>Ga0307968_1003066_pt1 | contig 13901 bp, 12 predicted proteins | sample OrgLakmetagen650_FD_201834 | JGI IMG/M metagenome (GOLD analysis project Ga0307968, IMG submission 201834) | Saline water microbial communities from Organic Lake, Antarctica - #650 | ecosystem: Environmental > Aquatic > Non-marine Saline and Alkaline > Saline | place: Antarctica: Organic Lake... | reverse complement strand
ACGCACTTCATGCCATATGACGCACTTCATGCCATATGATGCACTTCATGCCAAATGATGCACATCATGCCAAATGATGCACTTCATGCCAAATGATGCACTTCATGCCATATGACGCACTTCATGCCAAATGATGCACTTCATGCCGATTGATGCACTTCATGCCATATGACGCACTTCATGCCATATGACGCACTTCATGCCATATGACGCACTTCATGCCATATGATGCACTTCATGCCAAATGATGCACATCATGCCAAATGATGCACATCATGCCAAATGATGCACTTCATGCCATATGACGCACTTCATGCCAAATGATGCACTTCATGCCGAATGACGCACTTCATGCCGATTGATGCACTTCATGCCGATTGATGCACTTCATGCCATTTGACGCACTTCATGCCATATGACGCACTTCATGCCATATGACGCACTTCATGCCATATGATGCACTTCATGCCAAATGATGCACATCATGCCAAATGATGCACTTCATGCCAAATGATGCACTTCATGCCATATGACGCACTTCATGCTAAATGATGCACTTCATGCTGAATGACGCACTTCATGCCGATTGATGCACTTCATGCCGATTGATGCACTTCATGCCGATTGATGCACTTCATGCCATATGACGCACTTCATGCCATATGACGCACTTCATGCCATATGATGCACTTCATGCCAAATGATGCACATCATGCCAAATGATGCACTTCATGCCAAATGATGCACATCATGCCATATGGCGCACTTCATGCCAAATGATGCACTTCATGCCGAATGACGCACTTCATGCCGATTGATGCACTTCATGCCGATTGATGCACTTCATGCCGATTGATGCACTTCATGCCATATGACGCACTTCATGCCATATGACGCACTTCATGCCATATGACGCACTTCATGCCAAATGATGCACTTCATGCCGAATGACGCACTTCATGCCGATTGATGCACTTCATGCCGATTGATGCACTTCATGCCATATGACGCACTTCATGCCATATGACGCACTTCATGCCATATGACGCACTTCATGCCAAATGATGCACATCATGCCAAATGATGCACTTCATGCCAAATGATGCACTTCATGCCATATGACGCACTTCATGCCAAATGATGCACTTCATGCCGAATGACGCACTTCATGCCGATTGATGCACTTCATGCCGATTGATGCACTTCATGCCATATGACGCACTTCATGCCATATGACGCACTTCATGCCATATGACCGCACTTCATGCCAAATGATGCACTTCATGCCAAATGATGCACTTCATGCCAAATGATGCACTTCATGCCAAATGATGCACTTCATGCCAAATGATGCGCATCATGCCATATGATTAGGGTTGGCCAAAACCATACATTTATAGGTATATATTATATACGGTCTATATACGGTATTTCTGGCAGGGAAATCACCATACATACGGTCATATACGGAGTGTATATACGGTTCTGGCCAACCCTACATATGATTTGCGCAGCTGCAAGGCAAGATAAAAATTTGAGGCTGCATGTTAGCACAGCATTTTCGCTCTTCAGCACTCTGCCTTGATGCCCTGTTCATACGCTCCTCCTACATACATAACATAAAACACACAATCCTTACTCAGAATCCCATTGATGTAAACTTCTCCCTGAATCTTGGGCTCTATTTTGCATGGGAACGCCCAAAAATGGAATAGAAGACATTCCATGCCTGTCCCCTCCCATTCCCCGCACTCTAACATAAAGCTTTCTCCAGCGTTTCCCAACACATGAGGTCTGATGCAGGGCCGTCTCACATTGTGACACAGCAATCTAATTTCGTGCGCCTCATCTGTCCTTTCTCCTGCAACCTACACAGAGGGCCTTCTTGAGCGTTTCCCGTGACACAAGGTCTGATGCGGTGCTGTCCCAGATCACGACGCTTGAGATCAGCCTGGCAAGCAATCAGCCCTCTCAACCGTTGTGTTTCCCAAAAGGAGCAAAGGTGTGCGTTTAAGTCACGTTTGGCTCATATTTATGCTTCTCCCTGGACGCTTGAGTGCTGCCGGTCAGCAGCTGCGTAGAAGAGCGCTGGCGGGCTAATCTTCAAACACGTGTTGATTGATTAAATTAATTGAACTTTATCCTGTTCGGTCAGTTCATGCGTGCTATTATTCATGACCTAAAAACTAGCCCGCGCGTGCATACAGCAGGATTGCTACAAAATTGACAGCACACAACAAATCATCCAATTGGGCGATTTTGAGGATAAGCTGTAAGGATACTAAAGTAATGCAATGCAACTCCTATTTATTGCAAGGTGCCCAAATAGTTAGCAAACTTTATTTGCGAATACTCGGACTTTGTGAGGACAGCCAAATGAATTCAGAATCACGAACCTTTGCCAATTTTTGGGCACTTCTTGTGCTCTGCTCTCTATTGCCCCCTTTATTTCTGAGGGGGTATGTAACTCCTTTGGTCACTTCATTTGATTGGTGAAAAGTTCCAGGAGAATAACATAAATTGAAAGTGCATTTTGGCAGGGATTTGAACCCAGGACCTGCAGGCAGCAGCCAAGTAAGGCTGGTTAAAGTCTTAAAGTTGAGTGCCAAAATATTATGTGTATTGAGCATTGCAAGGCACCCAAAATTCTATTAATTCTCTCGCAATGCTACCAGTATCCTTACAATAGGTGTCATCCGTTCCAAAATAACATTTTATTGACGTCCATAGGAGCATGTAGGAATGCATTAAAATGGCAGGTACGGGTCTGCCTCTACATCCATAACAAGTCTATGCAATTTCTGAATCTATCATTCATTGCCTTTAAGAACCATTGCCACAACAGATTTGCTCCAATGAGCTCACAGCCCTAAATTGTGGCACACACATAACGCACAAACGCAGGCACACATGCAGGTACCCGCGTACACACTACAAGCACACCCATGCACGCACATGCAGGCACGCACTTATAAATATGCAAACACATTTACACGTATACACATCTATGGGCACACACACATATATACGCACATATGCACACGCACACGCACACTTACACACACTCACACTTACACACATGCACACGCACACGCACACACTAACGCACGTACACACACATGCGCTCATGTACTTTCAGTGCCGAACCTTGACCATAAGTGGGGTTGATTTTGATTCATCTGTCGCCCGCCTTACTGATGCTCATAAACTGGAGAAGCTGCACGAGCTGTTTGGATCGTGGGCCAATGGCAAACAAGCCCAGGAGGTGCTTGCTAATGTCGAGGAACTGAACTTATTGGTGAGCCAATTGATTATGCATATAGATGTGAGCCTCTTCTAGTGTCTCATGAAAACACTTGACAGGAACGAGCCTGCTAGGATGAGGAATCCAATTACATGACATTAACAATTACATGACGTTAACATTTACATGACGTTAACATCTACATGACGTTAACATCTACATGACGTTAACAACTACATGACGATAACTTAAATCCACGCGGGCAAAAGAATAGTTTGCATGGAGCGCAAGCTCACAAGGCCTCAAAGCCACGCATGTATTTTTTTGGAATGGGTCGTAATCACACAGCTTATGGGTCGTGGTCACACAGCTTATGGGTGGTGGTCACACAGCTTATGGGTGGTGGTCGCACAGCTTATGGGCCGTGGTCACACAGCTTATGGGTCGTGGTCACACAGCTTTTTGGTAGTGGTCACACAGCTTATGGGTCGTGGTCACACAGCTTATGGGTCGTGGTCACACAGCTTATGGGTGGTGGTCACACAGCTTATGGGTGGTGGTCACACAGCTTATGGGTCGTGGTCACACAGCTAAAAGGCCCAGGATGTATTTGCTGACAACGTTGAGGGCATGGCACCCTTCAAGCTTGCTGCACATTCACACCACACCCCCTACAGGAATGCTGTGTGGCCCCTCCCAGCCCCACATCCTTCCCTGCCATGCTCGTCAAGACCCAAATGGTCTCCAAGTGGATAGCGGAGGTGTGTCCAAAGGTGGGTGGAAAGTGGAAAGGCCTTTAATGTTAATTTTTTTGTCGTGGTGCCTTGTAGTGGTCATAACATAGGACAAAAAAGAGTAAGGCAAAACCGTATATGTACGCCATATGTGAACTTACTATATATCTGGTGATTTCCCTGCCAAAAATACTGTTTATACACCGTATATGTCTGGTTTTGGCCAACCCTAAAAAGCAGCAAGAACAAGAAAGAGGACAGGTGGGCGCAATGCAAGGCAGGAGCTATGGGTCATGCTGGACAAATTAGACAACTTAGGAGGAATAGTAAAGAAGAAAAGAAAAAAGGCGAGTTGCAGCTGTTTAAAACAACGAAGTGCTCTTCTCCTCAGCGCGCTCACACAAACAGGAAAGACCACTAAGGCAGCCAAAAGTAGTCCCCACATAAACAAAGGAGACCGGTTGCATACTCTTCCTCGTAATTACGCAAAGCAAACAATGCCGAGTCTCCTGTTTATACTTGCAAGCTGTGTATACTCGCAACGTCCAAGGCCTGTGCTCCATTGCATTGGCTCTTTGGATGACCAGAGTCACAAGCTCATAGGATGACCAGTCACAATGACCACAGTCACAATGACCAGAGTCACAATGACCAGAGTCACAATGACCAGAGTCACGAGCTCATAGGATGACCAGAGTCACAAGCTCATACGCACACAGTCACAAGCTCAGTCTTTGGACGACCAGAGTCACAAGCTCATACTTACACAGTTTTTGAATGACCACAGTCACAAGCTCATACTCGCACAGTCACCACGAATAACCACCTGCCACGGTTTCTGTATGCACCACATGCACGTAAGAAGGCTGTATCAGGCACTGTTGACTTTGCCGGCCAGTCATGCGTGCAAGAGTTGCTGTCATGACATGGTGTAGTGGGCAGGTCTGATGAATGAAGATTGGAGGACTTTCCTGCTAGGACTCCTGGGCAAACATGAATGTGCATGGTTCTGGCCGACCATGCTACTGACTAACGATGCATGTTACTCGCACACACTCACTCTGGATCTATCATAACCATTCTACTGAATAACGATGCATGCTACTTGCACACACTCACTCTGGATCTACCAGAGTCTGCGCAATCTGCTGCGGCTCAGCTGCTCGGCCTAACCAGGATTTTTTGCTGCGGCAGCTTGATTCCCTCTCACTCATGCGCATACACACACGCACCTAAATGCAAACGTGCATTCATTCACAGGCATGCAAACATGTTTGCTCACAGACACACATAAACACACCTACGTGCAGCTTGAGACCCTCTCACTTTGCCAGACTCCTACTACTGCCACATTCTTTGACTCGCTGGCTACGACGCCTTTAAAGGTGATAGAGGGTTGAGAGGGAGGGGAAGGCAGAAAGGGTTGGAGACATTTATATATATATATATATATATATATTGCTCACTTGTGTCTCACTTGTGTCTCACTCGTGTCTCACTCGTGTCTCACGTGTGTCTCACTTCTCATTTGTGTCTCATTTGTGTCTCACTTGTGTCTCGCTTGTGTCTCACTTGTGTCTCGCTTGTGTCTCACGTGTGTCTCACTTGTGTCTCACTCGTGTCTCACTCGTGTCTCACTCGTGTCTCACTCGTGTCTCACTCGCGTCTCTATTGTGGTAACACTTGTGGCTTCACTTGTGGTATCACTGCTGCTTTGTGGCTCCTTTTTAAATCAATAAGGGGACTATGTTTTCTTTGTTGCTTGGAAGCTAAAAAGGATGATGTACGTGAATGTCTGAAGAGAAGAAATAGCTCCATGCCTCCTTCTGCGTGAGTTCATGCTGTGTGTTCGTACAGAACACCCATGATTGGTACTGCAAGTACAACTGTCAAGCCTGCTAGATAGAGTAGTAGTAGTAATCACCACCCTTTCTTATCTTGCTTCTTGGTGCGTCAGAGGTTTATTTTTGTGTTGTTATTATGCTGTGGACATACGAGCCACGGCAATCACACCTTTTTTTATGAAAGCTTGCTTAAGAGATGAGGAGTTAGTTTTCTCAGAACCGCATACGCACACTGTATATGACCATGTGTGTGTGTGGTGTGTGTGTGTGTGTGTGTGTGTGTGTGTGTGGTAAGCACACCGTGTGTATGTGGCCGTGTGTGTGTTATTAGACCGTGTGTGTGTACATGACCGTGTGTGTGATAAGTAGGGTAATCACTGATAAGCACACTGTGTGTGTATATGGCCGTGTGTGTGTCCGTGAGTGTGTGTATATGATCGTGTGTAGCGTAAATGACCATGTGTGTGTCATACTCTATGTACGCATGCCGTACATGACTCTTTGTGTGTTAACTCCTGCTAAAATGCCGTACGCACACCTTCTTAGCTTGTTCACTATTCGCTATAATAATTGCGTCGTTATTTCATTTGCGCAGGACATCCGTATGTGCCACTGTGGACTCACAAGTGAAGTGGCAGACAGCATCAGCCGCATGCCTCGTCTCAAAATGATTTCCCTTCACATCTGTGGGGTGAGTGCTGCAACAATTCTTTATACATATGCAGAATGAGTGCTGTGATGCGAGTATGACTAGAACAGTGTCAACCGTGGATCCGTCATTGCCGTTAATTGCAAATACGACTTTCACAGGTTTGGCCAGAACGATATGTATATATGACATTTTTGGCAAGGAAATTACCAAATATACTTTCATACACAGTGTAAAAGTACAGATCTGGCCAGCCCTAGACTTTCAGCAGGAAATTTCGAACCACCGCAGAGTAGTTGTCACAGCATACCCCAATTCTTTCAGGAGGACTTTCACAGATTTGGCCAGCCCTAGAATTTCAGCAGGAAATTTCGAACCACCGCAGAGTAGTTGTCATAGCATACCCCAATTCTTTCAGGCCCCTCGCAGAGTTGGTACTTGCGGGTTTAAATTGTCTGCAACAAAAGGCTTTGTGTTTGGAAAATAAGCACAGGGTAGAGTGAAGAAGCCTCTGCATGCTTGCAGTGTGCAGGTGCTCTGTTTAGATGCGGTGTCAGGTTCAATCCACATACGCCCCCCAACCGGCTCTCCTTTTTTTCCCCCAACCTTCATGGCGTGACTGGAAGGAAACGGCAGGGTACTCTGCAGCTTGCTGCAGAAGTATACTCACGTCTTGGGAGGCGAGTGCAACCGAAAGTCAGTTGGAACTGTCTTGCCACAGCTTGCGCTGTAGGAACCATCCTTTCTACACCTGGTCCTTAGTCAGCGATCAGGTTTATTTTTCTCCCTGTGTAAGTTCCCCTCCAACATTCGGTGGACCTGAGCTGGAGTAAAATCTCAAGCCTTCCCTTTTTCTTTCCAATCCTCCAGGGTGTAATTCTAAGAGGCTTTCAAACTGTGTACAGTATGTGCGTGCGCTTGTTTTGTCGCCCCTCCGTAGAGCATGCATCCAAGGGCAGCTTTGCGTAATTGGGCGACAAATTCAAGCCATTTAAAATCTGATTCCCTCTCCTACAGGGTACAAGTGAGCTGGCAGCCATTGAATCGCTGGAAGGCAAACTCAAGTCGCTGCAGGTACGGCGTGTTATGTTTCGGCCAGAGCAGACGTGCGGTGTGTGAAATCTGTGGGGCAAATGCCAGGAAGAACGGGGGAACGTCACGCACGTATGTATATGAACACCACACATGCGACATACATAGGGCGCTGGCCAGAAGCATTTCGCATCCACGATGTACTCACGGCATTTCCAGCAGGGCATTCCGAATGCACAAATATGTGCGATGTACAATGTGTATGCGTACGATTGTGATGCTCTCTTTGTTGAGGACGTATGCCATGCGTCGAATGGTGGACATCACCTGAGCGGCATCTTGTGTTCTGTACACTAGTTTGAGCGGCACCTTGTGTTCTGTACACTAGTTTGGGCGGCACCTTGTGTTCTGTACACTAGTTTGAGCGGCACCTTGTGTTCTGTACACTAGTTTGAGCGGCATCTTGTGTTCTGTACACTAGTTTGAGTGGCATCTTGTGTTCTGTACATTGCTTTGAGTGGCATCTTGTGTTCTGTACACTAGTTTGGGCGGCACCTTGTGTCCTGTACACTAGTTTGGGCGGCATCTTGTTCTGTACACTAGTTTGAGCGGCACCTTGTGTTCTGTACACTAGTTTGGGCGGCACCTTGTGTTCTGTACACTAGTTTGAGCGGCATCTTGTGTTTTGTACACTAGTTTGAGCGGCATCTTGTGTTCTGTACACTAGTTTGAGGATTTGAGCGGCACCTTGTGTTCTGTACACTAGTTTGAGCGGCACCTTGTGTTCTTTACCTTAGTTTGAGCGGCATCTTGTGTTTTGTACACTAGTTTGAGCGGCATCTTGTGTTTTGTACACTTGTTTGAGCGGCATCTTGTGTTCTGTACACTAGTTTGAGCGGCATCTTGTGTTCATACGTCAAGTAGCCTCATTTGAGTCATACAGTTTGCATCACTCTCACCACGAGTCTGTATGCTAAGATACACAACGTGTGTATTATGTATTGTATTATATGGTTATTGAAAAAATGGGGATGACATGTCGTTTGGTGTGTCATCACTTGCCGGGTGAACTGCATCATAACGATATGTGTGTGTGTGTCGCGCGCGCACTCAGATTGGCTACCTGGACGAAGACATGACGAGCCTATTCTCAGCCGTGCTGAGGTCTTGTACGAGCCTGGAAAGCCTGCAGGTGTGTGCGTATTTTAGTGCTCATGCATTTTTTGTGTGTGTATGTGTACGTGTGTGTGTGTGCGTGTGTGTGTATGTGTGTGTGTGTGTAAGTGCATGTATGTGTGTGGGGGGGAGGGGGGGGACGTCAGTGGTAGGTGCACACAAGGTTTTGCAGGGGCGTTTGATGCGGCGATTTGTATATTAGTTGCATTTATTGCGTTTGCATTGTGTGATGGCGTTGGATTATTTCAGGGACTCATCACAACTGCTAAAAATTTAGTCCTCACAACTGCCCAGATTAAAGGTAAAAAAGACAGGAACATTAATTCCAACTAAGAAAGAAGAGCGGTTGTGAGGACCAAGGAAATAAAGAGACGGAGAAATTTGAGAGGAACACAGATAGAAAACAAGAGTGATGTGATTGACATCTCTCATCACTTTGCTTCTCTCCAAGAAATGGAGTTCAAGTGTCACAGACTGAACTCATCAGTGTTTGCCATATTGATGAAAATCCTCCATATTATATGAATGCAAGTTTCACCGATTTCTGGCAATGTTTGACGTCTTTCAAGGTGCTTTTCCGCCCAGAAGCGGCCTTCCAGTGAGCTTTGAATGTCGTAATGTTTTACATGAAAAGATTTGGAAATGTTTGGCGAGATTTAGGGGGAAATCAGGCCATCTTTTGGTTTCAATTGGTACCCATTGATTGGTTTAAATTGGTACTCCCAAATTAGCAAACGTAAGATCCTGTAAATATATCATACGCATATCTTAACATGTATGTTGCCATTAAATGTCTCAAATTCTGTATGAAACATCTTCTGGTGTATTATGTCTGCAAAGTGTATGCAGCAAGACATTTTCGGGTGTGCTTGCTTGTGTGTGTGTGTGAGTGTGTGTGTTTTTTTTTGTGTGTGTGTGTTTGTGTGTGTGTGTGTGTGTGTGCGTACGTGCGTGCGTGCGTGCGTGCATGCGTGTGTGTGTGCGTGTGTAGTTTGTGTGTGTGTGTGTGTCTTGTGTGTCTGTGAGCTTACTTCTGTGTGAGCTTATGTGTGTATGCTTGTGTGCATGTGAGTTTTACATAACACTGTTATCCGCATGGTGACCATGCCTTACCTCAAACTGTGCACGTATGGTGTGCGTGTGTACAAAAACAAGAACAGATATTTTTTCTAAGTTTGGTGTCCAATTTAATCGCACTCATATAAACACATCAATAAGTGCACAGTGCACGTACACATACAGACACACGCGTTTCCGCGTACGCACGCGCACACATACACTCAACATCCACACCCACCCACGCCCACACCAACACATACACACCACACACAAACACATACACACCACACACAAACACACACACACAAATACACACACCGCAAACATAGATTGACAGCACGGTCATTCCCAAAGGCATCGAGTGGTCTTCCCCTTCCATCACCTACCTGGGCTTTGCTGCTCTCAACCTCCCTGTCCTGCCCGAGCTACTCGCCGCCAGACTGCCAAGTCTAAAAGCCGTGAACGCTGACGTATTCTTCATCTCAGCGCTCACAGGTGAGAGTGTTATACCTATATGTTGGACATGGACGTCTGTATGTGTGTTGTGTGCCTGCACTTGTGTTTGGTTGTGTATGGTTTGCTGCTACTTTTCCCTGTTCCAAGTAAAGCCATGCGCATGCCCTTCTTGTGACCATTGTGCTCTCCATTGTGTTGCACTTGTGCTGTTCTTTCAGAATCCCATCAAAAGCATCCATTGTGCTCGTTTAGAAAATCTGTCTTGAACAGTGTGCTCCTCTTTGTGCAAGGCGAGTTGGTCACATATATACACGACACACACACACACACACACACACACACACACACACACGCACATGACACACACGACACACACATTTTACACACAGGAAGAGAGGAAGCCACAGATTTAGCGTTACAGCTTGAGCGATGCGCAGATAGTTTAGATACTTTCCCTGACATCTTTTCTTGTCACTCAGGTGTGTGCATGTGTGTGTTTGTGTGTGCATGTGTGTGTGTTTGTGTTTGAGTGTGTGTGTGTGTGTGTGTGTGTGTGTGCGTGTGCGCGCACCGCTACAAAGTACATGCCCAACAATAACAAGCATTTACGCGTCAGACCCACCCTGCTTGTCATCTGAATGCACAGCAAGTATGGCATAGTGGGGCATCATTTCATCAATTTGATGCTGTGCAACGTCATGCTTTGTGCCCACCCTATACTACGTCACCCCCTGTGTGTGTATGCGTGTGTGTGTGGGTGTGCATGTATGCGTGTGTGTGCATGTATGCGTGTGTGTTCATGAGCTCGTAGCAAAACAGCTTCATCACCTGCACCGCCTCCTCTACGTTACCCCTCTCCTTAAGGGGTATACCTAGGGTTGGCCAGAACCATGTATATACGGTGTACATATTTTTTTTGGCAGGGAAATTACGAAATATACGGTCATATACAGTGTATATATATACGGTTCTGTCCAACCCTAGGTATACTACTTTCCCTGCGTATACTCACAACTTGTCCATCCACACACTCATTACATTTTGTTCACATGTGCAGACAGGGTTCTGTGTGTGCTGTTGGTGGGTCCTCATAGTTCACACACAATGCTGCTCAAATATTCCATACGGCCCACCCTTCCCTTCAGACGTGCTGTTGGTAGGGTCCACTATGCAACCGATGCGCGCAATGCACCTAATTTAGCACACACACACACACACACACACACACACACACACACACACACACACACACACACACACACACACACACACACACACAGACATGGTGCTGTCAGGCTTTGGCCCACCTTTTCCTACAGGCGTGCGCACTCTTGAGTTTTGTTCACAGGCACACATGATTCGAGTTCACATTCTTGAGTGTTGTTCACAGGCACTCTTGAGATCTGCTCACAAGCACGCATGATTTGTTCACAGGCACACATGAGAAGTGTGCATAGAGCATCTGATTCGATTTGCATGCTCCCATCTGCTCACACGATGCTCCCATCTGCTCACACGATGCTCACACGATGCACACATGATGCTCACGTGATGCACACGTGATGCATTCACGATGCACACGTGATGCACACATGATGCTCACATCTGCTCACATGATGCGCACATGATGCACACGTGATGCATTCACGATGCACACGTGATGCACACACGATGCACACACGATGCTCCCATCTGCTCACACGATGCTCACACGATGCACACGTGGTGCACACACGATGCACACACGATGCATTCACGATGCACAAGTGATGCACACGTGATGCACACAACACGATGCACACGTGATGCACACATGATGCACACGTGATGCATTCACGATGCACGCGTGATGCATTCACGATGCACACGTGATGCACACACGATGCAAACATGATGCTCCCATCTGCTCACACGATGCACACACGATGCACACACGGTGCACACATGATGCTCACATGATGCTCCCATCTGCTCACACGATGCACACATGATGCACACGTGATGCATTCACGATGCGCACGTGATGCACACATGATGTACACAAAACCCACGCATAATTGCAGGCGCACTACTGGTAGGGTCCTCTATGCAACCAATGCGCGCAACGCACCTGTCCCACGCATTGATCCCCCTGATGGGCACAAAGCTGGCACTCAGCATTACTGCCATGAAGGTAAGCGCGTGTGTGTGTGTGCGTGTGTGTGTGTGTGCGTGTGTGTGTGTGCGTGCGTGCGTGCGTGTGTGTGTGTGTGTGTGTCAAGGATCCTCTTGCTCACCTTCCGGCAGAAGATCATGCCAGCACGAGGGCCACGCAGGGATTTGTGGGTGGTGGTGGTCACCACATCAGCGTAGTCAAAGGGGGAGGCCAACACGCCTGCTGCCACGAGGCCACTGTGTAAGCATGTGTGCGTGTGTGTGTGTACGTGTGTTATGTGTGCGTGCTTGTGTATGTGTGTGTATGTGTGTGTATGTGTGTGTATGTGTGTGATGCACGTTGTTCATGCGTGAGGTGTCGCTACCGGTAAATTGACATGTGCTTGCTTAACTCCTCTAGGATCATAAACACAAATTTCATCAGAACCTTGCTCCCCAAAAGCCAACTGAACAACCCTGGCACACACTGTTCACAACTTTATCGAACCTTTCCTCCCCCCAAAAAATCAACTGAACAACCCTAACGCGCACTCGGTAACAAACTTTTACAAACCCTTGCTCCCCAAAAAAACAGCTGAACAACCTTGGTACACACTGTTCACTTACTTTAAATAACCTGAATACACGACACTGCTCACTTACTTTACTGTGTCTTTCTTCAGATGTACAATACCGTGTTTTCAGATGTACAATGTCTGTCACTTACTGTGCTGCGTCTTCAGATGTATACAATGTCTGTGACTTACTGTGCTGCGTATTCAGATGTATACAATGTCTGTCACTTACTGTGCTGCGTATTCAGATGTATACAATGTCTGTCACTTACTGTGCTGCGTCTTCAGATGTACACTGTCTGCCACTTATACTGTGCTGCGTCTTCAGATGTACACTCTGTCACTTATACTGTGCTGCGTATTCAGATGTATACAATGTCTGTCACTTACTGTGCTGCGTCTTCAGATGTACAATACCGTTGTCGAGCCAGGAGCAATGTCGAGAATGGCGCAGCTGTTGCCTAATCTAAAGCAGATCTGGCTGGGCAAGTGCAAGCTGAATGGTGGCAGCATGGTAGAGCTAGTCAAGGTCAGTCAGCCTGTTCAATTCCTGGGTCAGAGTTAACTGGTTGTGTATTGATGAAGGAGTTTGAGAAACCCCTTGGATGTGAAATCCAAGGCTTGGTGCGGCCCTGGCTGGTTGGTGTAGGTGCTCCTTTGGAGCCTCTCTTTGTGCACAGAGCATGCTGATTTTGGGGTTGAGGCATCTGCCCTGTTCTACAGTTCAAGCCCAGGCTGAAGGGGATCAGGGTTGATAAAAATGAAGCCATGTGGCTGAGGAAATTGCGTTTTACTCAGGTCCTCACACGTCCCAGTGTCCTCACATGTCCCAGTGTGTGTGTATGTGTATGTGTGTGTGTGGGGGGGGAGGTGAGTGTGTAGTTTGCAGATCCTCACACGCCCCAGTGTCTGGAGCCGATGTGTTTGTCCAAAGCACAGTGATAAGCTGCTAGTTGTTGCACCCGAATTAGAGAGAGGATGGCACTCATCTTGTTCAGC
>Ga0307968_1003063_pt1 | contig 13905 bp, 18 predicted proteins | sample OrgLakmetagen650_FD_201834 | JGI IMG/M metagenome (GOLD analysis project Ga0307968, IMG submission 201834) | Saline water microbial communities from Organic Lake, Antarctica - #650 | ecosystem: Environmental > Aquatic > Non-marine Saline and Alkaline > Saline | place: Antarctica: Organic Lake... | reverse complement strand
GTGCAACCTAGGTCAAATAGTGATGCTTGCCCCTTAGGGCGATGGGGTTCCATTGGGGGGACCCAGAAACTACCGCATTAAAAAGTCTAAGTATTGCGAGGTCTGAAAAAACTTTATTTATTTTCGGATTGACTTATTGCGAGGGGTCTCAATAATTATTTAATTACTCGCAAAAAAATTAAGCGCAGTATGGTATATATATGATTCTGGCCAACCCGATTACTAAACAGATGGCCTGAGCAACGCCAAGTTCCAAGCATGCATAAAAAGGATGGATGCAAGAACAACGACGTCAGGGGTGCCTCAACTTGCAGGAACATACGCAAACACACACACGCGTACACACGCGCACACACACACATACACACACACACTTGCACACGCACACATACACACACACACGCACACACACGCACACACGCACACACGCACACACAATGCCACTTTATGGGTGTTAGGGGCACTCATTGCCTCATCTTTGTTTGGATGCAGCACGTCCCAGACCTGAACTTGAATGTCACACACACACACACACATACACAATGCCACTTTATGAGTGTTAGGGGCACTCATTGCCTCATCTTTGTTTGGATGCAGCACGTCCCAGACCTGAACCTGAATGTCATCCAACGAACTGCACTGGGCAAGCAGGACTCGCCACACCTTACACTGGAGCATGCAGGTTCTCTCTGCCACACTCAACTGGTACAGCGCGTCCATTACCATGAGCAGCGTGTCATACGATTTTTTGGGGTGTCCTAACCCCTTTGAAAAATGCCACACCCTCTGCACATTACGCGCCACTTGCCTCTCAGCACCCTCACCTGGTATAGCGCATCCATGACCTTCAGGAGGTTGTTTGGAATGTCCTAACCCCTTTAAAAATTGCCACACCCTCTGCACACTACGCGCCACTTGCCTCTCAGCACCCTCACCTGGTATAGTGCGTCCATGACCTTCAGGAGGTTGTCGAACGATTTGGTCAGTGTGTCCAGGTTGCGTGCCAACTCCATGCCATGGGCTTGCTTCTCACACCAGGCCTCCAAATCTGCCAGCATGGCGGGCCCGTCTTGCTTCATGCGCACCTGTTCACATGCGCATGCACAAGTGCATGCAGGGATCAGCAGAGTTCTGTGACACATGTCTTCATCTCACACCAGGCCTCCGATTCTGCCAGCATAACAGGACCCCGTTGCTTCATGCGCACCTATTCACACACACACACACACACACACGCACGCACACACATACACATCAACAAACACACACAAGCACACGCACACGCACACGCAACCCGTGCCTTCACAAATGCACACAGGAATCAGCGCAGTTATGTGACACATATGCCCTATCTTGACACCAGAAATTCAGGTTTCCTATTACAGCAGGCCTCTGTGTTAATTCATGCGCACCTGCACACACACACACATACACACACACAAGCACACGCAACCCACCAGGAATTCCATGCTCTCTCGCACACCCACAAAGTCCAGGGTGGCGGCTGAGTCTAATTTGGGGGAGCCCTGGGCACTGTTCAGCACAACCAGCTTGCCCTGTGAGTGCATGTAGGTGCTGGTGTGAGCATGCAAGGGAGGGGGGCAAGATGGAAACGTTCATTTCCTGGCCATCCACCTCTCTATATCAACACATGATGGAAGCAGTGGCAGGGACACAGCTTAAAGGGCAGCAAGGGACACAGCAAGGGACACAGCTTAAAGGGCAGTAAGGGACACAGCTTAAAGGGTAGGGACACAGCTTAAAGGGCAGCAAGAAGAAAGCGAGATTTACTGCAGCAGGCTGTTAACACTACAGGTGGGTAGAGCATCAGGTTGTTACGGTTGACAGATACACACAACATAACCACACACACGCACGTACAAACGACCACACGCACACACGCACACACGCGCACACACACACATACACACCCACACCTGCAGCAGGCCTCCAATACTGCCGGTGGGCAGCACCAGGCTGGTGTGGCCATAGAACACACACTCCCACGTCTTGTGTTGCACGTCATACAGCCACGCGTCGTTCAGGGCTGCCCCTGTGGCACTGATGCCGCCATACAGGAACAGCTTACTCTCAGAGTACTCCTGTGGTTAGGGTGTGTGTGTGCATGTGCATGTATGTTTGTGTATGTCTGTGTGTGCGTGTGTATGTGTGTATGTTTGTGTATGTCTGTGTGTATGTGTGCATGTGTGTGTGCCTGTGTATGTGTGGACGTGCGTGGGTGCGCAGGTGCGCGTGCATGTGTGTGTGTGCATGTGTGTGTGCATGTGTGTGTTGTGTGCATGTGTGTGTGTCTGTCTGTGTGTGTGCATACATGCGTGCCAACCTGAGTCCATATATTGTCGCACACATTTGCTGATTGTGTGTGGGTGAAGCGAGCACGGTGCACTATAGCAAAAAAGACACACAACGTATGCGTAGAGCATTGAACAGACACATACACACATGCACGCACCTACATGGTTGCAAACAATTGACTCAGATGAGGGTGGCTGCTGCACCTTGATTGAGCATGAAGCATGGTAGCAATGTAAAACACACACACGCACACGTTAAGCACTCGCATATAAATAACACTAGCACACACACACACGCACAAGTGAAGCATTAGCACATAACATACGCACCTGCATGGTCGCAAATGCGCGCGCCTCTGGTCGCTGGAAGGCTGCCCCACGGGCTTGAGCAATGTCTGGGTTGATGGAAGCGTCCAGGTTGTTCACCTGCGCGCACACACACACACACACACACACACGTGAACGACAGGGGAATTATGTAAGCAACAGGAGAAGCAGACGTGGGAAGACAGGCGACAGGTTGAGGGGGGGAAATATATAGAGTTGGCCAGAACCATACATTTATAGGTATATACAGCGTACATACGGTATTTTTACAGCGAATTCACCATACATATGGTCACATACGGTGTGTATATACAGTTCTGGCCAACCCTAAAAACATAGATTGCCTTGCATTCGCACATGCATAGGGTTGGCCAGAATTATACATATACACCGTACAAGACCGTATGTTTGGTGATTTACCCGCCAAAAATACCGTGCGTACACCGCATGTACATGGCTCTGGCCAGCCCTACACATGCAGCATTTCGAGGCAAGATGGAGGATACAGGTTGAGAATGTAGTAACACTCATGTAGGTGTTAGGCCAGACGCCTCCTTAAGTGTTTCAGTGGAGCTCCAGTCTCTTGCGTGTGGGATGCGAGGTTGTCCTTTTGCTTGCTTGTTTTCTTTCGTGCTCTCGCTTGTGATCCCCCTATTCTATTGCTCATCCCTGCCTTCCCTAAAGCACACACACACGTACACACACACACACGTGCACACACACACACGTGCACACACACACGTACACACACACGTGCACACACACATGCATGCATGCATGCATAAAGCACGCACCTGGCACTGGAACACGACCAACTCGTTGATGGCCACTCCTTGGCCATCTTCGTCTAACACCTGGCCACCAAACATGTAGATGGTGTTGCCAGTGGCAGCTGCAGCCGCACCCTTGCGAGGGCAAGGGATCTCACCCTTCAGGATGGGCTCTGCCCAGTTGGCAACCTGTGTGTATATATGTGTGTGTGTTTTGTGTCTGTGTATGTGCGTGTATGTGCGTGTGTCTGCGTGTGTCCTTCAGGATGGGCTCTGTCCAGTTGGCGACCTGTATATATGTGTACGTTTTGTGTGTGTGCGTGTGTGTGTGTGTCTGCGTGTGTTTGTGTGTCTGCCTGGTGTGTGTGTTTGTGTGTGTGAACGTGTATTTTGTGTGTGTGTTGGTGTGTGTGGGAATGGGGAGGGGGGGGATAAGGGTAAAGGTAAGGGAGTCGTAGGGTCAGGGTCAGGGTGTGGGTGTGGGTGGGTATTGATGCACACACAAGTTGTGTACAATGTACACTGTACATTTGTCGGAGTGGTGCGGAACGCAGATATAAATGCACGCATTTGTACAATTTACGGGCGTCCTAGAAAGTCACAAAGGTTGGCCAAGATGCACAATGTCCACTAAACAACAAGCCTGTGTCGGTATAAAGCCAGCAACCCTGATCCAATGCGCTAACCCGCCAGCGTTTGCAATCAATCCCTGGCTGATGCAGGACCTTGCAGTTGCGTCAACGGCTGCCAGAGGATGGACGATGCACGATTACACACACACAGATACATACACACACGTTTAGGGTTGGCAAGAACCATTTATACATAAAGAGTGTATACCTTATATCACCGCAGGTACTTATATCACCGCGCTACGCGAACTTTTTTGACCCCCTCGCGGTATGTCGGCAGCAATTTAAATATCTATGTTACAAGGGCCTCGCGAAGTTCGCATTGTAATTAATTTATTTTTATTAAGCGGTGGGGACAAGCCAGGAAAGCCTCCCAAATCGCCCCTCAAGGCCCCCAAGGTGGACAAACAGTGGGAGGCTGGCCCTCTATTGGGGAGGAAGGACCAACAGGAAGGGCACCTTCATTCCCTTCACATGCACGCACGCACACACACATACACACGCACCTACGTGCATGCACACACATACGCGCATGCACACACGTACGCACACACACAGACACATATGTGCACGCACACAAACAAACACGCTTGTAAGCGCACGCACGCACACGTACGTTCGTGCACACACACGTACCCGCATGCACACACACACACAAACACACACAGACACATGTATGGGACGTACACATATGTATACACACACAATTACGTACACACGTATGCGCACACACACGCACACACACACACACGCACGCACGCACAAGTACACATTGCATGCACGCATGTATGCACACAACCGTACACACACGCACGTACACAACGCACGCTCACACGTACGCGTACGCACGCACGCTCACACACACACACGCACACACACAAACACACACACACACACACGGACGTACGCGCATGCACGTACACATGCGCACACGTGCGTGCATACGCATGTTGGTGCAGCTCATAGGGCCAGAAGGCTCGCATTGTGTTTGTTAATCATGTGTTGCCCCCCTTGCATTGCTCGCATTGGGGCTTATTAATTGGTTTATTCAAACCTTGGATTGGTTACGGTACCCTACAGTACTCAGTATTTTTGGCAGGGTAACCATTAAATACACGGTGCATGTATACAAATATGGCCTACACAATTTGCACACACGCACGCACGTACACATGCTTGTAAGCACACACACACACACACATACAGCAATACACACACCCATGAAGGAAGACTCACCAGCGGCTCGTTGATGTCACACATCGCATAGTCGCGCAGCAAGTCGCCCCCGCTCTCTCCACCCAAGATATACAAGTCGGTGTCAATGGCCACGGCGGTGTGTGCATAGCGATCCTTGATAGGCATGGGCTCCTGTGCGTGTTAATGATATGTGTGTGTGTATGCGCGTCTGTGTGTGTGCGCGCGTGAGTGTGTGTATGTGTGTGTGTTCGTGTGCATAGCGATCCTTGGTAGGCATGGGCTCCTGTGCGCGTTCAACGATATATGATATATATGTGTGTGTGTGTGTGTGTGCACGTGTGAGAGTGTGTGTGTGTGCACGTGTGTGTATGTGTGCCTCCATATGCATGAAAACTGTTCTGGGTTTTGGTGTGGATCGCAATATCTGCCTGTTATGAACTTCAATCATTATTGTGTGAATGTCACTTCTGTCACCTGATTCACGCTTACATTCACGCACACAGCGTAAACACGTGCTCCAATCTTATATACACAATCAAAACACACACAAACCCAACCCACGCACATACAAACACACTGACAGGAACACACCTGCTCATGGGGTGGCCTCTGCTCGATGGTTTGCCCCTCTCCCTCTTCCCCTCCCTCCTCAGCAGCAGGTTGCTTTGGGGCTTCCTCCCCTCCGTTCTCTGAATGGGTCACGCACGTTCGTCGTTGGTGTGTGTGTGTGTGTGTGTGTGTGTGAGTGTGTGTGCGTATGTGCTTGTGTTGTGTGCGTTTTTGTAGCATGTGTGTGTGCATGTGCATGTTGCAAGAGGGCCCGTTTAAGTTGCAACTTTCCAAGGCACGCAAAGCAAAAAGTCACGATGAAAATCATCCATTCTGCTGTATATGCAATGCCCTACAAGTCCTGTGTTGCTGTGCACGCAGAGCTGGTCACCGGCAGCGGCTACACACTGCCTGCAAGAAAGACTGCCGTAAGGAGCCACCATCACACCATCACACACACACACACACACCTGCGGCACCTTCTGCTCCTCCCTCTTCTGTGGCCCCCTCACGTGGTGTGTAAAGGGCGCCCTCAACAATCGAGCCAGGCGGGGGGTGGCGCATGTATGGCTTGCTCTCTGTAAGTGGGTGATCAAGTATGAGGGTGTAGAGCAGTGAGTGTTGTGTTTGATGTATGCAGAGCCGTGAGGGTGTAGAGCATGTGTTTGATGTATGCAGAGCCGTGAGGGTGTAGAGCAGTGAGTGTTGTGTTTGATGTATGCAGAGCGGTGAGGGTGTAGAGCGGGGAGTGTTGTGTTTGCTCTCTGTAAGTGAGTAATCAAACGAGAGGGTGTAGAGCAGGGAGTGTTGTGTTTGATGTATGCAGAGCGGTGAGGGTGTAGAGCAGTGAGTGTTGTGTTTGATTTATGTAAAACCGTGAGGGTGTAGAGCAGTGAGTGTTGTGTTTGATGTATGAGGAGCCGTGAGGGTGTAGAGCAGTGAGTGTTGTGTTTGATGTATGAAGAGCCGTGAGGGTGTAGAAGAGTGAGTGATGTGTTTGATGTATGAAGAGCCGTGAGGGTGTAGAGGAGTGAGTGATGTGTTTGATGTATGAAGAGCCGTGAGGGTGTAGAGGAGTGAGTGATGTGTTTGATGTATGAAGAACCGTGAGGGTGTAGAGCACTGGGTGTTGCACTTGATGTAGGTAGACCCGTGAGGGTATACAGCAGGGAACCCTATTTAGTGAGCGTGAGTCTCAGTACATGAAAGCATGAAAGCAATCGCGGTTTGCTTTTGTAAATTAGGGAGCAAAGTAATCTCCCTTTACCCTAACTGTAACTCATCTCATACCCTTACACAGGCACACACTGGATCAGCTTCAAATTTCACGCTCCTATACAGGCACACACGCTTGATCAAAAGGATATTTACCAAGTGCAGGCAAATGTCACTTATAGTTGTGCAAGCACACACACATATGCACACACACACACACGCACGCACGCACGCACGCACGCAGGCACACACACACACGCACGCACGCACGCACGCAGGCGCGCACACACACACACACACACACACACACACACACACCAGTGGGGTGGCTCCAGCTCCAGCTGTCACCATCCTTGCGCAAGTAGAACAGGTCGTTGAGGTCAGCATTGCTGGCCAGAGCGGTTCCACCAAAAATAATGACAGAGTCGCCATTCACTGTGGCCGTGTGCATGTGGCGGTCGGGGGGGGCCTCCCCGGTGGGCGTCACCATGAGCCACCTGTGTGTATGTGTGTATATGTGTGTGTGTTGTGCTTGTGTTTGTGCGAGTGTGTGTGTGCTTGTGTGTGTACAAGTGAGCACGTGTGTGTATGTGTGTGTGTGTTGTGTTTGTGTTCGTGCGAGTGTATGTGTGAGGTGGTGGATAAGGCGCATGCGTGTGCGTGCGTGTTCCAGAGTGCGTGCGTACCTAATGACGATATAATGCAATTCTGAAACACATGTACAATTTAAACACACACACACATGCACACACACGGCACAGCATACGCGCGCACCTCCAGTCCACGTTGTCTGTGTTGCATACGTTCACCCCAGACTTGTCTCCACCGTAAACCACGAGCTCGATGCCAATGGGGGACATGGTCAGGCCCTTGCGGCGTGCGGGCACACTGTGAAAGAGGGATAGCAAAGGGTAAGAAAATTTGTACGTGTGTGTGATGATGAGGTATTAGGGAACATGACTAGTCGATGCAGAGGAATCAGGGAATGCACATCCTGGTCAGGCCCTTGCGGCGTACGGGCACACTGTGAGAGGGGGATAGTAAAGGGTAAGAAAACATGTACCTGTGATGATCAGGGTTGGCTAGAATCGTACATATATACCGTATATGACCGTATTATTGGTGATTTCCCTGCCAAAAATATTGTATATACACCGTATATATATGGTTCTGGCCAACCCTAGTGATGGTGAGGTATTAGGGAACATGACTAGTCGATGTAGAGTAATCAGGGAATGCACATCCCGGTCAGGCCCTTGCGGTGTGTGGGCGCACTGTGAGAGAGGTTGGAGTGGTAGGATGCACATAAGGCTACCTCACATCTTCACACATCTCACAGAACACCTCGCATTGCGCAACATGGCTACTTCATTTCCTCGCACGTCTCAAAAGGAGGCCCACCTTCCCATGACACGGTGCTCTCATTTTCTCACGTCTCAAAAGGAGACCCACCTTCCCATGACACGGTGCTTGACCCACGGGTCCGTGCACACCACATTGAAGGGGCTGCCACGGATGGGCACAAAGTCTGTTGTGCCCAGCTCGTTGTAACTGACCAGCAGCTGGTAGGGGCCAGGTGTAGGGGCAGCATAGAATACCTGCAGTCACACATACACACATTTTGAGCAGGATGTCGTGTGAATAATGTAGGTAGGAGTGTGATCGATAATTTTTTTGTGATCGATTAGCACCGGGTAGCGGCCAAATATAGGGGCAAACACGAGGACTTGTACACACACACACACAAATGCTCATTTACACACATACACACACACAAACTCTCTCACACACACACACACACGCACGCACGCACACACAAATAACACGCACCTGGTACGTGCCGTTGTTGAGGTCCACTACGCGAGCAATGCCCTCGCACTGGCCGTCCCCTGAAATGATCTTGACAGAGAACGTGTCCCCTCCAGTGGTGCGCCTCTCGTTTTGTGTGTCTTTGGCCTGTGTGTTTGGATGTAGACAAGGATACATATCTACTAGGCAAGGTAGGGTGGTGCGCCTCTCGTTTTGCGTGTCTTTGGTTGTGTGTTTGGAGGCAGATAAGCAAAGGGAGGGGTCAAACACGGGGTCAAAGATACGTCTCTGCTTGGCAATGTAGGGTGATGCGCCTCTCGTTTTGTGTGTTTGGCCTGTTTGTTTGGAAAAGGAAAAGCAAGGGGAGTGAGGCTTCAAGAATGTGTGTGTGTCGCTGCTTGGTGTGGCAGATGGATGACCTTGTCAAACATGGTGGAGCGTGTGCCTGTTGTTTTGTGCGTCATTGGCATAACACATATTCAGTGAGAGGGGGGGGTGGAATGATACGTCTTTGCTTGACACATGTGTGTAATCGCTTTGATGTGTGATACGTCTGCACACAACTCGATGGGGACGGCCTTGGGGAAAACGAGCTTGGCGCGTGCGCTTCTTGATTTGTGCGTCGTTGACCTTGAGACAGGGCTGCAGAATGAACTGCTCAGGAACACCAGGAGAATGTGTCAGTGCTACAAGTGCTGAGGTGACCTAGACAAACAAATGAAAAGGCATAACATATAGGGTTGGCCAGAACCGTATATGTACACCGTATATGCACCGTACATACGTATGTATGTATGTATGGTTTTGGCCAACCCTAATAATATGCCCTGCTGCAGGCCAGGCCTGTGATGCACTTCAGCCTCTCACGTCAGCTTCTTGGCCACGCACACACACACGCACACACACGCAAGCACACACACAGCGACACACACAAACAAACACAAGCACACACACAAGCACACACACACGAACATACACACACCTGGATGATGAAGGGCATCTCCACTCCATACACGCTCTGTGCCAGCAGGCCAGGCCCGTATGCGATACAGTTGCGCGCAGCGGTGTTGGCAAAGTAGTTGAACTTGATCTTGTTCACGGTCCAGCCCTCTCCGTTGATGGACACGCGTATGTCCACAGCCAGCGCTCCTGTGGGAGGGGATGCAAGCATGTGTGTTTGTTTACTCTGGTAAAAATTAGGCGCGTGCGCAGCAATCATGGGAGCAGGCACTCGCATGCGCACACAGGTGGTGCTCCTTAGCAAGGGAGTCCACGCATGCACGTGTGTAAGGCAGCAGCTCAGCCAGAGCGATTTGCGCTGCTGCTTTGAGAACCAGATCACGCCATCGTGCACACACAGGTGACAGTGTGACAAAAACAATGCGTCAGATCACACTATCGTGCACACACAGGTGAAAGTGTGACAAAAACAATGCGCCAGATCATACTATCGTGCACACACAGGTGACAGTGTGACAATAACAATGTACCAGATCATTCTATTGTGCACACACAGGTGACAGTGTGACAAAAACAATGCGTCAGATCATACTATCGTGCACACACAGGTGACAGTGTGAAAAAACAATGCGTCAGATCACACTATCGTGTGCACACAGGTGATGGTGAGACAAGATAAGATGCAGCGCACACCAGCGCACTCTAGAGCGCAAAGAAAAAATGGCCTGCCCTTGCGCAAGTTGTCAGGACGTCGAAACGCGTGGCCTTAATGTGCATGGGTTTTAATTGAAAGACAAAATAATGCATCTGTGCGACTGGCATGAAGATGCATACACTCACCATACATTTCGTAGTTGGGGGTCTTTGCGCAGATGGTCTGGTCATCTACCAGCTCTCCGTTCACCACCACCTCATTCTTCTCACTGCAAGTGCATGACATCGGTTTTTAATACTGACATGCACGCACACACACACACACATACACACACAAGCATGCACGCACGCACACCCAAACCCACCCACACACATACACACTGCCCTCCCTCACCCCTCCCCCTTCACACACACAAACACACACACTCACCCGGTGCCAAATTTGACCTTAATTTCCCCTGACTTGAAGCGCAGGCCCTTCACCACCAGGTCGGTGGATCCAAACACGGGACCGCTTTCGGGCTGAATGCCCGTGCATGCGTAAGGAGGACCAATAATGGGGGACACGTTCAACTTGAGGGTGTCTCCCAGCCAGCGGTTGGACCAGCCGCCGAATAGAAGAAGGCTACAGGTATTGGCTGCACGAGTGTGTTGGGTGTGTGTATGTGTGAGAATGTGTACTTGTGTGTTCATCTGTCTGTGTATGTATGTGTGTTTAAGTGTGTGTTGCTTTGTGTGTTGAGGGTGCATAAGTAGTGCATGCACTAGTGTGTGTGAGCGAGTGAGGTACAGACAGGAAAGGACACTTATTCTGCACTGTGGTCACAAAACGCCAGCTACTGACCAAAACAGTCTCTGACTCTCTCAAGAGTCGTGAGCATGTCACGACAAATGAACGCCACGCTGTGCGCTACCAAACTGGGTGCGGCCCACAGACAAAGGATAGCATGAACAAGCTGGTCGTAAGTGCACGTGTGTGTGCGTGTGCGCGTGCGTATGTGCGTGCGTGTGCGTGTGCAAGTGTATGTGTGCACGTGTGTGTGTGTGAGTGCCTGCTCACCATCAAACACCCAAGCACAGTCCTCACGCCCACAAGGGACTTGGCCATGATCCACAGGAGGAGTGCTCCAGATCTGACTGCCACAGTCCATGACCTGTGTGCACGTGTGTGTGTATGTGTGTGTGTGTGTACGTGTGTGTATGCATGTATGTGTGCATGTGCAGTAGTTTACAGTACAAAACTTCACACCAACAATCGTACGCCACGTGGTCAAAACCGACACACGTTGCAGCCGTCGCACGCACCCACCTCCACAGTGTTCATGTACTGCATCATTCCCTTCTTGCCGCCAAAGCTGAACACTTTATGGAACGGCACGCTCTCGATGCCGTCGCACACGTTGTTGCAGATCTCGTAGGGCAGGCGGGGAGCTGTCCCCTCGGTCCAGCTCATGGTGTTAAGGTTGAAGATGAAGCTGTCGTTGAACATGGTGGACAGATCACGGCCGCCCATGACGAGCAGGTTGTCATAGGTGTGACTGTTAGGCACCACCTGTGTTTTGTAGACATGATCGCGTTGTAACGTGAAAGGGTTATCAATTTGGTGAAAGGGTATGGATTTGGTGAAAGGGTTATCGATTTGGTGAAAGGGTTATAGATTTGATGTCAATTCTCTGTATTACTGGGTACACATATCGCACGTAACAGCGGTGTACAAGATCAGGTTGAAATTGCGTGCGTGCATGTGTGCGCGCACAATTTCGGGTATTGGGCACCTGTCATTTTAGCACAGTTAGAGATTGTGTCGAGCGAACGTGAGAGTGAGTGCGCGTTTACAGGTGTCTGCCAAGCACCACCCGCGTTTGTGTTTGTTTGTGTGTGCGTGTGTGTGTATGTGTGTACCACCCGTGTTTGTGTTTGTTTGCAAGTATGTGTGTATGTGTGCACCGCCCGTGTTTGTGTGTGTGTGTGCGTGTGTGTATGTGTGCACCACCCGTGTTTGTGTATATTTGTGTGTGCGTGTGTGTATGTGTGCACCACCCGTGTTTGTGCATGCACACAATGCATTGCAAAATGCACAAGAGCGTGAGTGCGTGGAAGACCCAAAGCCACACGACTAGCTGTCAATTTCCTAATGCACCCCCATAACACATTGTTTGTTGTTCCGAGTGCTCACAGCCTTAAGGCAAGTCTCTGATGAGCTCCCTTGGCTCAATCGAAACCGTGGACTAATGGGACGACAGTCTGCAGCCCATGCAACACAAGCAGGCATGCAGCTCCAAACTTCCCTCACCCAACATTGGCTGTCCACGTGCTGTGCTGTTAAGGTCATGCAGTGTAAGGGCTCCACACACACATCGACACAGCAAGGTGATGAGGCCAGAGGCATACCACAAATCCCCACACACAGGGTAAATGAAGGCAGAGCGGTCTCCACACCCACACCCACACACTACACACCCACACACCGGGTAAATGAAGGCAGAGAGGTCACCACACCCACACCCACACACTACACACCGGGTAAACGAAGGCAGAGTGGTCAAAACGAGGTGAGGGTCCGTGGCCCTGCTCAGTGACCTGCTCCCAGCGGTATGAACCTCCGCCGTAGTGCAACAGCCACATGTCGTTGTACACCTGTATGGCGCGTGCATGTGTATGTGTATGTGTATGTGTGTGTGCGTGTGTGAGAGAGAGTTTGTGAGTGTATGTGTGCGCGTGCGTGCGTGCGTGCACTTGAGCACAAGTGTGCAAGTACAAAAGTAAGGGCGGATGTGAGTGGAAACATGGTTATGCTGCACTTGGACGTGTACATATGCATGTGCTTATACTCGCGCGTGAGGATACTGACCTGGCCGCTGCCTCCATAACCTCCAAAGATGAAGATGCACTCCTTAAACTGGACCAGGGTGGCTGTGAAATGTGCCCGCGGCTCAGGCTTGGGTCCCTCAATCTTGATCTCTTGCCATTCCTTCTTCTCCACGTCTAGCGCCCACAAGTCGTTGTAACGCTCATTCTTGTTCAGGCCTCCAAACACAATCATTTGGTTCTTGTCAATCTGAAAGTGCAGAGGGGTGCAAGGTTGCAAGGAATCAAGTTGCCCCCCCACGTTTACGCACTCAAACATGTACGTGTACGTGCATAAACATCACAGGTTAACATGAACACACACACATTTGCACATACACATCCACACACACGCACACAAGCAGACATAGACACACAAAAACGCGCTCGCACACACGTGCGCACACACACGTACACAAACACACATACACAAACTCAAACGCACGTGCGCGCGCACACACACACACACACACACACACACACACATACACACACACTCATATACGCACACAAACACACACACACACACACACACACACACACACACACACACACACACACACACACACACACACACACACACAAACAAACACACGCACGCGCACAAAAGCACACACAAACACACACACA
>Ga0307968_1003060_pt1 | contig 13913 bp, 14 predicted proteins | sample OrgLakmetagen650_FD_201834 | JGI IMG/M metagenome (GOLD analysis project Ga0307968, IMG submission 201834) | Saline water microbial communities from Organic Lake, Antarctica - #650 | ecosystem: Environmental > Aquatic > Non-marine Saline and Alkaline > Saline | place: Antarctica: Organic Lake... | reverse complement strand
CCTCGTTCTGAACATGCTCATCTTCACCAGGACATTGGTCACATACGCAAGAACCATCTTCATGCCACGCTGCTGCCTCAACTTTCAAAGTATGCGCACGCAAGCGGAATCTACTTATATTGCGCATAACATGTTTGGACAGACCAAAATGGAGATACCGTGGTACATTAATCGGCATACGCTCATTTCTAGAAAAAGGGATGGCAAACCAAGAATGATAGGTGGCCAGTTTGTTGTTGTGTGTGTTGGGGTAAACCAGCTCATCATAAATATTAATGTTGACATAAGCCATGTATAAGGGGGGCGGGTCAGGAGGCGTCAAAAAAAGAATCATGACAGTCACGTGTAAATTTTGGGCATCCAGCAGAAGGCTCCAAAAAAAAAGTAATGGACGTCAACCCTATTTTTTGGCTTGGGGGCCCTTGACCCCCCCCCCCCCAAATCCCCCTTCCAGTGCCCCCACCCAAACAAAAAGTGTACCAAACTGCTCCTTCTTCAAATAGGCATCCATCTGCATACTCACCAAGACCTGAAATTGAAGTGTTGCAGAGTTATGGGGTAAAAATTGAGATACGGACGCCCATGCACACGTGACCTACCAGGCACCCATAATTGGTGTGCACAGTCCAGCATTGCTTCCATTTCTTCAGAATTCCACTGACTATATATCTCATGCTGGCAAAATCCTGTAAGTTTGGGGTTAGTTGCTGCTTCATTGGCTTGACTCACCCTGTATTTTCTTTTTGCGTCAAAAACGCTTCATTGGCTTGACTCACCCCGTACCTCTGACTTTTGGACATGTCCACAGACTCCCCCTTTTACCCAATTTACTCAAAAAGGGTGTGAATCGACTGGGATTGCTGAGGATTCCGATGATATATTTAGAATTTCGTAGGAGTTACCCCGTATTGTTTTGGAGGGGGGGTCCCAAAAACTCTGGACCCCCCCGGACCCCCCCCCCTCCGATTGGACCCATATATGTACCAATCGATAGCTCTCGACGCCAGGATTCCGAATGTATAAAATTTAATCGATTTGACACGTGACGTCCACAAGTTATGCTTCCTACACCTTCCTGTATGCACTGCAATATAAAACAAGCAACAACAGCCAAGGATTGGGTCCGGGTGCTACGGCACACAACCCCCCTGACCCACATTAATTTTTTTTAATCGTTTGCGCGGTGGGGGGTTGCCTGGTGCGGGCACCTAAGTAACACCCTCCCTTAATCATGCTGGCTGCGTCGTCACTACCAGCCAGCGGAGTCTTTTTTTTCCCTTTAATTAAGGCGAGCCATTTGTTTTCACGGCCATGCGGACAATGGTTGACTACCAACTTATTTACTTTCCTTTCTCAGCAGAACACTTCACCTTTTCTCTTTATTTCTGAGCTTATATATTTATTCGTGGTTGGCCGAAATCAGTCAACAGCCGATCAGCCAAACAACCTGGCTGAAGGTCACCCCACAATGTAACCATTGAAAGAGTGATTTTGTTATTAGAGGACTTCTACAATCATAGGGTACATTACACAATCCGTCCGTGCCACTGGTTATACATGACATGTGACAGGTAATACTGGCATAATACTGACATATGGTAATACTGGTAATATGGTAATACTGACATAATACTGACATGACAGGTGACAGGTAATACTGACATAAAGCCACACAGATAAAGGAAGCACCTTGATGACCAAACACACAATAAGGAAAAAGCAAATGAAATGGTACAGCTGTGATCACAGGCCATGGTAGCTGACATGAAAGTAATATGCAATGGCTTGCTGGATTTTGTTGCTGGATCTATCAAGTACATAAGCAAGCTGTATTAAACCTACCTCGTGTCTGTGAACCTTCATTTCAGTTCTCTCACATGTCTGCCTCTAGCACAATCACTTGTCCAATCCTCTGCAATTGTATCTCCTGGACAGCCCTTCGTCGAGATACAATCCATGAGAAACAATCAATAAATCCAAGAAATACAATCAATCAATCCATGAGATACAATCAATCCCATGAGATACAATCAATCAATTGTATCTCATGGACAGCCCTTCGTCACAAAAAACATTGCACCAGCTTATGTTTACACTGTAGACATGAGCTCCATGATAATTCTCAAAAGCAACTATACGATTTGTACAAGACGCTGATTTGTATGACACCTCCAAGATCTTTCTAATCTTCACTGGCGTTCGCGTCGCGCGCGCGAAACAAAAAAAACGCGTTTGCATTTCTTCCTGTACACCACCTGTGCAGTCCTCACACATACTAGCATGCTGTCACCCAGCAGCTTAGCCAGGTTATCTAAACTGCTGAGTTCTGTGCAGCATGCAGAAGAATTCCAGCTCTTGTAGGCGAATGACTTGTGAAATGCACTACTTAACCTGCAATTCCTCCCGCCTACTGAACAAGCAGTGACACAATCTTACTTATTTGCAAAGGAGCAAGGCCCACACGTGCTAGCAAGACGACTGCTCCTAGCAGACACACACACATACAGCCTTTTTTCGTACAGCAAGAGTGCAGCACACCATGGCCGCACTATTTATGTCTCCGCAGCATGCCATGGCTCACAATAGACGAAAAACTCCGCTGGCAGTGGATGACACAGCTGTTGATGGATCAGCCGAGGGGGGGGGTGGCTGCTAGGTGCTGGTAGTCGCTCACACAGCGCAAGTGCTTGTGCAAAAGTACAAAGGGACAAAGGGAGATATGGCCAATGGTGGCAGCGGCAGTCACTTGCTCTGGCTCTTTCTAGAGGTGTCCCCCTCCACTATTCCTCGTGTCAGGCTTGCGCCTGCGAGTTAAGAAAAAGCTACACAGGTAGTGAGAACCACCCCCACTTGAACTAGGGAAAAAGAGGCCATTTTGGAAACGGGAATTAAAAGGAAGTTTACGGGGTGTATTTGCCCAAATCAAGGTAAGGTAAACGTCTGCTTAGGATAAACATTAGATTATTCCTGATGCTTTCATTAATTATGTATACGCTTTCAAAAGTATTACGAGAAGAAATGATGAATTAAACAAGAAAGGCCCTCCCGCCTAGCAGAAAGAATGGTACCACATAAGGATGATGATGGGTCAGAAAATGGATCAGGAGCAGAATGGGCGCGTTGACAGCACCAGCATGGAATGTGTTTCATGGTAAGGTAAGGTAAGGTAAGGGTTACATCGCTATATATGCCTCTGGTGGGCATCTGAGCGGAAGCTTGGATAAAAAGCCTGTAACCAAACCAAAAAACGGCTAGGCACTTAGCTACAAAAGAGGCAACACCAAAATTAAATAAAATTAATGGAATGTGTCTCATGGTAAATATGCTCATGTATATACTAATGTAGTTTGATTCCTGCGAGGAGAGAAAAGGAGGCACAGAGAGGCTGGAATTGCAGGCTAGTAAAGAGTTCCATTACGTTTGCATCGTGAGATGGCGGTGGAATACTTGCAAGTAAGTAAGAAAAATGACTGACATCGCTTTGCTTCACTCCAAGAACTGGAGTTCAAGTGTCATACAAAACCGGATTTGGTGGACCACCGGATGTGGTGGTAAACCGGATTTGGTGGAACTTGGTTTTCCACCCTTTTTGGCACCCCCTTCTTTGTTTTTTAGGGAAATGGCAGGCCAAAATTGGGGTACCTGGCCAAGTACTGCTCCGTTTTGCCCCAATTTTGTTGCAATCATACTCTTTATTGAAATGTAGACTATTCATTTCAATATGACTCAAATCGGGTCAGTTGGTGGTGAGATATGACAGAATGGTGGTGAAATTTGGGGTTCACGTTGCGGGCAATTAGACATGCGCACCCCAAATGGCAGTAAGTAGCTCAGTTGTTGTCAGCATCTGGGTGCTAATCTTATAAATTGCAAGCTAGGGTGCGCATACTCTGGGAACATTTCAAAAACACCCCCTTTTCAGTTCTCCGTTGACCACCTCTGCTCTTTTACTCTGAAGAAAAGAGCCTGTCCTTGAAGCATGGATGTTTGTTTTTTACTCCACGTAGGACAGCCAATTGCTGAAAGTTATTCTAGCTTCTAGCTCGTGCTGTGATTATTAGCCGCCCCTTTTGGGGTGCACACCGGTATGGCTGTTCCCCACGTGGTAGATCCCTTACAAACCCATTTGCCTACACATTATTTTTACACTCAAGCCCATGTTCAAAAATATAAGGGTCTGTCGTTCTGTCTAAATAAGGTTACAAGCAATTGACTCCTTTGTTTTTGCTATAATCGTGCCTGCTGACATTGATCCGACGCTTGTATGCTCAAATTGCATCCTCCTCCACTTCCTTTGTACTATGACTGTCAAATAACGTAAAAAACGCTCAAACTTCATCAAGGCAGGCTATTGCACAACGTTCAAGTATCAAAGCCAAATCTTACTTATTCCCTGCGCTCTCGCATCTCACGAGCAGCTTGCTCAGCTGCTTCAGCACGCTCCCTGGCGGCCTCCGCTGTCTTCTCTGCTGTCTCTGCAGTCTTTTCCATCCCTGTATTTGCCCTGCTTGCAAAGCCATTGTAATTTGTGTGTATTTAAAGATAATCCCTTCTCTTAAACAACAGGCAAATAGTTCCACAATTGGGCACAAGCATTGTACAACATAACTCGATTTGGAAACAAATCACAGGACTTTCAGCGGCCTTATACTGCCTTGGTGCAAGTTCGGAAGTTTAGCCAAACTTACTTGTCTGCTACCGCGTTTCTTGCTTCTTTTGCTTTTGTGGCTGCTTCATTGGCCGTCTCCCGCGCAGCCTATGGCGGGAGGAATGGGTACAAAAGTAAAGCAAGATTAACATTTCTAGATATATATGGACCTTATGCAAGATTGAGTCTATGCTACAGTTCGCTGTAGGCTTCGTCATTACACACCAAGCTGCCGTGGAGGGAGATCAAAACCAAAGACACGCTGGAACCAAAAATGGGCTGCAAAGCCTCATAAAAGCAAAACAACCCAAAGAAGCAAGCGGCAAGTTTATAAGTCAGATCTAAGCGAGCTCAGTCCACAAGTCAAAGCACAAGCTGAGGGGGGGGGGGCGGGAAAAACAACCCGAGCAAAAGCAAGGCATAAAAAGAATGCCTAAAACGAGAGTACACAGCACTTTATGCAAAGTGCCTGCCAGAACTCAGCCTACGCTCACTACGCAATAACTCCAGTTCTACAGCTGAAGCAGAGAACTGATGATCTGTTAACATTTCAAGGGTGATACTGGCGTGGAAGATTCAGCACAAGCAAGGTGTAGAGCTAATACTCACATTTACTATGGGATCGAGCATCAATTGATGGGAAGAGGAAAGAGAAGCAGTTGCCCTTTAAGTTCGGCGTGAAATATATAGCTTAAAACACGATAGTAAGCAGTTAGCATAAATAAACACATAACAAGTTTGGCATTCCCCTAAAACAACACACTTGGAATGAGGGGGGGTGGGCTTGTTGCAGGTCGACCAGTTTTTGGTGCAACAGCCACACATCTCTGCTCACTCCTTGACAATTAATCTCAGCAGCGACAGATCCCTGCGCGTGCTAAGCATCACCCTCACTAAGAAACATAAAAAGTCTTTGATCATCAGCCCATTTGCTCGTCAACTTAATCAGCTTTACATGCATTGCAGCTCATGCAGCCCAGGGGAAATCACACAATTCGTCCATGCCACTGATTTAGCATGACAAGTGACAACCCATCAGCCAAAGGAGCTTATATGGTGATTGTACTTGAATTCTAATCACTCAGTTTGAGCGATTAAAACTCAGCAATGTTGAAATAGTGCTGCTAATATAAAGTGTGTTACCTCTGCAGTCTTGTTTGCCGTTTCCTTAGCAGCATCAAATGACTCCTGCGTTTTTTCCTGTCGAGATAAATTTTGAGCGGTTAAAGGGAGTTGAGAGGGAATACAACAAATTCCCAAAAAGGGCAGCAATAGGAAAATTATCATTGACGTCTCTGAGACAGTGACGAATAAGCCTCACGAGCATGGACAAAGAAAGCCGCACCTTTGTACTCTCTGTGGCATGCGAGGCTGTGCCAGTGACCTTTTCACCTACAGAGGAGGCCGCCTCCTTAGCTCCTTTGAACATCTCCCTGTGGAAGATTGTGGAAAGAATCAGTTAGAACTGCTCTTCTTGTATCGCAAAAATTAATTTCCTAAACATAAGAAGGTGGGTGTTTTGAAGAGACAGTGCAAACCAGACAACTTGTTTGAACAAGCAAAAAAAAGTCGTAAGGGAAAAGATCCGTTTAATTTCCTTGCATTACAGCAAGACAATGTGCCCAATCCAGATGCTCATGCTTGACATCAGCGCCATTAAAAGATCTCTAACCCGCGCAAGTGAATGCAGGTTCACGTCACAGGACTCACTTTGCTCCCTCACGCATTTTATCCATACTGCCGCTGCCGCTTCCCTGTGATGAGTGTGTGTATGACGCATATGGGGCTCAATTGAGCAAATAACCTCAGGTACACACGCATCGGTTCGTAGGGAAGCTGAGAGCTGAGTGACAAATCTGCACCTCTGCAAAGGTTCGCGTGACTGGCCGTTTGATCGGTGCCGCTGCCGGAGCAAGAAGGCGCAGTCGAGAGCAGGCACGAAAGGAGGCGAGAGTTTTGGAAGACAAAATCATTTAAAAATTTGTCGAAAATTGTGAGCGTTTGAAAATTTTGATTGGGAATGTTCGAAATTTTCGTTGTGTTTAAAATTGTATTGAAATATTTCATTTAATTTCTTGTGACGCGGTGAAACATGGCGCTCTCCCTCTTCTCTGACCCTTTTGGCATCACGGACATTGATCGTGCGGTGAGCAGTTGTGGTGCAATAGCATTTTTCATGATCATTTTCATGAAGTGTGCTCGAGAAGGCTTGGCTCATCGGTATGGAGTGCGTAATAATAGGCAGCATCGATCTGACGTGCAGTTTTTGCCCAAACAGAGCAAAGTGCTACTGCCTTGACATGACACTAAATGCATGCAAAGTTATGGGCGGAAATGGACCGAATGCAGTCACAAACCACCTTTGAAGTGTAAGAGGATATTGAGGGATTTTGCTAGGTCAGTCCAGACTGTTGCTGTACCAGTGGCGTCCCCAATTCTGCAGCATTGCTCTTTATGCCCTTTTTGTAGACAGCGATCTGGCGCTGAGGTTTGGTACTAGGGTTGGCCAGAACCATACATTAATAGGTATAAACGGTGTATATACAGTATATTTGGCAGGGAAATCACCGTACATACGGTCCATTACGGTGTATATATATACGAATCTGGCTGACCCTATTTGGTACACGCTCCCTTAGTAAGCTAACACTAATAGTTGATATTTCCTTGCTTGTTTTCCCCTTGCAAATGCGATTGCACGTCCATCCTTTCCGCGTGCTGATCCTCTGCCCTCTCTTTATCCACCCCAACGCATTTGCTAGCTCTCCTTGCACCCTTTACGGCCAGGTGTCTCAAGCCATGGGCCCATACTTGCGTGCCACTCCTGGAGGCATGGCCACGGGCCCATTGGCCACGGTGGGCGCCACCACACACCCTATGGACGTGGTGAGTTTGGTATGGCATACAACAAACCTTTTCTGCCTTGGTTGTGCTGTGCGGCACAGAAGCAAATGAAATAATATGCAGCAACCCTCAAACACATAAATGTCTTCATACTTAGGTACCTTTTTTTCCTTGTTGTATGCCTTCGTGCTGAATATGGTAGAACAGCTGATATGCGCTGATCAGCAGGGTGCGTTCCAATTTTGCCTGGACTCACCCTCTGTCTTTCTCACCCTCTGTCTTTCCAACCTTTCTTTTTGCAACCTACAGATTGAGATGCCTGACCGCTACTCCATCGTGGCAGGTGCGATGCTTATGCTTTTGGGTTGCTAGTTGTGCCTTGTAGCAAAGAGGCAACGCTTGTAGTTGATAGCGGTCTCTTAAAACAAGTATGAGCTTGTATAATCAAATCACTGTCACAGCAAAGTACAAGACTCAGCTAATAATAACACGTTTAGTGTTGATTTTTCAATCGGGATCTAGTCTCTCACAAGCAAAGCCGGGAACTGCACTTCTGACTTAACACAGACATACACTATAACACACAAACTATAACACATTAGTCGGCTGGCGCGCCTCTCTTCTCCAGGGCTGGGATGATTTCTCAACCATCTGGCTGAGAATTAAGCAGTTCTACTGCGTTTGCATCGTGAGATGGATTATTTACAAGGTTGGATCACAACTGCCCGGAAAAGGGGAAAAATACATATATATATACATATATATATATATATATATATATATATGTATATATACATATGTGCTTACATGAGAAGGCATACAAATTAATAGAGAGAGAAAATGTAAACTAAGAAGGATTAGCAGTTGAGAGGACCAAGTAAAAAAAAGATGGAGAAACTGGGGAAGAACACGGATAAAAAGCAAGAGTGATATGAGAATAATCACTTTGCTTCACTTCAAACACTGGAGTTTAAGTGCTACACACTGAACTCAGCAGGTTGTTGAGATAATTGAATAGCGCAATACTATTCAACCATAGCATGCTGTCTTTAAATTGGCTCCCCAGTTTATCGAACAAGACTAGACAATCACCTAAACTGGAAAACCAGTCGCTTGCTTGTCACACGTTTGACGCTATCGCCGATGGGCGTGACAAGCTTGTGGCTATACCTGTATTTTGCAAGTTTGATGTTGTCTTTCCAATTTGGTGTGCACGAAATCCCCACGCAGACGCCCCTGGCATGACACCTGATGACGTGAAGGTGGAAGTCACTGCCGGCAACCTAGTCGTGTCGGGAGAGAAGTCCACTCAGGTATTTATGATGACGGCAAGCTGTCCAGCTGACTAGGTTCCTTGTTCATTGATGGCAGCAAGGCCACACGCAAACAATGATTATTGTAGCCAGTTACAGCACAGAACGGGTAGGAAAATGCATAAATTTGTGTCCTTGCAAAAAATCATTAGTTCTCTGCTTCAGCTGTAGAACTGGAGCTCTTGCGTAGTGAGTATAGGCTGATATCTGGCAGGCACTTTGCATAAAGTGCTGTGTACTCTCGCTTTAGGCATTTATCTTATGCCTTGCTTTTGCTCGGGTTGTTTTTCCCGGCTCCCCCCTCAACTTGTGCTTTGGCTTGTGGACTGAGCTTTCTCGGATCTGACTTATGGACTTGCCGCTTGCTTCTTTGCGTTGTTTTGCTTTTATGAGGGCCTGCAGCCCATTTTTGGTTCCAGCGTGTCTTTGGTTTTGGTCTCCCTCCACTGCAGCTTGGTGTAATGACAAATCCTACAGCGAATTGTAGCATGGAACTTAATTGCACCTCGTACTTTATAAGATTGTTGTAAAATCAATTGAGTGCATACTCCAATTGTGCCTCATCATGCCCACAGGGTAGAAAGACTGAGAATGTGGCAGGCTACTGAACGCATCGCAGCGAGCGTACGTTCAACCGCTTCTCCAGGTACGACAGTAAACGAGTTTTGCAGGTCCTTGTTTATTTGCTAGTGTTAAAATGCGTGAACGCACCAGATTCAGGCAGGCATGCACCTCCACGCCCACACCCATACCCACATTCTGTTGGTTTACCCCCCCTGACACGGCCTCTTTATCTGCTGGTAAAGGAGTTTTACGGTACTCGGTACCCAAATGACTTTCTTTCCCTTGATTAAATACGGGGAATGGTTATACCTGCCTGCGTAGTTTTCTATCCAGTGCTTGTTATAGGGGCGTCTATGTACCAACTATCCTCTTCCCCTCACAGACAGATCTCAGACCAGGATTTTCTTGTCATGCTGACAAACGCAGGTCCTTCGCTCTGCCTACTGATGCCAAGGAGGAGGGCATCAACGCCAAGCTCGTGAATGGCGTGCTAACGGTCGATGTGTGAGTACAATTCATAATGTGTAATTCCTTGTGATCATGCTTCATTTTTGCGAGTAATGTCAGAAAGTATGTGACGACCAAATAAGCAGTACTCTTTAGAAGCCAATGAATACAACTTCTGATCCACTAGCAGGTTTCACCCGACATCAAGGCCTTTGCTATCGTGATAATCACTTTCCAATAGAGGTTCCAGAGCATAGGAAGTAAAAAGCTGCAACATCTTCCGGCACATGTTTAATTCCTTGACAGGAGAGAAACAGAAAAGCATTTGCATCACCCACACCGTTCAGCAACGACACGGATGCAACTTACGGATACGCATAAATGTCTGACAATGGGCTCGTGAATCGTTCTTAAAGCATAATAGCAAGTTTCTTGTGAGACACATAGATGCATGCAAGCATGCACGCAAATGTGTACATTATTATTATGTGCAGACTATACATTCTTGCGCATAAACAGGCGATTATGATACGCGCACATTCATGCAAATGCATGCACGCACACATTGTAAAGTGTGTAAAGTGAACTGCACAGAGAGCACACGCCAAAAAGGCTTGGCCGACTTCTCGGCGATAGGTGTTGTGCTGCCCCTCTTATTCCCGTGCTCATCACGTGCGAATAAGCAGCAGTTCACATTAAAATCTCTCCCCTTGCTCTGCCTACATAGCGCAGGCCCAAGGAGCCCAAGCCCTCGGCTGAGCAGCCCAAGCGCATCAAGGTCACATCGCAGGAGCGAGATGTGCCCGTGCAGACCAGCAAATGATGAATGAGAGAGAATAGACAGTAGACATTAGGCAGTCGAAGTAGACATTAGGCAGTCGAAGTAATGCTGTATCACCGTAGAGTTATAGACGTCTGGATTGTTGTTGTGTGTCCTTGTGACGAATTTTGAGACTTTGAAGTTGAATCGACTCTTGCACGTCCACATAATAATGACTGAAATTAAAATGGATGTAACTGATTAGAATTGAACCTGTCGAAGCGGCTGGAAGGTGGGAAGAAATTTCCAGAACAGTGCTTCGATGTCCACGGTATAAATTGCAGCTAAATAACTGTATTTGCAAAAGTTTACAAATCGATTTACGAAGCGCGTACACGTAACCCAAAAGCTAACGCAGTCCCAAGGACGCACAGACACACAGACATAGCAAACACCAATAATGGCACTAGGTCTCTTCAACGATCCCTACCTGACAGGTCTGGAGCGCGAGGTGAGAGCTCAAGTGCTTCCCTAATTTCTCAGATTTGCACTACTTGCATATGGGCTTGCATACTTGCGTGCAAGTGATTCCCTGGAACAAAAGCAGTCATGTTGCTAGCATCAAGTGCACAAGCAACCAGGTTTGCACTCATGCTGGAAGATGAATGTTCAAGACATGCAGAACCTTGAAGTTTCTGCTCTCTTCTATTCCCTGAATCCCATTCTTCGCATTGCGCACACTCTCGTGCACTGCAGCTGTCCCGCGCTTTTTCCCCCTACATCGTGAGTGGGCGCGGCCGTGACAGGAAACCCAACACCACGCTGAACCACGTCACTGCTCCTTCCTTCCACCCCATGGACGTCGTGGAACATCCAAACCACTACTCCATCACAGCAGGTGTGCAAGGGGGAAGTTTTGGAGGGTGTGCTTGTCGTTGTAAGGACATGCTACTTGAGAGGACATGCTGCTTGAGAGAGGGCGTTACAGCAAATTTAATTCCTTGCAACCTCTCTCCTTGTTGTCCAATGTGTCACTAAATCTGAACAACTCCAAACCCCTTGCCAGACGCTCCTGGCCTGACGCCTGATGACGTGCGCATCGAGTTCCAAGACGGCATGCTGAAGGTGTCGGGTGAGAAGAAGGGCGGAGGACAGCAAACAGAGGAGCGTGCCGGCACACGCGTTCATCGCAGCGAGCGCACCTTCTGCAGCTTTACGAGGTGGGTGATGTTTGAGTCTATGTTTCTCAAACAGATCAGGAAGTGGCAATGGGAGATAGAAATAGATGATGTCTATGCATGCGAATGTTCTGCACTTTCAACAAGATTTGAAAGGGCTGAAACTGTGGACAAGATCTGCCTTTCAATATTTCTCTGCAATTCATTTGCATGTGCAGATCATTTGCGCTGCCAGATGATGCCAAGGAGGAGGGTATCACTGCCAAGCTGACAAACGGAGTGCTCACAGTTGATGTGTAAGTGGACAAGACGCTGCTGATTTATTCTATATGAGCGTTCTTTCTTGTAAAGTAGCTTGTTGCCGATTGAACTTATGAGGAATCCTTGTTTGCACTGATACGTACAGCTATAGAGACGCCCTTGATTCAGCACGCACACGCATCTTCATCACCTGTTAACCCTCTGCATTGTCTTTGCAGGCCTAAAGAGCAAAAGCCCAAGCCGGCTGAGCCCAAGCGCATCTTGGTCACCAGTGCGTGAATGTCGGGACATGATGGTATAAAAATATGCAGAAATAAGTTAACAATACTTGCGTGACGATGATACTATCATATTCTATATCTTTTATTTTCATTGCTTGTATATATCAAACCCTGACTGTACTTTCCCTAAACATTCTCCTTTACTTTTCTGCGTTTATGAACTGAAGAACTTGTATATTCTTATTTATTGCCCTTGCTTTATTCGTTACCGAGATCTATCAATGTAATTAAACATTTCTTCCCAGCGCTAGTAAAACTGTAAGATCGCTACCAAGCTCCATTATTTAGAAGTTTAGAAGTAACTTATGCCAATCTAAGGCTTAGATAATGTCGCGTACAAAATGAAATCTTCATTATAAAAAAGGGACCGCTTCTTTAGATATGTGAGGCACTACAGTAAACAAGCTATGCAGTTTTTTTCCTGCTAAATTCCATCAATTGTAAATCTTACGATGAGAAAGACGCTGTGCCACAATCAAGAAACTGACGCCAGCACATTTAAACGAACCCTGGACCGACAAAAAAAGACATCCTATAAAAGGAAGGGCAGCTGGGCCGCTGACACCCATGTCTGCTAAGAGACAAAGATAAAGTTGCCTAGAACCTAAGCACGAAAAAGATGGCTTTCACAGCAAGCTGTGCCAAGTCAGCATTCCCGCAGATCTCAAAATGATAAAGTCAATGGTCAATGATGAAAATGACATCGCCCAAACATTAGACGAGTACTTGCTCAATCTTCTTACCTGCTGCAATCTTCAGTTCTTCGAACAGTAAAACAAAAATTCTGGAGTGTCACCATTAGTGTCTTGTAATTTGATACAAGGTATACAAGGTATACAAGGTTTACAAGAACGGTTTCAGCAACGGTCATTTTCTACACATCTTGTCAACACAAACACACATCCCCTTCATAACCCTTACATGTAAATTTTTCTTGCATCGTGCGCTATCAATTTCTTTTGTGCGTGATTGCGCATATGCGTATGTTTTCATGCAAGATGCTGTGAGCCTGAACAAAAGAACTTCATTGCTAAGCATCCGCCACCACCAGTGGTCCTTGCTGTAAGGGAAGTAAATGCATTGCTGCTAGTGCATCCGCTATTGCCTTGTTGCCCTAGGCCAGCTTGGTTTTGAGTGTTTGGAACATGTGTTTTTTGCTAAGCCTTCAGTGCTTGTTTTACCCTGGGGCATATAATTCCCAGCAATCCTCTTTCCTTTACACACATCTCACACACGTCTTTGTAACCCACACCCACCCACGCCTGCTGATTATGCTGCATGCTGCTATTCCTGACGGTGGCTGCTGCTGTTCCTGCTTCTGCTGCTGCTTACAGCTGCACCATCAACGATCCCATCCTTGTTCATTTTCCAGTAGCTGAGGAGATGACTTGCTGGAAATGAACATGGAGGGAATTGTTGATGGTGCAGCAGTAGCAGCAGCTGGAACAGGAGTAGGAAACGCAGCAGCTAGGCAGCCAAGCACCTCCACACCCACACCCACATTCACACCCATTGTTGGTTTACCCCCCTGACACAGCCTTTTTGTCTGCTGGTGGGGTATTACGGAATTTGGTACCGAAATGGCTTTTTCCCCCTTGTTCAATGTGGGAGTGGTTT
>Ga0307968_1003059_pt1 | contig 13914 bp, 19 predicted proteins | sample OrgLakmetagen650_FD_201834 | JGI IMG/M metagenome (GOLD analysis project Ga0307968, IMG submission 201834) | Saline water microbial communities from Organic Lake, Antarctica - #650 | ecosystem: Environmental > Aquatic > Non-marine Saline and Alkaline > Saline | place: Antarctica: Organic Lake... | reverse complement strand
GTATGTGTGTGTGCATGGGGTGTGTGCATGGGGTGTGTGCACGGCATCCTTTGCGCGGGGTGTGTGTGCGCGGGGTGTGTGTGCACAGGGTGTGTGCGCACGGGATGTGTGTGCACGGGGTGTGTGCACGGCCGATCCTTCGGACTATGAAGCTTAGTACAGTGGGGGGAGACAGCTTGCATGCCGAGGCACCTGGGGAGTGAAGCCAAGCTGCCGTCGGTAAGAAGAGTGATGCAAAGCGTGAATGGATGTCGGTAAGAGGAGTGATTGGATGTCGGTAAGAAGAGTGGTGCAAAGCGTGATTGGATGTCTATATTGTGTCGTGCTTATATAGATATTGGATATATCTCTCTGGATGTCTATATCGTGCCGTGCCTTTATAGATATTGGATAAGAAGTGTGATACAAAGCGTGATTGGATGTCTATATTTTATCGTGCTCGTGACCTGAGCACCCATCAGTGAACTAGTCTGTAGCGATCCATATTCAAAATAGTCTTTAATCATATATTGAACTTTATAGAATCAACGGTCTATCGATAGAAAAAAAAACTTTTAACCATAAACACGTGCTCGTGACCTGAGCAAAGTAAGACAAGGAAGGCGTGGCGGTTGTTGATGCCTCTATTGCAAGGACTTCCAGCCGCTATGCTTGTCGAGCAGCCGCTATGTTCGTCAAGCAGCCGCTATGTTCGTCAAGCAGCTGCTATGCTTGTCAAGCAGCCGCTATGCTTGTCGAGCAGCTGCTATGCTTGTCGAGTAGCTGCTATGTTCGTCAAGCAGCTGCTACGCTTGTCGAGCAGCCGCTATGTTCGTCAAGCAGCCGCTAGCTTGTCAAGCAGCCGTTATGCTTGTCGAGCAGCCGCTATGCTTGTAGAGCAGCCGCTACGCTTGTCGAGCAGCTGCTATGTTCGTCGAGCAGCCGCTATGCTTGTCGAGCAGCCACTACGCTTGTCAAGCAGCCGCTATGTTCGTCAAGCAGCTGCTATGTTCGTCAAGCAGCCGCTATGCTTGTCAAGCAGCCGCTATGCTTGTAGAGCAGCCGCTACGCTTGTCATGCGACACACCTCTTTCGTGCGAATATGAGGCTGCACGAGACATCCTTTTGCATGGATGTCTGGCTGCACGCTTGCTGTTGCTTTGCACTCCAAGCTGCATCTGTTGAGAGGGATACATTTAAAAAGGGACCGAGTTTGGGCAGCTACTTTGCAGGTGGACATTTTTGTGCACGCGCACGTGTTGCTAATGTGTAGGGTTAGCCAGAACCGTGTCTACGCTGTATATACATAGTTCTGGCCAACCTTGCAGACGTGCAAATGTGCAAAAGAGCATGAGGTTGGGAACATGGCTGATTTAAAGAATTAGGGTCTACCTGCCGCACCTCACAATTGATGACAGAAGAAAACACTACTACGCAGGCATTAAAAACACTCCCCGCATTGATTTAAGCAAAGGAGCCACTTTCGTTCTGGGTACACAATTGATGCCTTCGGTAATCGATCTATAAATGGGGTTGGCCAGAACCGTGCATATATATACGATTTATATATAGTGTATATACGGACTTTTTGGCAGGAAAATCACCAAATATACGGTCATACACGGTGTACATATTCGGTTCTGGCCAACCCTGGTTATAAACTGTGCACAAGTGTGCTTCAAACTCACTTCAATTAACAAACAGCAAGATTCCAGTGAACAAATGCCAGGTTTCTTTAACGACAGCATATTCCAGTGACCAACAAATACCAGTGCAAGGTGAGCAATCCTCATTATATTCTTCGCACTCAGTCAGCACAAGCTTCGTATCAAGCTCTGTCAACGCGATAAAGCCTACGTTTTGACGCCAGAGCTGCCCGCTTGTGCGTGAGTTCTCCGCACGCAAAGCCCTGCGTGATTTTGTAAAGAGCGTGCGAAGAGCGTGCAGAGAGCGAGCCAGAGCTGCCCGCTTGTGCGTGAGTTCTCCGCACGCAAAGCCCTGCGTGATTTCGTAAAGAGCGTGCGAAGAGCGTGCGGAGAGCGAGCCAGAGCTGCCCGCTTGTGCGTGAGTTCTCCGCACGCAAAGCCCTGCGTGATTTCGTAAAGAGCGTGCGAAGAGCGTGCGGAGAGCGAGCCGGTGTGCCGCACCCCCATCATGTTAAGATTTCACAGCAGCAAGATTTTACAGCAGTGTGCTCTTCTCAAGAAGGGAGCAAGTCACCCTGGCTACCCTGGTCATACCATGTCATCAAGTGCGCTTTCTATGCACGGGTTTGCCTAGGGATGATGTGTGTCTGGCCTGTCATGTATGTGTGTGTGTGTGTGTGTTTTGTGTGTATGTGTGTGTGTGTGTGTGTGTGTGTGTGTGTGTGTGTGTGTGTTCATGGTATGAGTGAATGCGTGTGCACATGTGTACGTGTGCTCAAACATGTAGCTAGAACCTTACGCGTGGTTGCTCGTTGGCCTTCGTTGGCACTTTTGCAAGGCATCTTCGTGCAGGCACACATTTCTTGCCTTCATATCCTACCTAGGCATCATTGTCTGAGCAGATGATGGTAGTGTGTGTGCGCATTTTTGACCACAGGGCGTGGCTGCTCTTTGGCGAGGCAACTTGGCCACCATTATCCATCGTATGCCTTACTCCGCCACCAACTTTGCTGTGTTCGAGGCGACCAACAAGGTGCGTTTGTGTGTGTGTGCGTGTGTGTGTGCTTGCGTGTGTTTGTGCGTGCGTGTGTTTGTGCGCTTTTTGTTGCTAGTGTTTGTGTGTGTGTGTTTGTGCACTCGTGCTGCTTGCTTGCTTGGCCTTTGTAGGCATACACACACTTGACTGTGGCTGCCTGTGTTTGATCTAGGTTTACATGTAAACACGTTTGTGTGTGTGTGTTACTGTGTGTCTCTGAACACTGCCAAGCTTCCCTCGCGCGGAGTTGCAAGCTAGAGGCGATTTATATTTAGGATTACATGGGGGGACCTTCAGCCAGACTGTTTGGCTGATCGGCCTGTGATTGGTCCTCACCAGTCAACAATAAATCCATAAAATTAGTCACAAAGGCTGCCTATGTCAAAGCAGCCAACAGCCGCGTGTGTGCACGTGGTTTTTGTTTGCTGTAAAGGCCTTACAAAGAGTTTCAAAGTAAGGGCTTATACAGGCCGGCTTAATTAAGTGTACAGGCTGGCTTATTAAGTGATTTATGTTTGAGTGCCTCGGTTTGCTTGGAGGAAGCGCTCACGCACAACAGGTTCAACGCAGTGGCAGTCATTTTTTTTTAATTTCTTTAGGTTTCCATGGGCTGAGAGGAAAACCTGCTAGCTCCCTAACTGCACCACCATCACCGAAATGTATCTTGGACGCACTCATGCTCTCGGATTATATATAATCGGCGCGAAGGGGGACGAGTTGACCGCCCCCTTTCGCAATACAATTTTGTTGTTGTCAATTTACTTGCTACTTAATCCGCACCAGCCATTAAGCTGACAAGACGTAATTGTGTGTGACTGGGCACTTAACTTGTGTGGGCGCATTAAGGAACTAAACGTTGCCTTAATTTATTACTGCAAATGTTTGGACGCATCGTTTTTTCTGTACAAGGGACCTCAGGTCTAATCGATACCCCCTCAATCTAGTGCAACATCTTGATGCTTATAGGTATGCACTCACAGAGGAAACGCATGAACCATAAAGCTTGCAGTTTGTGTGCCCTCTATGTGCGCAGTAAAGCACACACTCACACACACACACGTGGTTTCCGTTCAAGCACGCATGCTTTCAATGTACACAAGTACACACATGAAGCAGACACGCACGCGCACAACTACAAACTCCCATGCAGCTACAGATTTGCACATTCACACAAACCAAAGTGTGAGTGCGCTAGTGGACCACCGGGCACTCGCTTACGCACGCACTCACAGACGCATGTACGCACACACACATGAAAAACACACACACATATACACACAATCACACACACGCACAAACGCATGCACACACACACACACGTACAGACACACCAATACATATTAATGATTTTGTGTGTGTTTAGGGTCTTATGCCTCACGTGGACAGTGACGTCGGTCGCCGATTGATAGCGGGGGCTGCGTCTGGCCTCGTAGCTTGCACTGTGGTGCGTGTGTGTGTGTGTGTGCGTTTGCGTGTGTGTGTGTGTGCGTGTGTGTGTGTGCGCAAGGTGTGCGTTTGCGTGTGCTTGTGTGTGTGTGTGTGCCTGTGCGTGTGCATGCACGTGTGTGTTTATTTATACATATGCATGTGCTTGTCCTGTTGCAAGCAGCAGCTTTTAGCTTGCGTCATGGTGTTATTTGTTTGTGTGTGTGCGTGCGTGCGTGCGTGCGTGTGTGCGTGCGTGTGTGCGTGCGTGCGTGCGTGTGTGCGTATATGTGTGTGTGAGTGTGCAAGCCCCTTGCTTGCACTGTCTGGTTGATGACGTGGGCCCAAGCAGAGAGGGGGGTCCAAAACACTCGGACTCCCCCCAGACCCCCATCCCCTCCAATTGCATTGGACCCATACATATACCAATTAAAAGCTCTCGACGTCAGGATTCCGAATATATGATTGTTAATCGATTTGACACGTGCCGTCCAAAAGTCACACAAAATACTGCCTCCTGGCCCCAGGCATTGAACATGATTCCCATTCGTGCTAGGTACAATAAGTAGAGTTGGCCAGAACTGTATACATACACCGTACGTGACCGTATATTTGGTGATTTCCCTGCCAACAATATCATACACAAACCGTAAACAACAAACCATATATATGCATGGTTCTGGCCAACCCTAGCTAACTTAATCCTGATTATTAATAAGGCAGCCATTCTCACATCCTAACCTGAAGCATGCGCACATACTTTTGTGCTGAAAGGCAGGTATGTAGCGTACACATTTACACAAGCAGTACACACACATGCACACACACGCCTGCCCCTTAACATTTGATGCACACACACCCTTCCGCCTAATGCAACACATCACAGGAAGCGTGCACGCACACATGCACACGCAGACACACACCTACATACACACACAGGCTTGCCTCCTTTATTTCGTGCGCACTTGCCTTTCTGCTCAACGTGGCGCATCAGGGCAGAGCCCAAGTGCGCACGCGCACACACACACACACAACTCACACACACGCAAACGCATACACACACAGGCTTACCCCCTTTATTTTGTGTGCATCCGCCTTTCTGCTCAACGTGGCGCATCAGGGCAGAGCCCATGTGCGCACGCACACACACACACGCAAACGCAAACACAAGCAGACAGGCTTACCCCTTGTATTTTGTGAGCACTTGCTTTTCTGTTTAACATGGCGCATCAGGGCAGAGCCCAAGTGCGCGCGCACACACACACACACACATACACACACACACGCAAACGCAAACACAAGCAGACAGGCTTACCCCCTTTATTTTGTGAGCACTTGCTTTTCTGCTCAACGTGGCGCATCAGGGCAGAGCCCAAGTGCGCGCGCACACACACACACACACACATACACACACACGCAAACACAAACAAACAGGCTTACCCCCTTTATTTTGTGCGCACCCGCCTTTCTGCTCAACGTGGCGCATCAGGGGAGAGCCCACGTGCGCAAGCGCACACTCACACACACACACACACACACACACACACACACACACACACACACACACACACACACACACACACACACACACACATACGCACACAACACACACGCAAACACATACACACACAGGCTTACCTCCTTTATTTCGTGCGCACTTGCTTTTCTGCTCAACGTGGCGCATCAGGGCAGAGCCCATGTGCGCAAGCGCGCACACACACACACACAACTCACACACATACACACACGCGCAAACACATAAACACACAGGCTTACCTCCTTTATTTTGTGCGCACCCGCCTTTCTTCTCAACGAGGCGCATCAAAGCAGAGCCCACGTGCGCATGCACACACACACACACACACACACACACACACACACACACACACACACAACTCACACACACGCAAACGCATACACACACAGGCTTACCCCCTTTATTTCGTGCGCACTTGTCTTTCTGCTCAACGTGGCGCATCAGGGCAGAGCCCATGTGCGCACGCGCCCACACACATAAACAACTCACACACGCAAACACACACACAACTCACACACGCAAACACATACACACACAGGCTTACCTCCTTTATTTCGTGCGCACTTGCTTTTCTGCTCAGCGTGGCGCATCAGGGCAGAGCCCACGTGCGCATGCACACACACACACACACAACACACACACACGCAAACGCATACACACACAGGCTTTCCCCCTTTATTTCGTGCGCACTTGCTTTTCTGCTCAACGTGGCGCATCAGGGCAGAGCCCACGTGCGCACGTGCACACACACAACTCACACTCACGCAAACGCATACACACACAGGCTTACCCCCTTTATTTCGTGCGCACTTGCTTTTCTGCTCAACGTGGCGCATCAGGGCAGAGCCCACGTGCGCACGCGCACACACACAACTCACACTCACGCAAACGCATACACACACAGGCTTACCCCCTTTATTTCGTGCGCACTTGCTTTTCTGCTCAACGTGGCGCATCAGGGCAGAGCCCACGTGCGCACGCGCGCACACACACACAACACACACACACACACGCAAACGCATACACACACAGGCTTTCCCCCTTTATTTCGTGCGCACTTGCCTTTCTGCTCAACGAGGCGCATCAGAGCAGAGCCCATGTGCGCACACGCACACACACACAACTCACACACACGCAAACACATACACACACAGCCTTGCCTCCTTGATTTCGTGCGCACTTGCCTTTCTGCTCAACGTGGCGCATCAGAGCAGAACCCACGTGCGCACGCGCACACACACACACAACACACACACATACACACACAGGCTTACCCCCTTGATTTAGTGCGCACCCGCCTTTCTGCTCAACGTGGCGCATCAGGGGGGGCCCCCCTCCCTCTTTCCCCCCTCCCCCCCATGCCTTACAGGCTGCCTGTACGTCAGGGGGGGGGAGGGATGCAGAACAGCAGTAGCAGCAATGGGGGTGCTTGTGGCAGCAGCAGCAACAGCAGCAGCAACAGCAGCAACAGCAGCTGCAATAGCAGCAGTGGGGGTGTGGGTGGCAGCAGCAGCAGCAGTGGCAGAGGTAGTGGCGTCAGCAGTAGCAGCAGCGGTGTGGATGGCAGGGGCAGTGGCGTCAGGAGTAGCAGCAGCGGTGTGGATGGCAGGGGCAGTGGCGTCAGCAGTAGCAGCAGTAGCGGTGTGAATGGTAGGGGCAGTGGTGTCAGCAGTAGCAGCGGCAATATGAATGGCAGGGGCATTGGCGTCAGCAGTGGAAATAGCGGTGGTGGTATTTTAAGTGGGTCCGCCTGCAGCAGCGGCGGTGGTGCAAGCGGGGCTAGCAACAGCAGCAATAGTGCCTGGAGGGTCGAGGGGGTTGCAAAAGGGAGTGGGCAGGGGGGTGGTGGTGGGCTGGGGGGCTGTGCAAATGTCAGCAGCACGACTTCTCCCCTCGCCCCACACCCCTTTTCTCAATCCAGCCCGAGTGTACCGCACCAGCAGCACACGGCATCCGCCTCCTGTTGTGCACGTGACGTGCACAGCTCCCATGCTGGACTTGGAAGCAGCAGGTACCTGTGCGTGCAGCAGCAGCAGCGTCATCATTACCAGCAGCACCCACACCAAGGCCTGCAGCAACACACACCGCAGCATCAACAACACCAGCATCAGCTGCTGCAGCATCACCAATATCAGCAGCACCCACACCAAAGCCCGCAACGGCATATACAGCAGCACCAACAGCAACAGCAGCAGCACAACAAGCAGCATCCACATCTAAATCTTCAACAGCACACACAGCAGCACCAACAGCAACAGCAGCAGCAGCAGCAGTGTTCCCAACAGCAACCACATGAAAGCCTGCAACAACGCACACAGCAGCATCAACACCACCAGCAACCACTTAAAACCCTCCAACCCTCACTTTCCCGTCCTCACACGCACACACACCTCCCCACCCATCTCACGCACACACGCCACCCCAGCCACCGACACCCTCACACACATTTTAGCAGCCACCCATCCACACACCCACATACACAACCATCCGTACCTAGTCAACAACCCCTGCATCATTCCTCCCCTCTGCAACTCAGCACCCACTCATTCCACCCACTCACACTCACCTCCACCCCCTTGCACCCCCCCACCTTAAACAGCACCAGCAACTGCATCAGGGGCGGCAGCGCCCCACCAATACACACTGCCTCACCACTCCAGCTGTCGCTGTCTGTCGCACAAGGCTCACCGCCCCAGCTTTCGCTGTCTGTCGCACAAGCCTCACCCCAGAGCCTCACTTTGACCCCACAAGGCATGATACCAGAACTCTACCGCAACCAACATCACCACCACCACCACCTCCAGCATTACCACCACCATCTCTGCCATGAACAACATCATCAACACCAGTACCCCAGCCATTCCAGGAGCAGCAGGACAGCTCGTGACAGCTGCAGCAGCAGCAGCCTCAGGTTTGTTGATAGTGGCAGCAGCAGCAGTAATAGTAGCAGCAGCAGCAGCAGTAGAACAGGAGCCTCCCTCTTCACCTCTCCCTCCCGGCACTTGAGGTCGTCACACCCTGCCCCTCACGTCGCACCACACCCCCAGCCGTATGCTGTGTGCCAAGTGAGGGCAGCCACGGGCTGTTTCCTGAGGGCCGTTTCTACTGCAGCCGCTTCAGCCATGATCGGTGAGCAACCTGTGTGTGTAAATATGTGTGTGTGTGTGTCTGTGTATGTGTGTGTGTGTGTGTGTGTTGGGAAGGGGGAGGGTTGCGTTGCGAGGGTATGAGTGTGCAGAAGAAGTTGTGAGGTCAGAGGTGGCTGTGTGTGTGTGTACATATTTGTTGCAAAGAGTGTGTGTGTTGCAAATAATTTACTTGTTGCTGCCAATGCTTAGCCATAGACGGCATGTGATTACATTCCATAACGATCCAGGGCTCTAGTGTGTGTGTGCACGAATGTGTTTGTGTGTGTGTGTGTTTGTGCACCTTTCATTGTAGCACAGGCACTCCAGCCACCATTGGCAAAGCTGCTGCTGCTGCTGCTGCTGCTGCTGCTGCTGCCGCTGCTGCCGCTGCTGCTGCTTCTGCTGCTGCTGCTGCTGCTGCTGCTACTGCTACTGCTGCTGTTTACGTCTCAAAGCACAAAGCACGCACACGTGCTTGAGCGCTGTGATAGGTACAGGCAGCCTTGCGCTTGATATCATTTCATCCGCTCATGTGTGTACGTACGCAGCCACAAGTGCCTCTGACCTGCATCATCGCTACTGCGCACGTGCACGCCTGCACCGGAACCCACACACCGCTCTGCATTTCTGTAAGGCTTTCCTCCACATGCACAATGTGTTTACGATTGCCGGAACATTTGAATAGACAGCCTAACATAACAAACATACACACGCACGAACACACACACACTCACACACTCTACTTCTCAACTCCTCGGACTGCTACACAGTATGACCACACCTGCTGAACTTATATTATCAATGCAGCTGCTACCTCTCATGCTTCCTGAGCAGCAGATTATCAATGCAGCTGCTACCTCTCATGCTTCCTGAGCAGCAGATGTACCTCACACACACACACACACTCTGTAGATGTACCTCACACACACTGTAGATGTACCTCTTATACACACTCTGTAGATGTACCTTACACACACACTCTGTAGGTGTACCTGGTGATTTCGCACGCACTCTGTTCCACTTTTCAGCAAAAACACACGTGCACGTATACGCACTCATATTGTCACATAGATACACACACATACACATACACATACACACACATACACATACACATACACACATACACACACATACTCACACATACTCACACATACTCACACGTACACACGTACACGCACATATACACACATACTCACACAAACTTAAATACGCACACATACACACACACAATCAACACATACTCACACAAACTCACACATACACACACATACTCACACATACTCACACATACTCACACACACACACATACGCACACATACACACACATACACACAAATTCTCACACATACTCACACATACTCACACTACACCTTACCACACAGCTGCCACCTCCCCCGCCTCCTCAGCCGCCGCAGTCGGCAGCCTCCCTGGCGGACCCCCACATTACCGTGGCATCATACATGCGCTCACGCACACAGTCCAGCAGGAGGGAGTGCTGGGACTGTACAGGGGACTGGGCGCCACGCTGATGCAGGTGTGTGTGTCTGTGTGTGTGTGGGGGGGGTGTTTGTGTGGGGGTGGGGGTGGGGGTGGGGGTGGGGGGTTGTGGGGGTGGGTGTGTTTGTTTGGGTGTGGGTGTGGGGGTGTGTGTATTTGTGGGGGTGTGGGTGTGGGTGTGGGTGTGGGTGTGGGTGTGGGTGTGGGTGTGGGTGTTGAAATTGTGTGTTGGTGGGTGAGGGGTAACAGGAGAAGGGGATGTGCAGGGGAGGACTAAAATCTTTTACATCTAGAAATCGTTGAGGCTCCTCGCAATGAGTCAAGCCGGAAACAGAAAAGCTCTTCTCCCAACCACGCACAACAGTTCTATCTGTCGGTGGTGTAGTTTCAGGGCTGTCATTGGTGTAGTTTCAGGGCTGTCAGTGATCTAGTTTCTGGGCTGTCAGTGATCTAGTTTTTGGGCTGTCAGTGATCTAGTTTCAGGGCTGTCATTGGTGTAGTTTCAGGGCTGTCAGTGGTCTAGTTTCTGGGCTGTCAGTGATCTAGTTTCTGGGCTGTCAGTGTTGTACTTTCTGGGCTGTCAGTGATCTAGTTTCTAGGCTGTCAGTGGTCTAGATTCTGGGCTGTCAGTGGTGTAGTTTCTGGGTTGTCAGTGATCTAGTTTCAGGGCTGTCAGTGGTGTAGTTTCAGGGCTGTCAGTGGTGTACTTTCTGGGCTGTCAGTGATCTAGTTTCAGGGCTGTCAGTGGTGTAGTTTCAGGGCTGTCAGTGGTCTAGTATCTGGGCTGTCAGTGGTGTAGTTTTTGGGCTCCAGATGTAGTTTCAGGGCTGTCAGTGGTCTAGTTTCTGGGCTGTCAGTGGTGTAGTTTTTGAGTTCCAGGTGTGACCCCAGAAGCTCCTGAGCTTGCTTGTCCATGAGGCCTGGTCAGCATGCGCCTGCTTGCAGGCATTGCAGGCAGCATTCCAGACCTTGCCCCAGTCAAGAGGGGCAGGGGGCATACCCATGCACAGGCCTGAGATGCATCTGCTTGCAGGCATTGCGGGAAGCATTCTAGACCTTGCCCCGGTCAAGAGGGACAGGGGGCATACCCATGCACAGGCCTGAGATGCATCTGCTTGCAGCCATTGCGTGCAGCATTCCAGACCTTGCCCCAATCAACAGGGGCAACGAGCAAACCCACACGCAGGGCCTCCACTGTTCAATGCGCAGCATTCATAAATAAGGTTGCCAAAACATAGGTACATGCCGTACATGACCGCACATTTGACAAAACCCCTGCAAATACCTATACATGATTCTGGCCAACCCTACACAAATCATTATACGTACATGCCGTACATGACCGTATATTTGACAAAAACCCTGCAAAAAATAACCAACAGCCAGCACTCCTCACAATGTGTATAATAAGTGTGTGCAGAAGGAAGGAGAAAGCATCCAAGAATAGTAGAGAAGCATGTTTCAGAATATACACCACAGCAAAATACCTATATATGATTCTGGCCAACCCTTCAACTAATCATACTTCCATGTTTGTGTCACGTCTGTTCGGTGGTGGTGACGAATTGTGGGGTAAGCAGTTTGTTGGTTTTCAGTTGAAATAGTATAGTGACAGGTCTTGTTGGCTAAGCTGGAGGAGCCAGTTATTTGGAAGATAGTATATGAGGGTACATTGCTTCGTCAAGTGGATGTAGGCTACTTAAAGTCAGGCTGAGCAGGTCCACTTATGAAATGCATAGGTGGTAGAGTGGACAGTTACTTGCAGGAAAGAAACGTGTGATACAGAAAAACGTGGGACGACAACGGCGGAAATCAAGATGACTTATTAAGAGGTTGGCCAGAACTGAACATACACACCGTATATGACCGTATGTATGGTGCTTTCCCTGCCAAAAATACGCATGTACACCGTATATACCTATAAGTGTATGGTTCTGGCCAGCCCTACTTATTTTCCGCACTGCAAGACCTTGAGTTCAAATGTAGCACGGAACTCAGCAGTGTGCTGGGCTGGGCCAAGATTGCTTTCTTGCCCGGACGGGAACCTCTTTCGTTATCATTTCCCACACTGCAAGATCAGGAGCCTAAATGTGATACAGAACTCAACAGTGTGCGGACTTGCTCTGATAGGAACCTCTTTCGTTTTTTCTGCCCTGTGCAATTTGCGCTGTTCTGTGTGTGTGTGTGTGTGTGTGTGTGTGTGTGTGTGTGTGTGTGTGTGTGTGTGTGTGTGTGTGTGTGTGTGTGTGTGTGTGTGTGTGTGTGTGTGAGTGTGTGTGTGCTGTGTGTGTGTGTGTTTGTCCTGCGCTGTTCTTTGGTGCAGGCAAAGAGCATACTAAGATTACTGTCCTTATTACTTTCCTTATTTGGTGTGGGGAGTGTTTTTCACCGCCTGCGTAGTTTCTCTCTACTGTCCCTTGAATCAAATACTCTGTATGTTCCAATTGACGCGGCTGCACTTTTAGCAATTAAATTGGGCTGTAATATTCCACTCAGACCTCTCAAATAGCTCTATTTTATTTATGCCCTCAATCTTCGCCCCCGGTCTTGCACTGTGTCTTAAGTACAGGAACACGCCCTCAGTCTTGCACTTTGTCTTATGCCCTCAATCTTCGCCCTCGGTCTTGCACTGTGTCTTATGCCCTCAACCTTCGCCCTCGGTCTTGCACTGTGTCTTACGCCCTCAATCTTCTCCCTCGGTCTTGCACTGTGTCTTACGTACAGGAACACGCCCTCGGTTTTACACTGTGTCTTATGCCCTCAATCTTCGCCCTCGGTCTTGCACTGTGTCTTATGCCCTCAATCTTCGCCCTCGGTCTTGCACTGTGTCTTACGTACAGGAACACGCCCTCGGTCTTACACTGTGTCTTATGCCCTCAATATCCGCCCTCAGTCTTGCACTGTGTCTTATGCCCTCAATCTTCGCCCTCGTTCTTGCACTGTGTCTTACGTACAGGAACACGCCCTCAGTCTTGCACTGTGTCTTATGCCCTCAATCTTCGCCCTCGGTCTTGCACTGAGTATTATGCCCTCAATCTTCGCCCTCGGTCTTGCACTGTGTCTTATGCCCTCAATCTTCTCCCTCGGTCTTACACTGTGTCTTACGTACAGGAACACGCCCTCAGTCTTGCACTGTGTCTTATGCCCTCAATCTTCGCCCTCGGTCTTGCACTGAGTATTATGCCCTCAATCTTTGCCCTCGGTCTTACACTGTGTCTTACGTACAGGAACACGCCCTCAGCCTTGCACTGTGTCTTATGCCCTCAATCTTCGCCCTCAGTCTTGCACTGTGTCTTATGTACAGGAAAATGCAGCTGCACAACATCAACCCCCACAATAAAATGTCGCTACGACCCCCTGCGCTTGTCCTCAATTTTACACTCTGCAATCTGCACAAGGCAACTAGCTGCACGACATCGGCACCTACATTTCAACTCCACTTTTACCCCTTCTGCACAGGTCCGCGATTTTGCACTCTCAAACGTGCACACAATAATGTACAAGACAATGCAGCTGCACACCATCGGCACCTTTAAGTCAACTCCACGTTGACCCCTTCTGCATAGGTCTGCAATTTTGCACTCTCAAACGTGCACAAAATAATGCACAAGAAAATGCAGCTGCACACCATCGGCACCTTCATGTCAACTCCACTTTGACCCC
>Ga0307968_1003058_pt1 | contig 13914 bp, 19 predicted proteins | sample OrgLakmetagen650_FD_201834 | JGI IMG/M metagenome (GOLD analysis project Ga0307968, IMG submission 201834) | Saline water microbial communities from Organic Lake, Antarctica - #650 | ecosystem: Environmental > Aquatic > Non-marine Saline and Alkaline > Saline | place: Antarctica: Organic Lake... | reverse complement strand
AAACACACACACACACACACACACACACACACACACACACTCACCACTCACACACACACACACACACACACACACTCACCACTCTCACACACACAAACACGCACGCATGCACACACCACATACACACACACACGCATACACATGATTACAATCACACATGTTCTGCACATCTCAAGCTCAAATGCATTTCACTGATGCACACCTAATCCCTGTCTTTCCATATAAATGTGTGTAGTGTGTGTGTATCAAATGCCTGCATTCCCAAACAGTGATGCTCTCTCTTTTGCTCGACATTAAATGATGCTCATCAGGGTTGCGCGTTTACCCTCGACCATCACCAATTTGCTTGGACATAAATTGACCAGAGATTGTGCCCTGTGTACTTGATGACAATCCTACAGGATTTGAAAAGTATGGACAAGTATGTACGCGGCAAGGTGCTTGGCAAGGGCAGCTTTGGAGTCTGCTCTATTGTGTCGCGCAAAGCAGATGGCAAGAATTTTGTGGTGAAGGAGATTGATGTCAGCCGCATGCCCAAAGCGGAAAGGGACACCGCAGAGCTAGAGGCCAAGGTGTGTGAGCAGAGCGAGAACAAGGGCGGTTTGTTTTTAAGCTTGACTGTGGATACACTTGCAGAAGGGACGACTCTCCTCAATCAGGGGGGTACTTTGAAGTAGGCAAGCGTACTTTGAAGTAGGCAACTCCTCGAAGTGTCACTGGATTGCAGGTGCAAGGCATTGAAGGTTAAAAGTTGAGATGAGGGTCTGTGGTGCTTGTCTTTGTCTGGAGAGGAAATTTGCCCTGGATTGAGCTTATTGCATAAGCGGTTTCCCTGCCAGGGATGCAGCTATAATAGTAACACTGATACGAATTACTCACTGTCAGGTACAGTCTTCATTCTTATAACACCCCACTCAAATGTTGTTTTTTGCCCTGCGGGGTGATTGCGGTAAGCTTGAATATACAATTTTTTTAATATGCGGGGTTGTGCGGGGTTGGTGTAAATAAAAATTTGGGTCGCTCAAGGTGCAGAACAGGGCTAACAGTTCTGCAGGATTTATGCGGTAAGGGCGATAGATGTTATTTCTAGGTGTGCAGGGAAGTGTGGGATTCTGCAAAGTCTTCTAAAATTCAGGGTGTAGGATGAGTACGGTGAGGTACGGTACTCACCTGTGTGCGATTTGCTACAAAACATGAGCGATCTGGGAGGTTTTGGGGACTTGTCTCCCTCTGAGCAATTGCACCTGGCAACACTGTTAGTGCTTCCACTGTAAAGTATGACCAGTTAGGAACAGACGAGCAGGGAATTATAATGAATAGCTCCTTGGCTGCCGGCCAGGCACAAGTAAAAGAGTAGGTTGTGACCAAAATTAATACTGTGAATGTGTCAATCACCTTTGTAGATGTAGCACCTGCAAACAATACGGAGGCAATAAACCTCATGTAATGCAACAGTGTATGGACTGCGTGTGGCCAAGAGTGCAAGTAAGGTTGAAATGAACCGGCTCATTGTTTCACGTACCCGGTGTTAAATAGACGTGCGAAAGCTGCAGTCGCATGGTTTTTGCAAGTGCCTTGCTTTCTCACCTACATCATCTGCAGCTGCTCATGGCCCTCAATCACCCCAACATTGTGCGATGTGTGGAGTGCTTCACATTCAACAATAAGCTGTGCATTGTCATGGACTACTGCTCAGAAGGTGGGTGAGGAAGAAGGCGACAAGTGGGTGAGCTGTTTGCCGCGCATTTCCTTCAACTGTTTGTTTCGATGCCTTGATCCCTTTTCCGCCCTTTGCCATCCTCATTGACTGCACTCTCGTGCTCCTCGCATCCACACGGAACCTCCCTATGTGTCCACGTTTTGTTTTGTCATGCCTGGGGTTCTTAAATCTTGATTGCTGATCACGTGCCTGCTCGGTCCGTTCCGAGGCCCATTTTGTCGGTGTGATCACCTCAGGTGATTTGTATGGGCTCCTGCAAAAGCGCCGAGGCTCTCCTCTGCCAGAGGACACCATCCTGGACTGGTTTGTGCAGCTGTGCTTGAGCCTGAAGCACGTGCATGACCGCAAGATCTTGCACAGGTGTGTGTGTATGATTAGGGATGTGTGTGTGCATGTGTGTGTATGTGTGCAGGTGCGTATGCTCAGGCATCCTGCTGCATGCTTATCAAAGTTATGTCATTGTTACCTGATGTGTAAGCTACATGCAATTATGTTTTGCATGCACATGTTTTGTTGCTTTGAGCTGAGGAACGTTTGCACAAGAATTGTATAAAACATTGGCTGGTCTAAAGCAGCTTGCTTATATCCACTTCCTTTGTAACTGCTTGCAGGGACATCAAGACCCAGAATGTCTTTGTGTCCAGTGGGGGCTTACTTAAACTGGGTACGTTTGTTTTTGTGAATTTGGTGGGGAGCTTTTCAAGGGGGGCACAGGAGTGAAAAACACTTCAGGCAACATCTTGTTTCCCTGCAATGCCAGTGCTAGCATCTGGGCTAGAGTCCTCTGGCACTTGCATATGTGCATATGTGGTCTTCAGCCAAATCAACTTATAGACAGCACGCCACCTTGATGCCAACGCCTGTCAATGACGGCCCTAAGTATCTAGACACGCACCTTACCTTTATTACTTGCTCTGTATCCAGCTCTTAACTCCATCACATTTGTGTGATGGAAGACGGCATCGTGTGCCTTGCTGCCAAAGAAAATAAAATTTTGAGGACTGAGATTAGGAGTGGGGCACCTTACAGATTAACCCTTTAACATGGCAATTGTGCAATCACAAGCGTACAGGTGATTTCGGCGTTTCTAAGGTGCTCAACTCAACGTGGCAGGTAGGTTTGGATGGTTTTGGGTCCCTAACAAAAAGCCTTTTGCATTATATATCATATACCATATAGTAACTGTTACTTCACAGTTAAGCCAGTCCTTGCCATTAACAGCTCTTTTCACACATGGTCGTTTTCATTCTGCAGAAGCTTGCCCGTTTTAAGTGTCAAACATCACACGTATTTAATGCTTCCTTCAACTCATGTGTACACAGTTGGCTGCAACAGCGGTGGGAACCCCCTACTATCTCAGCCCTGAAATTTGCCAGAACAAGCGCTACAACCAGAAGAGCGACATCTGGTCGCTGGGTTGCGTGCTGTATGAGATGACGGCCGGGCGTCATGCTTTTGAGGCAGCTAACATGCGAGCGCTCATACAAAAGGCAAGAGATGCGTGGATGTGTCCATTTGTGGTACACACAAATAGACATGGGTTGTTGTTGTTTGGTGGATGGAGTATGTAGCCTGCAGCATGTGAGTATGTATGGACAAGGAGCGCAGGCTGGTTCTTATCCCATGTGTCCAGGTTGACCATAATTGTATACACACCATAAATGACCGTTTGCACGGTCATGTTTATGCTACTATCACCGTATATGTAATGTAAATGCTATATGCTACAATGCTACTATCACCGTATGTATATTCCTACATGATTCTAGGCAACCCTACATATGTCTCACATGTACCTAGAGGTAGCACAACATAGAGATTCAAGGGAACTTTTCCTTCCTGGCCTTCATGATCGTGCCATCCAAAGGAAAGCACATACAGCAAAGAAAGCTTATCTTTGCATGTAACTAGGCCTCACATCTTGTACTCGCAGATTGTGAAAGGCACATACAACCCTGTGCCCTCCACTCGGTCAAAGGAGCTGCGGGACCTCATCGGCCGCATTTTCACGCTGAACTGGGTGGGTGTGGTTGGTTCCCTGTCTGCAAGTATGCAACCCCACGCTTTGTTTTATATTTAAGCCTGATGATGATGGATGGTCAAGTGCATGGAATGTAACATTGCCGGGCACGCGGCTTGAGTGTGGCCTGCATGTGCTTGCACAAATCCACAGAAGGTGCAATTGCTAAGAGAAGAGCTCATTGTTGCCTGACAGGGATGGAAGTGGAGGTGGCAGTGGTCTATCTTTTGCCTGCTCACATCTTTAATGTGCATAGGACCGGCGCATGCACTAGGCTCTGGTTTGTGACCCGAGGTCAGACCCAAGGGTCACTACAAACCAATCATACGCAACCTGTAGAGCTAATTTCAATGCATACACTCTTAAATTACATGCATACACTCGATTAATTACATGCATGTGCAGGAGAAACGGCCCTCCATCAATGACATCCTGACCACGCCTATTGTGAAAGCGCGCATCACAAAGTTTCTGTCAGCCACGCTGCAGGTGTGTTTTTATGTGTGTGTGTGTGTGTGTGTATTGCGAGTGTACCTGTGAGCATGCATTTGCACGTATGTGTTACTTGTAACTATGTCTGCCTGATGTGCCTAGTTGCTGGGAGTTGTGTACAACATACAGCGACTCCAATCTTGCCATGCATTCTACTTGCTCACAAAACTACGTGTTCTGCACCTTGCGCGTGCACCACTGCAGGAACATGAGTTCAGTCACACTATCATCCACGGCAAGCCTAAGCCAGGCCAAATTTTGGTGCAGTCAAAGCAGCAGGGCCCCCTCAGCCCCGCCCTGCCTGCCCCGGCCTTCCCTAGCTCTCAGGCTTCAAAACCTTCTGCCCCTTCTGCCCCACAGAGGTATGCACCACCTGCCAAGCAGGATCCTTGTCTTGTGTGCTTCCCACGCTCGTTGGATCTTTTTGGGTAAGGAATAATTGCTTCTGGCTAACAGAATCGTTCCTAACCGTGGCAGTTTTTAATTATACTGTTGTCCAGTGCCTACTTGACGCTGCGCAGAATCTTTCTGATGTAATGCTTGCATTTAGCTCTGTTGGGCCGAGCAGAAAATGCCAGTGGCAAAAGGAGCAACAGGGGAGAGGCAGAGAGAGAGAGAGAGAGAGAGAGAGAGAGAGAGAGAGAGAGAGAGAGGAGAGAAACGTCAGCCTCATTAACTTACAGATATTCATGCATGCAAGCACACACATGCTCACACAACACACAAACTCCCTCTTTCTCCCTACCCTCACCCTATGCAGGTCGCCCCCACCCCCCATCCAAAAGATCCCCCCCCCTGTGAGCGCTGCTCCTGTACGGAGGTCCTCTCCTTCTCCTCCCATTCCGGGCCTAGCTGCCGCTAAAGTACCTGCAGCTGCTTACGCACCCAAGCCTTCTGGCGTTCGTGCTGCTCCTGCCCCTCTGATGCATGCAGCTCCTCCAGGGAGACAATCGCCCTCACCTTTCCAGCCTGTGCCTGGCAGACCAAGGAGCAGGTACGCCTGTGTGTGATGTTGATGTGTCTGCCGAGCATGGATGCATGCACATGCTTTTAGGTGTGTATGGTATAATAAACAATGCTGCGTTTACGACTGTTCAGGTGTGTGTATGTGTGTGCAGCTCCAGGTTGTGACTAACTGGCGTTGTCGCTCACGTGTGCTCACAGATGTGTGCTTAATTGGCAGTCAATCTGTGTAATCAAGTTAGTGCTGCTTCGAAACTCACACATGTGTTTCTGATGGTCTATGGCTCACTTGCTGAATAAGAGCATGCTGATTTAGAGCTCTCTTTGTATCATTTTGCACACGCAAAGCAAGTTTACCATAGTGTGTACCTGTTAATGATATAATGACATGCCGCAGGCCGAGCAGCAGTGGCGCTGGCAGCCGACCGTCCTCTGCAGCTGGATCCAGGGCCTCTGTCCCTCAGCCCAATGCCGCACAGGTAAGTGCATATACGCAGCTCATTGCGTGGCAAAATTTCGCGGCAATATGTCATTATTTGGGATGGGCGTGGATGAAAGAGCAATTAACAACAAGGGCTATGGCTGTGTACCTGCTGACCGTGCAATGGTCTACTGCCAATGATGCGCCTGCTGCCAAGTGGAACAAAACATCACGCTTAATCCACACAAGCTGCGCATGGTAGCCTAATGATTCTGGCATTTGTGACTCTGTAAAGCTTCCTGATGGTCGATTTGTGGGACGCTCAAGTGCCTTTCCGAATATAATAGCCCTTGTAAAGCAGCCAGCCTAATGAGGAGTTCATTGTTTGTTTTTGCATGATGCACTTTGTGGTCTGCAGGCTGCCAACCAGCGCGCAAACCTTGTTGCAGCGGCAGCTCAACAGAGGGGCGCAGCCCCAGCTGCGGTGGGAGGTGTGAGACCAAGGTCGTCAGTTGATGCGCTTCCAGCCGCGGTAAGACACTGCTTGTTTCTCTGTTTTTGATGCCTACCTAAACCTCCACATCAAGTTGTTTGGGGGCTCCAATGTGTGCATGGTGGTGTCAAGCACGCGTCTGGAACTGCTGACAGTCCCACATCTTACGAGTTCATGAGAGTCTGAGTGAGCTCTTGAGGAAGGTTGTTGTGATGGATGAGAGTGAGAGTGATTTAGCGAACGTAATTGATAGGCCTAGCTGTCTGCATATCAGACTGTATGGGTCAGTGCCTGGCATTGATCAAGGTGCATCAACTGGCTTCTTGGTTTGGGGTTGTGCATTGGCTTCGAGGCAACACTGCAGTTATGCAAGTTCAAAGATATGTCACTGCAGATACATTCAGAGTTTAATCACAAAGGCATGTATATGTACATACACGCACACATACACGCAATCGCACGACTGTCATGGACATACACACATGCTGACACTCACCGAGTTGCATCCCGTGTGCGCAGGCCCAGAATCGCTTTGGAGGCGAGGCTGCTGTTAGACGGTCACGTGAGCTTGCCGCCATACAGGCACAGCGTGAAGTAGAGCGCATGAAGCTTGAAGACCAGCGCAAAAAGATTGAGGCGGTGTGTGAAGACCAACGTACATCTACACTCGAGTCAGCTGCAACGCGTGCATTGTGTGGACATGACCCTGACCTCTTACGATACACTCGTCCCTTGACACTGCTTGACGTTTCTTATACACATTACACATCAATGTACGTCATTGTGCACGTCTCTGCGTATGTAAACGTACCCACCCACAAACAAGAGCCCTCTCAATCATTCCTGTTCATTACATCATCATTTCATCAATAGGCCGTACGTGTGTGACAAGCACTTTGCCCGTGCCCTGCTTACTCTAGTGTAGTGTACGCCTAGACTTCCAATGTGCACCCTGCTTACTCTTGTGTAGTGTACGCCTAGACTTCTATTGTAAGCCTGTGCATGTCTATGCCAATGCAGGACCGTGCTCGTTTGAACAGCGACCGCCGTAAGGCGGAAGCCTCGCGTGAGGAGAAGGCACGCAAAGCTGCCATTGTGGAGGAGCAGCAACGGAAGGCGTCTGCCATGGAGATGCAGCGGAAAAAAGAGACAGAGCGACAGAGGTGAGGGCTCCTATTCACTAACCCTTTATTATGGGAAGCAGTTGGTTTTGACGGGTAGTTGAGAGGAGCAGTGGAGCGCAAACTCGTCTGCTCATGTGATTGGTTTACAAAGGTTTACAAAAAAAGGCCTTCAGTCAAGAAGTGCGACTGCTAGCATCATGTGATTGGAATGCAAAAATGAAGAGCAACTTTAATGGGCTGTGCATCGGCTGTGCATGCTTGCAAGCTGAGCTCTTTCAAGCCATTCTGTGAGGAGAAAGGTTGCTGTCCCGCAAGCTGGGCAGGACATGGGAGCGCTCCTTCCTAAGCGCAAATTGTCGCGTTTTCTTGCTTGTGGCCTATTTAGTTCTCTTGCTTGCCTCGTCGCACGCTACCAGCTTTTAATCGTGGGACATGTTGGTGTGCAGAGCTGCAACACGTAATTCCAGATGGCCTGCACTGTAAATAAGGCTTTCTGTGTTGATCACGCTCTGATGCTTTTTGCCGCAAGCTGCTGTTTTCCCCCTTCTCTTTATACATCTCCAAATTCAGGTCTGCCCTTTTGGGCCACTTTTACGCGTCGTGGCTTGCAGGAAAAAGCTGGAAGAAGAGCACCGCAAGAAAGAGGCAGACAAGGCAGTGCGGGTGCGGGGTGGTAGATTTGGCCTCTTGCTGTACTATGCCTGGATGGATCTTTGGCTGTGGCAATGGCAAGGAAAGCACCGCTGAGTCAGCATGCACACATGGAAGCTTTCGCAGCAAGCACTGTTTGCCAGGCGCTAAGTGGGCACTGGTGTACACTGGAAGTAGTTGAGCGAATTCCAACGCGGGATATAGAAAAAAGCAGTCCGAACTCATGGCCAACACGTGTTAGGTACGCAGCACTTACAGGTGCAACACGTGTTGGTGCTTGCACATGCTGTTGCAGGAGAAGGAGCGCAACGACATGCATGCCAAGATGGCTGCCCAAAAGAAAGAGTACTACGAGCGTCAGCAGCAGGCAGCACGCAACAGGTGGGCCACTTGCCAGGTTGCTGTTTTGAGGACACAATCTTGTATGTCCAGGCGACAGCGCTTTGCTTGGTTGTGTTTGAGGGGTAAATGTATAAAATAAATTGTCAAGTGACAGAAACCCAGAGATGAAGGAAGTTTTTTTAACAAAATTGAAAGCAGGCGCTGGATTTGCACCCTTGAGCACAAATTGCCCTGCTGCATGACTACAAATAAAAGCACTTGATTGCTCTAGTTCACATGGTAGATCTCAAACAAAACCGCAGGGCTGCCGCTGAAGAGGAGGCACGGGGCCCTAAAATACCTGTTGCGGCTCCTGTGCCTGTCGCTGCTGAGAAGGAGGCTGCATTAGAGCGGAAGAGCCCTTCAGTGGAGGTTAGTCCACATGCTTATCAGTGTGAAAGCCCTCTCGCTCCCTCAAATGATTACATCCGATGCCATAGACATCATGTGAGTTGCTAAGCCTGTGCAAATGAGTTTCTGCCCGGGTATCCATCGCTTGTGTCTGGAGCTGAAGTCTACATCGGCAAAAGCTGCTTAGACTCAAGGCGTAGAAAGCAAGTGACACTTCCATATTCTGTCTTAAGTCGTCTGTCAGGCAATGCCGACACTGAGGATCCGGCTACTCTGAAGTTAGTCCATGCAAAGCTGACACAGTTTGTAGGACAGGCAGGTGACATACCCATGCTGTGCCTCCTCATAGGTCTACGAGAAGCCACGCCAGCGCAAGCAGTGGCAATCCTCTGAAAACACGCCCGACGTGTCCCCCCGTGCGGGATCACCAGCGCCTGCGGATGACAGAAATGGTGCTGCTGAAGACAGACCTGTTGCACAAAAAGAGGGGGACAAGGGGGGAGGCGAACTAACACCCGAGGCACGGAGAGCGGTGGGTGCCTCTGTTTTCTGGGAGACCTCATTCTGTCAAGTCAGTCGCGGTCTGTTTTGTGTGCCAGTTGATGTCTTTTCCATATACACCCTAGAGCTAAAGGCACGAGGAACGTCTTTTTGCTTCATTTGGAAGCCCTCTGAAAACACAGGGACCAGTCGACCGTCGCTTTTTGCTTGAGTGCTACAATTCTAGGTACCCTGCTTTTTCGCTTGCCACTCTTCTAAAATGTAATGCTCATATCTTAGATGTGCTCCGACAGGTGTGCAGAGCTCCGAAGAGTAAGCAGTGAGCATACTTCTGTTTGATTGTATGTTGCTCTGGCAAGGAGCTCTTCTGCAGTCAGTGTTCCGTGACATTATGCGTAAGGATACACAAGGTACATCCGATCTACACAAATTATAGAGGGAGCGCTAAGGGTTGGTACGTTCGCGATGAGGAGCATGAGTTTGGATGGTATGCAGAGTCTAACTATCTGGCCTGCCTGGCTTGGAGCGCGCCTCTTTTGAACAAGCTGGCACAAGCTTTAAAAAAAATGCTTTAGCCGTGCTCGAATAGTATGTGCCGCCCTCTCATCTCAGGCTTGCTGCCTCAATGCCTGTTTGTCGCCCCACTCAATTCCACCCAACACAGGAATTCACACTCCCACCAATGAAGCATAAAAGATTGCAAGGAAGACAAGACAGTTCCAGCTGAAACCCAACTACACTTGCCTCACAGACCTTGAGTACACGTGCATGCTGCAGAGTAATTTGCAGTGTACGAATGCTGATGAATTTAAGAGCCATCTGTAATGCTACATGAGGTACAGATTGACACACAATCTGCTCTACGTACCGTCCCTGATCTTAATGCATAAACAGTCTCTTTCCCGTGTTGTCCATGTTGGCAGGTGTGGGAAGAGATGCGGGCAGGAGCTGAACGCAACAAGAGAGCAGCTGCTGAGGTAGGGGGTGTTCTATGCGTTTTGGCATGCTCTGTGCGGCACTCACTTGCTCACAAGTCCTTGTTTGGACGATTTCAATGATGCGAAGAGGGCAATTTAACCTGCATGCTTCATCAATTGTAGGGTAAAGGCGTGGAGCTCTTGATGCATAAGCAGTAGATGTGGGCATCAATTCCTCTTCATTGAATTCCTGAGCAGGCTGATTAATGTTAATTGCTTGTACATTCAATCAAAGGGAAAAACAAGAAAGGGGGTCGAATAAACAGTTGATGTTGTTGTTCTACAGGTGCAACAAGGAGGGGGTGGGCTGGCAGCATTCCTGGGCGTGCCATCTGAAAGTCAGGATACAGCACCCACGTAGGTCCTTTAGTGTAAGCTGTGCCTTGGAGATGTGGTTTGCGCGCTCGTCTTGTTGCTTGTCGTGGGTGTTCAACGTTGTGTTTGTGTACATGAACTTTTGTGTGCTCTTTGCTCAGACACTGTTTGCTCAAATCATAGGAGCTTCAGTCAAAAGAAGCAGCTGGACGGATGAGGCACCAGGCTGCTAACCTATCTACAGTATTTAGTATTGAAAAGGATAAAACAATGTACTAATGCAGGCATGCCCAGGCGTGTACCAACTGTCTCCCTCTCTTTCACTCCTGATATTTTTGCCTTGCTTAGTCTTTGACCTTACCTTTACCAAAGTCGGTGCATGAGACCACTTTCTTTTTAGTACCAAAGCTTTGTCTCTGTTGCCAACTGTATTCCCTCTGGTCCTGATATCCCTCTTCCTCCAATTGACCGGGCAAATGTACTTGAAAAAATTACCTGCCTGAAATCCACGCTTAAGCTGGTACCATGATTTATCTTGACAGCTAGTACCTCTCTGGTAGGTCTGTCTTACGCCGACAGGTTGTTGCAAGGGATCGCTGTCATTCCCCTTTGCCTGCTGCTCCTGTATCCACACTTTCTACTTTCCAAGTTTTCATTCCTTGCTGATCCTTCGTCTTTCGCCAGCAGGCCATCACGTGTGGCTGCTGTCCGTCCTCCCTCCCCTGCTGCTGCTCCTGAAGCCACACTTGCTCTGCCAACAGACCCCTACGAGCGGTGAGTTTTGTAATTGAAAAGGAGCTTAAGATAAGAGGAACAACGCTAAATGGAACAACGTTGCTGCAACAAAGACCAAAGAATGTCTGTTGGGTTCTAGGTACCTTCAAATTTTGTGGTACAGCAAAGCAGCGTGATTTATTGCAACGGGCCCAGGAAAACAGCACAAGAAGTCTTTCCGGTACCGGAAAGAAGTATTACCTTGGGTTTTCAGCCTACCAATTTACAGAAGTGAATGACTGGAAAACATTACAAACGGTCGCTCATACCTCATCATGACTGGGTATAAAGAATAGCCTGGCTTCAAACCATTAGAGCCATGCAAAAACTTGTCCACAACACCAACAACAGATCAGGTTTTAAAATGTCATGCTCTACTAGGCTGTTGTGGCTCATTTATGCGTGTCGTCGTTCTCAAGCTCTGTTGCCTCAAATGCAAATGAGCTTAACAACAGGCAGTGATGCTTAAGACTTTAAAAAGGACCCTGCTTTCTTTGTGCTACCTTCTCATGATCCAGCTGGTGGTAATCTCGCAGTATCAAGGATCATGATTTACTTTTATTACAAAAAAGATAGCTTGCCTAGCACTGGAAAGACAGTGGAGATGCGAATGCATTATGGTTTGTGCTCTTTCTGCAGGCGTCGTCATAAGCTGGAGACTGAAGCTCAAGCAAGAGAAGCAGAGATACAGGCGTTTCAGCGTCAGCACTGGCAAGAGATGAAGGGTGCAGCTGCACGCAACCGTGCAGCCCTACTGGTGAGATAGGAAAGGCAGCCTCTTTGTTTTTAAACATTACCTCGTGGCAGGTCATGAGCAGCAGGGCACTTTCCAATATAAGCACTTTGTTTGTACATACCCCAGGCTGAAATGCAAGAGGGAAATAGAAGCAAAGGTGGGAGCGAGGCCTTTTCTCCCGGCCAGCCCCTCCCCCCTATCCCCCTCAAGAGGGAGCAGCAGGCACAGCAAGAGGCTGGGGCATCAGAACAGCAGCAGGCGGAAGGGGAGGAGGAGAAAAGGGACACAGGAAGCCAAGAGCAGCAGCAGGAGGGAACTTCAGGGTCTCCACGTGCAGAGGACTTTGAGTTTGCTGCCATGTTGAAGGATATGCAGGTGATCAGGGGTGTGGTATGGTGGTATAGAGGGCTAAGTTTTTGGTCAAGGTGGCATCTCAGGTGTCACGTGTAGTAAACAATTGTGCCTGTGCAGGAGGTTGGGTTAGTTTAATCCTCTCAAGCTCTTTGAGTCCAGCAGCGGGGCCCACACAAGTTCTCCTGACCTTAAGTCCAGCCAGGGCACTTCCTGCACAACGTATTGCATTTAGCAAATAAAGCTTGCCGGAATTCCCCCACCTCACCAATTTCCTCACCTGCTTACCCCAGGATGTGCTGGTGCATGAAGGAGTAAGTGAGGTATCTCAGGGCGACGATGAGGACGACGATCTGTACAACGATGGAAAGTATGCCTCAGTGAGTGTGTGGACGACAATCAGGATGCGGTTGCAGCTCTGAAGCTCAGAAGGAGAATGCGCTATAAAAAGCTGGCAGTTGCTTGCTGTGTGGGTGTGGGACTAACGGAACGACTTTTATTAAACATTCTGGATAAGCCTGCTCGAAGTCCACGCAAAGCACAAATTGTGTGCATCACAGTCCATACATACATGCGACCGCGTGATTGCGCTCCAGGCTCTATCCGGGCGCTTCATGCTGAATGGCCAGGAAGTACCGCTGCCGGTCAATGAGTCTGATTCCCTGGCCATGAAGATTGAGACTCTGCGCATGTACCTTGAACAGCAGTTGGACACCATGCCATTCCTCAGGTTAATGCACACGTTTTAACGCATGCCACATGGAATTGCTATTCTTGTATGACCGTGGACTGCTACTAGATACTAGATACCATTCATTGTCATTCCTTTTACAACCTTGATATAAGGAATGGATAACGGATGTACAGAAAGAGACTGTCTCTTGTGTACTGCCTAGCTGCAGCATCCTCGCCTGGATGGGTCCGCCCATTGCACACCATCTGTAATTCCACATCTTTGTGCAGGGTGTACCGCCGCCTAGAGTCCCTGTCCATGGACGATGACGAAGAGGAAGTGAGCCGTGAGTTCTTAGAGGCCTTGGGCCCAGAAAAGCTGCCCTACCTGCAGCTAATTCACCAGCTTATTGTGTGCGAGGTGAATTTAAATTGTGAGCAGGTGTAGAACATCGAATGCAGAAGTGGAAATTCTAATTCATTAGTACTTAACAACGTTCAAGAATACGTCCTCGCCTTCTTCCTGTTGATGGACACCCATACAATTGACCCTGACTAAGCATTCTTAAATACATGATTTCTGGGCGCAGCGACAAAGTTCTTTCCTAATTTCTGAAAAACGACCTGAACTTTGTTGTTGGCAGTGACATCTAGATTTGCACGATTGTCTGTACATCATTTTGGGAAGCACTGTTTGGCAACTGGACTACATCAACAGCAGCACCGTGCTGCTACTTTGCGGTTCCGACTTGAACCTTGTCAGGAACCAAAAAAGCATGGTGGTCATCAAGGCAACCATGTTGAAGGCCCACCAACATATGGTACCCAAATACAATGCCGCTAGGGCGCAGCCACCGCTTATTTAATCACAAATTAAAGAAGCAGGAGGCCTAAAACAAAAAAGGTGTGTACACCATGCCCTAAAACTGGTCAGGACCCCCCTGACCCACCCACCCACCCCTAGACCCCCAT
>Ga0307968_1003054_pt1 | contig 13931 bp, 12 predicted proteins | sample OrgLakmetagen650_FD_201834 | JGI IMG/M metagenome (GOLD analysis project Ga0307968, IMG submission 201834) | Saline water microbial communities from Organic Lake, Antarctica - #650 | ecosystem: Environmental > Aquatic > Non-marine Saline and Alkaline > Saline | place: Antarctica: Organic Lake... | reverse complement strand
AAGTTGAAAACCACTGCTCGGCGGCAGCAGGTGAGGGAGGACCACGAGGGCCCGTGTGTGACCCGCAGAGCCCGCTGGCGCAGACACCCCTCGCGAGGGCCACGTGAAGAGGAGACGGCGAGGCTGGTCTCCTGATAACCATGCATAACCAACACAGGTCGCCAGACCCGACAAAAATTGAGAGAGCCACTGCAACGAGTACAGTGGCTCTAAATTTTTTTTTCCTATGTTTCAAACCTGCAGTAAACTCTTGCGTGGTAATAGCATGCCCAGTTTGAACAGCTCGTACATATAACTCACACCCACGCAGTCCCTGAAAAGCGCTCAGTTGTGGAGATGTTGGATGATGCTCTGGCATAAAGTGGCAAGCCTACATACGTACGTCAGTTTTGCAGATTTGAAGATCATGATCCTTCCTCCGGCACTCTGCAACAATGATTGGCGGTCTTTGGTGATTGATTGCGCTCTTGGGCTTGAAATGCGTTGTTCGTGCTCTGTAAGGTAACATAAGTTTGCTCTGTGTAGTATGCATCCGGGGGCATCTGAGCAGCTGAGAGGCTTGGAAAAAGCCTGTAATTAAACCAAAAAAGGCGCTAGAAAAATCAAGAGAAAAGGGCTAGGCACTTCCTTTGTAAATTCTTTATATTCTTTCCCTCATCAGCACCTCTTCTAGACTGACGTAGTGCATGAATGCGACTTCTTGTATCAAAAAGAAACTAAAACGTCAGTACCTAGGAGCTCCTCACTTTTAGGACATAACTTGTCACAAGGAATCAGGGTACCCAGCTTACCACTACTGATATAGCATTGTCACGACGACAACCTGAACTTCATAATCTAGCTATCAACTATCAATCTAGGAATATAACATGAATACCAAGTGCCTGCACATCCAGTGGTAGAAGCTTATCATACAACCTACTATACACGCCCATGAAAAATACACCTGAACAATTGCAAATATATCCCTAAAAGGCAACATAAGGCAAGCACAGAAGACACAAGCAAGGAGTCACCTATGGGCACACAGGATCAGATTCCACTAAGCAAGCATAACGGAGGACAAAGTGCAAGAGAGAAGTGAAAAAAGGAATAAACTCAGAGCTTGGCCTTGGGGGCATTAAACGAGTGCACATTGCCGCTTTCCACGCCCGCCATTGGATCCAGTATCACATCTACAAGAGCAGGAACCTGTGCAAACGCAGGCAAAAGAGATGAAATCATTCTGGCAGTAATTGAAGACTGAGGAGATGTTTTGATTGGAGGAATGAGCTGCTACCCAGCCCCTTCGGTGTTGCTTGCAAACTTCCAAACATTTTCGTAAGGCAAAAAGTGGAGGCACTTAGCGAAAAAAAGGTGTCGTAAGATGACACGCGGCTCTTTCTTGCAAGCTTAAGTGGAGCTGCTCAATTAAGAAACATTCCTGGTTAATATTGCCTACTTAAATTACGGCTTTGACCACAGCAAGTCATCTAGAGTGCGGCCATCCATCAGCAGAGCCAGAATGTAGGCTAGAAAGTTGAAACACTACACCACAAACTCAGCAACTGGAACACAAGAATGATGAGTGGATGGCAAAGGCATTTGTGTCAATTTGCTCTTAGGGCAGAGTGCATGCATGGCTGCAGTACTGAGCCCAGGAACGCTGGTGGTAAAGAAGGAAGTGAGAAGGGAAAAGCTACCACAGAGCAGCATATTTACCAGGAACGCTGGTGGTGAAGAAGGAAGTGAGAAGGGAAGAGCTACCACAAAGCAGCATCTTTATGTCTGCCAAGCAAAGCAACCTGTCATTCATATTTTTGTCCAGAGAGCAATAGCATCCGACCTCGGATGGCTGCTCAGCCAATGAAAAGAGGATTGATCAACCAATGAAAAGAGGATCGAGGCTTAAACAAGCAAGGTATAACTGCAAGCCGCGTGTCTTGTCGATTATGCGTTTGATTTATCTGAAACACAAAGGCACTCGGCTTGGAATGATGAATGCTCAGCCCCAGGCATGCCTATTTCTACACCCCCCCCCCATCTCTAAAGAAGAAGTAAAAAAGGCCAAGCCACATACCCTGTCGTTCAAGGCGGAGTGGATGGCTGCAGCCAGCGCAGCATCCAGCTCAGGGATGCTGGTTGCCCTGAGGCCTTTGCCCCCAAATGCGCACATCATCTGGTCATGCCTGCAATTCCCACGACGGGTGCATGCTTTGAGGCTTTTGTCGAGCTTTATAATTTGTAGGCAAAACAAAAGCGCTAGCAGTGAAAAAGGTGAAACAAAGCCGTGCTAATCCAGTAACAGAAATCAGGTGCTCAAACAATCAGTTGTGACATAAATTGGTCTGGTAGACCAACGCAACCATGCTGCATTTTACCAACAACTATTTAAGCAAGCACACATGCCAACGTGCCCACCTTGCATGGGGAACGAAGGCAGTGGGTGCCGGGTCAGAGCCGAACCCTCCAGCTTGCATGCCCGTCTGTGCAGCAGTTGCCAGCGCGTCCTGGCGGCGGTCGCCCCCGTAAATGCCAGCGTTGTTCATGACCAGCACGACTACAGGGAAGCGATACCTGTGGCATTGGTTGCGGGATGCAAACAAAGTGCCTTGGGAGCCAGGAGGTAACACAGATACATAGCGTTGGTTAGTACCGTATATACACACCATAAAATAACGCATACTTGGTGACTTGGTGATTTTCCTGCCAAACATACTGTATGTTTACCCAGAGGTGGTCATCTGAGGCCCCCAGCAGGGGTACTTTAGGAAGTGGCTAGAGTATTTGCGCCGGAACTGGCTAATTTCAAGCTTAGGTGCTATCAGTAGCTACCTCTGGGTCTTAAGCTTGAAATTAGCCAGTTCCGGCGCACATGTCTAATTGCCCGCAGCGTGAACCCCACTTTTCATCACAATATCTTCAAAGCAGGCCACCCACCAATCCAAATCACATTTTAAGTGGTATGGAGTCCTTGTGAAAACAAATATCATTGCAAAAGAAATGGAGTGAAACGACCAAGTAGTTGGGGATGTAGGCCAACGCATGCTGTTTTCCCATGCAAAACCACCCTGTTAGGGTTTTGGTAGTCATTGTGAGCTTGAAGCCCTGCCAATTTGCACACAGAGTGACCCACATGAATCCAAGCACATCCTCATGTAACTCATAATGCCAGGTTCAATTTGAAACAAACATGGCCCCAATCAGATTGAGGGGCAGTGGATGGCCGGCTTCTGAGTGCAAAATAAGCACATATTTGGACATTTTCCCAGTTGAACCCCTCTGATATTTACCCCGTATATATATGGTTCTGGCCAACCCTACAGATAAGTCATGGGGTCAGGAGGGAACTTAGACACATCACATCCTAACACAGATGTACCCATTGCTGACCATGGCTGTGAGAGCTCGTGAAATGGGCGTACTTCAGGAGGTGGCGTGAGCAGGATAGACATGGAGAGTCAGGTTTTCTATTGTTAGCAGCCACGTTCAAGGGGAACACAAGCAAGGGACGTATTATTTGAGCTTCTGCGTCGGAAGAGACATATAAAAGTAAGTAATGCCCAAAACAACCCCTACCCGGTAACCCTGTAAGACGCATACAAGTACCTCGTTTCTAAAACTGTGATAAAAGCACAAACCAGCACCAAAGTTTACACCTGAGATCTACCAGCTTGATGTTGACCATAACAATGCTCAAAAGGATCAAAGGCTCATAATCCCTGACCCGAAACCGATCTCGCCTCATTCTCCACCGCATACTCACCTCACAAGCGTTTCCAGCTCCATCCCTGAAAATCCAAAGGCAGAGTCTCCTTCCACCGCCACGACCAGCTGCTGGGGGTTGGAAGAGTGAGCAACAGCAGCAGCTGCCACAGCAAAGCCAAGACCTACACCCTGACAGTCAAACGAAGGTGCCGGAGCAGCATCAGTGATCGCCGAGCAATACAAGAGGAAACCGTTGATGCCACATCAGGATCCTTGGTGTTGTCAGGGAACCAGGTCCTTTGACCTACCTTGATTTCAACTTGTACCTCAGCAGCAACTGTCGTGCCAGAGGTTGCTGATGGTTTCATCCGTTCATTGTCGACTGATATGAAGTGGTCAACAGTGGGTGATGACGTGCAGTCGCGTACATACACACAAACACACACACGCACATACGCACACACACACGTACAAGAGGAGGAATGAGGGATACGAGATGAAGGACATAACAAATGAAGTAGGTCATATTGTGTCCCAGCAGTTAAATTTGGGGCCAGCAAAGCAATGAAACATTCAACAGTATGCCTTCACAGACTCCAGTCACTACCAACTCTACCCTGTTAATTGATAGACCCCAGAAAGCAGATTCCCCTCTTCCAAATCAGTGTAGGCCGTGATTTCACCGCTTTGTAGCAACCTTTCTCTTCCTTCTTGTTACGTCACACACAAGGAGCATGTATTAAAAAGACTTACCATGGTGCCCCAGGTGCCTGCATCGAGGCGTGTGCGTGGAGCCTGCGCACACACACACAAGCAAGGCAGGAGGACACGCCTTGATGTTATAAAGTGCACTTGCCGCTGTCACAGCTCAAAATTACAAGTAGCAATTGCAAGTTGCAGTAGTCTTTGAAACAAACAAACCGAGCATGCAACCAGAATGTGGGGAGGTAATACCACGGTAGCAAGCATTTTCCAGCCACAATTAGCAATTAGCAGGACGTGTTTAAGAAATAAACGAACCAAGCATGCAACCTTGAGTAGGTTTAGAAAGCGGGAGGTAACACCACGGTAGCATGCAATTTCCAAGAGAAAAGCAGAGAAGGTTAAGTACAATGCAAGACAAGTCCATGTTTGAGCGGGATGTGTCAGGTGAACAAGACAGAAGGGTACTGTGTAACCTGCTTTGCATACTTGAGCAGTCACTGTATGTTGCTTACGTGCATTGCATCCATTGAGGAGTAGCACGACACTTGGACCTCAGTACCAAGAAGCAGCATATACAATAGTAGAAAAACGACTCCAAACAAACAGTACAAGCTTATGAGGGCTGGCAACAATTGTACCTACAAACCACACGTAATCTTAAAGATCACCCTGCTAAAAACACCGTGCATACATGCACGCTTTAACGTGACCAGTCCTGGCCAACCCTGCAGTTTGTGGTCACGCTCATACTCACAACCCTGCGGTTTGTGGTCTCACGCTCGTACTCACACACGCCCCTGTGGTCACGCTCATACTCACAACCCTGCAGTCTGTGGTCACGCTCGTACTCACTTTGACAGGCAGAATAAGGCGGGACATGTCCATGGTGTTGGCTCCCTCACTAATGACCACAGGGGCGTGCAGGAGACCCTGCAGGTGGAGGTTTTAGGGTTTAGGTCAGGGTTAGGTTCTGCAGGCGTGGGATGTAATGACCCTCCTTCATGAACGCTTGCCATTTGGGTGCACGCACAGGGTAGGTGCACGCACAGGGTAGGTACACGCACAGGGGAGGTGCACGCACAGGGTAGGCGCACACACAGGGTAGGTGCACGCACCGGGTAGGTGCACGCACAGGGTAGGTGCATGCACAGGATAGGTGCATGCACAGGGTAGGTGCACGCACAGGGTGGGTGCACGCACAGAGTGTGAAAGGAAGCTATATCTGCAGGTGGAGCGCACCCGCCTTCCATGATTCTACGTACCGTTCAAGGTGCACGCACAGAGTAGAAAAAGTTACAAAAAAAGTTAAAAGTTTGCTTGCCACTCAAGGTGCACGCACAGAGTGTGCTGCATGAGAGGGTTTACACTTTGAAGCTTCTGTGGGGCGCTTGCCACTCAAGGTGCACGCACAGAGTGCATTGGGTAAAAGAAGCTACCTGCAAGCAAAGTGAATGACCTTCCATTCATTTACTTGCCATTCCAGGAGTGCACTTGCCATTTCAGAAGTGCACGCACAATGTGTTGCTCTTACAAATACAATACATGCAGCTGCATGGGATGGAGGGATCCACTTAGGTATCTAGTTCCACCACGTCTGAGCAACAATGGTCTCTCTTCGTTGAAACCAGCACAGGAATAAACAGTAGCGTGCAAGCTACGCCAGTTAAAACATTCAACTGATTCAACTGATTCAATTGATTCAACTGATCATCCAACCCGTCTAAAGTTTGCAGCTGCCATTCCATTTTGCCCCGAGTATCTCTGCAACGCACAACATACACGACAGTCTATTACAGACAGCATGAATGCATCATGGGTATCAGACAATAGCCCAAGTGTGTACAGTCTTAATGCACGTAAGCAAGGCTTGCAAATACTTTGGAAGCAGTGGAGCAGTACGGTAGAAGTATGAGTATGCTACTACCTGCAGAGCACGCCGAACAGCATTCAGAGCCCCATAGTACTCCAGGGGGCTGGTGGGTACAGATGCCAAGCGCCGGTTGAGGGATTGCGCCTGTGTATGGATGTGAGTATGTATGCGTGTGTGCGTGATATATAGAGAGAGAGAGAGAGAGAGAGAGAGAGAGAGAGAGAGAGAGAGAGAGAGAAAGAGGAAGAGAGAGAGAGAGAGATCTTGTGGATATCACCCAAGGTAATTGCAACAATGATACAAAGAAGGGGTGGTCGTGTCTCTCACCTTAGTGCACACTTGAACATGCAGACAAAAGCTGGAAAAGGGGCATACAACCCTCAACTGAATTTGACTACGCCAGTCGTGCCAGATCAATGCTAAGGTGTGTATTGCCTACAAGTCCTTCCCCAGTAACCCGGTCAGTATATGCAGGAAATATATGCAGAAAGCGAACGTCATCTTTTCTATGTTGTTATAGCAGCTCCCTGGGGCAAAAAGTGCTTGCTTTAAGACAGAAAGAAGGGTAAGTAATAGAGCGCATCCAACACACAAGTTAGTCTGGACGTGCAAATAAGCAAATACCTGACATGCATTTGATGTGCATACGCGCACACATTGAAAAGTAGAGGCAGGAAGGTTGTGCAATTAATGGACTAACGTCATGATTGGAACGCGTGACTAAGCGTTTGTGCCCTAATTACTAAATGCTGCTGCACCCACAACCGAGAAGAGACTAGACACACCACGCAATTAACCAAAAGCGTCGTGCACTGGACAGAAAAGCACTCACCCCTCCCTGGGCTTTCGCTGTGAGTTGCTGCACCCACAACCAAGCCAAGAAGAGACTAGACTCACCACGTAATTAACCAAAAGCACTCACCGCTCCCTGGGCTTTTGCTGTGAGTTGCTGTACCCACAACCAAGCCAAGAAGAGACTGGACTCACCACGCAAATCACCAAAAACACTCACCCCTCCCTGGGCTCTTGCTGTGAGTTGCTGCACCCACAACCAAGCCAAGGAGAGACTGGACTCACCACGCAAATAACCAAAAGCACTCACCGCTCCCTGGGCTTTTGCTGTGAGTTGCTGCACCCACAACCAAGCCAAGAAGAGACTGGACTCACCACGCAATCAACCAAAAGCACTCACCGCTCCCTGGGCTTTTGCTGTGAGTTGCTGCACCCACGGCCTCCACGGCCCTGACTCCAAGCCCTGAGCAGATGCCTCAGCCAGCACTTGGCCAAGCACCACCCTGTGATTGATTGGATGAGAGTTTGACTGAAAAGACCGGTGGTGATGCTGAGTGTTTTTCACTTATTTCCCCAGGTGGACATGCAACTGAACAGACGACAGGCACTCTCAACATGACTGAACATACGACAGGCACTCTCAACGTGTCGACAGGCACTCTCAACATTCCCAACAGCAGCACTTTTTTCTGTTAGCTGCAGAACGACACGCAGGTTCAAAGTCTGACAAGTAGTCAAAGCCTGGCAAAAGTAAGGGACTGAGTCAGACTCTGGTTCACGGCCGAATTAATTTGTCCGGTTACAGGAACCAAATGCACCAATCAATGCCTTTGACTGAGACATGTTTGCTGCAGGGCACTTCTGCCTCTATTGCTGTTTCATTTAACACTGCTGAGGTAGACAGAACCACATGCACATGACCTGCAAACGATGCTTTTGGCAGGGAACTGTGATATTGATGTACATCAGTTGCAACAATCAAATGAGATTGGTTTACATTACATGCAACGATTGATGTACATCAATGCAACACAAGTGACAAAGAATGAAAAAAGAATAAAAGCACGTCGATTACAATAGTAACTACTTTACATGATCTACAGGTGTGACGCAACTGTAGGCGGCCTTACCGTGCATCCCCTAAAAGGGTGGTAGCGGCCATGCCTGCATCCCGCTCACTGGGTTGGGTGTCAACGAGCGCAATGCGCACGTCAGATGCCCATCGAGGGGGTTCAGCAAAATGCAGCATCCTGCAAGTATGTGCACATATATGTGTTTTGCTTGTGATTGGAGGTGCGCAGGATTTCTAACAGAGTGTGTTTATCTGCATGTGTGGGCATGCATTGTGCAGATTTGTCAAAGAGGAACATCTCGTTGCACTTTTACGTTTACCCAAAAATGACACCTAACATTTTCTTCTCGTGAAGAGATAGGAAAGGCAAGGAAGCATCTCGTTGCTACATACAAGAGCATCTCGTTGCTACATACAAGAGCATCCCGTTGCTACATACATGAGCACGCTGCATTTTGCATTGTGCGCAGCGAACCTGCGAAGGTTGACAAGATAGATCACCAAGAACCTGCCAAAAAATACAGCCCTCATACACTTGCAATTTTTGCATGCTCAATTTGCCATGCCCCTCGGGAATACATTCTTGCAACTTTGTAACCTAATGTATGTTACAGGAAAGACACCTCTGTAACTTTACAACATACTGTATGTTACAGGAAAGACATTTCTGTAATTTTATAACATAATGTATATTCCAGGAAAGACATCCCTCTAACAAACAGAGCACGCTATATTAGGTGGCCAAAGCTGAACACAGAAAACAATCCGAAATACATATATTATATGCGCAATGTTAACACATACACACAGACACACAGACACATGAGAACGTGAACTCACCAATTTAGACGAGCCCCAACCACGAGGGCCACGTCAGCCTTCCCCAGTGCCATAGACCGTGCCGCATTCACGCACAGGGGGTGGTCATCTGGCAGCAAGCCTCGGCCCATGGAGGTGCCCAAGACAGGAAGCCCAAATCTGCGTGAAAAGAGATTGTGCTAAGAAAATGCAGGAAGTCCTTGCTGGATAAACACAGGGGGTGGGTCATCTGGCAGCAAGCTTCAGTTCATACACAGGTGCCCATTTCCATTACAGGAAGCCCAGATCTGCGCGAGATGGGGCATTTGTCGTAAGATGGTAAAGGGCTGCAGCGTGCCAATGTATAATTTTCATAGAAGAAGGGTTGCATTTCCAATTAACAACCATCATAGATCATAAAAGCAGTCAACCTGACTACGCCCACCATCCACAAGCACAAATGCACATCTGCAAACGCAACACACACACCACATATACACACACTAACACACACACGTACAAAAGCACACACCCACCTGTTGGCCAGCTGTTGGACCTCCTTCTCCGCCCCAGAGTAAGCTGCCCCCTTGCCCACAATGATCAGGGGCCGCTGTGCAGCCTTTAGCAGGCGCACCACTGCAGCCACAGACTCTGGTGCAGCACGTGGCCGCTCAGGTACGGCTGCACATATGAGCGTGCACAAACAGCAAGATGTGTTAACGTGACACCTATATTAAGCGCATCACCACAGCCACAGACCCTTGTGCAGTACTTGGGTGCTCAAACACTGCAGCATAGGAGCGCACACCAACAGCAGACGCTATTGCACAGGGTGAATGATACTGCAGCGTAGGGCACTGCAGCATAGGACACTGCAGTACACGAACAGCAGATGCTCTTGCACAGGATGAATGGCACATATGCGTACAAACAGCAAGATTTTATTGAGCATCCGGCAGCTATTAGGTCTGGGGTTAGACGTAGGGTTAATAAGGTGACGCGTCCATATCATTGCTGTGTACCTATCACAATCTATGCGCACTCCTATAAATTGGGAATGAGGAATGAGGCGTCAAAGCTTTTATGATTTTCCTCCTGGTGGTGAGCATTTAGAGAGGAGCACAAGAGTGGTATCATTACCGTCAAGCTTTCACAGACTATTTCACTTTTCTGCTGGTGTGCTTCATTCGGTTCCGAGTTCGCACTCTGGTTATGAGCCTCGCAAGGAAAGCATGTGAGTGCTTCGTTTGGCTCTTGAGGTTTAACCTCGTTCTCATAGGTTGAGCAGCCATCCCAAGCTGAATGCCTTTGTAAGCCAATTAAAGTAAGGAAATCATGCGAGAGGAAGCGCTGCCACCAATTCTCTGCAGACAACGCAAGCTAGCTGATGCTGGCGTCTCGTACCAATTACAAGTCCTTGCAGTCTGGTGATGGGTCTTGCAAGAGGAGCACTTGCGAGAAATCACTGTTGCCAGCCTTTTGTAGGCATCCTAATTGCAGTCATATTGGTATATCACGCCTATTCTGTCTGGTCTTTGCAGTGTGGTTGTGGGCCTTGCAAAAAGAGCGCACGAGAGAAAACATTGCCGCCCACTTTTTGCAGGCGTGCTGGCGCAGCAGCACTTTGTGCGGCGTGACAAGCTTCATGCTGCGTGGACCATTTTCACACCCCTGCTGCATGTTTCTTTGTAAAGATGCACGCAAACGTGTGCTGCACACATTTTGTAGGCGACCAGCAGCACACTGTGCGGCGTGACGAGCTTCCGTGATGCGTGGGCCATTTTCACGCACCGCACCTGGTTCCAGTTTTGGCAGTCTGGTGGTGGGTCTGGAGAGGAGCATGTTGGAGGGCAGATCCACGTACGCAGGGCCAGGACGGCCTAAGGTTGTGGCGTGCAAGGCCTCGGCCAGGACTTGGCCCACATCACCCACACTGCAGACACAGTTTGTGTAGGTAGATACATAGGTATTGCTAAGGTCCGGCCGCAGCCAGGATTTGGCCCACATCACCCACACTGCAGACACAGTTTGTGTAGGTAGACACATATTGTGTGCATGTAATGCCAGTGCCACATTATATATTATACACCATACATGACCGTGTGGTTGGAGATCTCCCTGCCAAAAATACACCGAGTGTAAGTGTGTGGCTCTGGCCATATACCTGCATACGTACAATTGTGTAGGTTTGTGAGAGTTTAACCATAAACACTGAACAAGATAACAAAAAATAATTGGCACGCAGGTAGTGTAAACACCACCAGCAAGCATTAGCAAAGGATGTTATTTCGTGTCCTGCATCACCCAATGGATGCAGAACTACACAATATCCCTGGAAAATATATTATAAAAGCCTTTCAATGGGGACCAGGTGAACGAGACAAAGCCGGCGTGCAAAGCCTCAGCCATCAGTGTAACACCAGAAACCACTTGAACACCGCCCCACTGCACGCTCGCACACTGCCCCAATACCTATTTCATGTAACCTCAAAAACGTGGCCTGAAGAAAACATGCTGCATGCAGGGCTGTGGGCGTGTCGTACATCATGCATCGTACATCAGTTTGATTATGCGCGCCTTTCAATGGCAACGTAAGCCCGTGTCTATTACAATTGCAAAATCATAGCGCCTGCACAGTCATAGCAGATGCTGCTGCTGTACAGACGGCGACCACTGATCTCTCATCACGCACCTTGGGGCACAAGCGGCGTATTTGCAGAAGGGCTCCAGAGCAGCGACTTGGTCCAGCTCCTGAAAGGCTCCCTTCCCCAAATCTCCCTGCAAGCAATCAGCAGAGTGCTGAGTGTGCTGAATGTGTTGTGGCCATGGCACACACGCACCACTACTGAGCCATGAAGGCTTATAATTTCTCCCTAGAAAGAGCAGAAAAACCAAACGCGCGCTAGCATCATGATTTCAAATGCTCCGTGGCTCATCTGCACTGACAGCGAATTTGTGCAGGCACAGTACTGCCCCTCTGTTACACACATACACACGCTGTAGTACTGCACCCTGTTCACACAAACACACGCACAAACATGTTGGAAAGCACCAGCACTCACTGTTTCAGCAGAGCCTGACAGGAGTAGCATAGGCCAGCAGTTGGTGGCTGCATGGCTGACGCCTGCAATGGCATGAACAGCTCCTGGGCCTGACACTGTAAGGAGCACTGCAGGTACTCCAGACAGGAAGCCTGCAAGAAACATGTCACAGTTCACAGTTTACAGCTACAGAATCATGACAGGTAAAAGCCGCAGGCTGCAGTACACAGCTACAGGAAGATTACACAGGGATAAGGCAATTGCATGTACGAGCTGCAGGTTGCAGTACACAACTGCAGGAATATCCTGGCAAGTTCTGTAGTCTGTAGTACACGGCTGCAGCAAGATTATGTGTAGCGACAGGACAATGACACACACACACACACAAACACACACACACACTCACACACACACGGCAACTTCTACATGAAGGCAGTCTTGAGAGGCAGGTGCTGTGATGATGATGGCCAAAAAGGAGCATGCATTGTGTGTAGACGTATTATTTCAAGCAGCAAGCAGGCACTCTAGGGTTCAAACCCATGGAATGCAGCAGATGAATGGCGGAGCTTTGCTTTGCTGAGTATTATTTCACGCACACACACTCACACACACTCTCACACACATCTCACACACACACACACACACATACGTGTGTGTGCAAGGGGCTTGTACAGTAAGTGTGTTGCAAGCCCGCTCAATGAAGACATTACAATCTGCAGCATGTGCACATGAATGATTCTGCACTCAGAATGCCACACTACACACAAGCGTGCACACACAGACACAAACACACACACACCTGCTGCTGCAGCAGCGTACCCTGCCGCCTGCTCATTGCGCATACCAATGAAACGAATTCCTGCGGCCTGCGGGGTGAAGCAACATACAGTGCAAGGGTCATTGCGAGTCCTTTTTGCAAAGCAAATCCTTACAAAATTGTGAATGGCTACTCAATTGGCATAGGCTAGAACCATCCATTCAAAGAGTACCATTTCAGCAATAAAAAGTTCAAATGTGCATTGCACATGAAAAGACGATGTGTGGCTGGGACAGGTGCCTTACAAATCCTTTCCAACACCAGGTCCTGAGCCCAGTTGCTTCGACATGTAATCATCATCTTTAACATCAGATCTGCTTTAGAATGCTTTCGTGCTGTCAAACATGCTTAATTTTTTATCTCCGACTTTTTGCATGTATGACTTGTAATTAATATGATGTACTCCTGTTTTATACATGACTGGTCTGTAAAATAGCCACAGAAAAGCTTACCACACCGTAAAAACGCCTGTTGGCCAAATGAAGCGGGGTTTGGACAGAAGCACGTTCATTATATTAATAAGAAGTAGTTCATTATAAATAAGAAATAAGAAATGAACTGTTTGATAACTGCAACAACAGGCTTCAAATTGTGCGGCAGAGGCGGAGGGTGTCACAGGGGCGCCTACTAATTTGCATGTATGCCTATTACTGACTGATGATCTGGGAAACGGTTAGAAAAAGATGTACCTGCGCGGCGGAGGCAAGGGGTGTCACAGGAATGCCCACCACACCAAACATGTAGCGTACGCCTAACGTGGCCAACGCCTGCGCAACTGCTGCGTGCCCATCCCCCACACCTGTGTAAGAGAGGCGTTTATGCGTATACATGTGATTGTGGTTGTAGACGCATGTGTGTGTTTGCTTTGCATTTCTGCAGATATGTGTGTTTTGGTTTACAGGACTGATCTACAAGCGTGTCCTTGAGGCCTGGGACATTTCAGCTCCAAACTTTTTATCAGCAGGCAACCCTTTTCACCCTTTTCACCTTCGTCGCATTTTCACCCCCTTTTCACCCTTTCACCCCCTTCACCCCCTTTTCACCCCCTCACCCCCTTTTCACCCTCACCCCCTCACCCCCTTTTCCTCCCTCACCCCCACCCCCTCACCTTCACCCCCTCACCCTCACCCCCTTTTCCTCCCTCACCCT
>Ga0307968_1003048_pt1:7500-13945 | contig 13945 bp, 17 predicted proteins | sample OrgLakmetagen650_FD_201834 | JGI IMG/M metagenome (GOLD analysis project Ga0307968, IMG submission 201834) | Saline water microbial communities from Organic Lake, Antarctica - #650 | ecosystem: Environmental > Aquatic > Non-marine Saline and Alkaline > Saline | place: Antarctica... | reverse complement strand
TCAAATCACTGTCACTGTCACTGTCACTGTCACTGCCACTGTCACTGTCACTGTCACTGTCACTGTCACTGTCACTGTCACTGTCACTGTCACTGTCACTGTCACTGTCACTGTTACTGTCACTGTCAGTGTGCCTATCACTGTCGCTGTCGCTGTCACTGTCACTGTCACTGTCACTGTCACTGTCAGTGTCACTGTCACTGTGCCTGTGGCTGTCATCGTCACTGTCACTGTCATTGTCATTGTCACTGTCACTGTCACTGTCACTATCATTGTCACTGTCACTGTCACTGTCACTGTCACTGCCACTGTCACTGTCACTGTCACTGTCACTGTCACTGTCACTGCCACTGTCACTGTCACTGTCACTGTTACTGTCACTGTCACTGTGCCTATCACTGTCACTGTCACTGTCACTGTCACTGTCACTGTCACTGTCACTGTCACTGTCACGGTCACTGTCACTATCACTGTCAATGTCACTTTCATTGTCACTGTCACTGTCACTGTCACTGTCACTGCCACTGTCACTGTCACTGTCACTGCCACTGTCACTGTCTCTGTCAGGCTGTTCGGTGCCTGTCACTGTCACTGTCAATTTCACTGTCACTGTCACTGTCACTGTCACTGTCACTGTCACTGTCACTGTCACTGTCACTGTCAATTTCACTGTCACTGTCACTGTTACTTTCATTGTCACTGTCACTCACTGTCACTGCCACTGTTACTGTCTCTGTCAGGCTGTTTTGTGCCTGTGCCTGTTACTGTCACTGTCACTGTGCCTATCACTGTCACTGTCACGGTCACTGTCACTGTCACTGTCACTGTCATTGTCACTGTCACTGTCACTGTCACTGTCAGGCTGTACTGTGCTGGCCGCACCTGCGAGACAATCTGTGAGCATGCTGCTTCACGGCAAAGTGCATTGTGCACTTGTCTGAGTTGTTACACATGAGTAGGGTTGGCCAAAACCTTACATACACACCGTATATTACTGTAATGTTGGTGATTTCCCTGCCAAAATTACCGTATATACACCGTATATACATATATGGTTCTGGCTAACCCTATACATGACCGCTGTGCTGGCCTTGCAGCACCTAAAACCAAAACCCATCATAAACCCGTCATAAACCCATCAGAAACCCATCAGAAACCCATCAGAAACCCATCAGAAACCCATCAGAAACCCATCAGAAACGTAACCTGTTTCAAAAACGTTCCTTTATATTTGACCGTAACTTGCGCTACAAGCTTTGGAGGCAGCTGCACTGCACCAGAAGTAGCAACAGAAAGTGCACGTGCGTAAGCACGACTAAGAATGAGTGACGAGGAATTCCTGCCCCCTCTTTTTCCCCACGCAGCTTGCGCTACCAGCCTTGGAACAAGCTGCACAGCACCAGGAGCAGCAGCAACAAAGTGAGGAGGAGCAGCAGGAGCTGTATGCTGGAGTCGCATCAGGCATGCCTGTGGTGCCCACACATGCTGCCAGCGTGAGATCCCCACACCAGTCTCCCTCAACGGCCGTAACAAAGCAGGTGGGTTTTGCTGGGGAGGGTAGGGTGATGTGTGTGTGTGTTTGTGTGTGTGTGTTTGATAACCCTGTGGTGCCCACACATGCTGCCAGCGTGATACCCCTCACCGGTGTCCCTCAACAGCCGTAACAAAGCAGGTGGGTTTTGCTGGGGAGGGGAGGGTGATGTGTGTGTGCCTGTGTGTGTGTGTGTGTGTGTCCCTAAACAGCCGTAACAAAGCAGGTGGGCCTTGCTGAGTATGGCTGGTGTTATTCTTGTGCGGTTGGCATGCCTGTGAGGTCCACACATGTTGCCAACGTGATATTTTTGTTCACAACAATCCTCAACAACTGCAACTCAATATTTGTAGGGCTGGCCAGAACCATATATATATATATGTGTGTGTGCCGTATATGACCGTACACTTGATGATTTCTCTGCCAGTAATACCGTATATACATATATAAACCGTACATATATGGTTTTGGCCAAGCCTAAATATACATGCACCCTACCATCAGTTACAGGCTAATGCACATGTCATGCATATGGCATACACACATCGTGCAGGCAGGGTGAAATTCTGTATCCCTCTTTTGTCAGTCTTAATGCCTGGGCCTTATTTTTTAATGGTTGAAGACAGGCAAAGGGCTAGACAGGCAAAGGGCTAGACAGACAAAGGGCTGAAGGCAAAGGCACCGGAAAACTGTGTCCGACAATCAAGCACTTGTTTCGATCATAGTGTTTTGATAACTTTGTTCGATAGCCGTGTGTCAAACTGAGCGCACAATAAGGGCATGTGACAAACCGCACCGCACACACAACTCCAGGCTTTGTCGGCCATGACCAAGCGAATTCAGGCGAGTCAGTCACCAAACACCTCTGTAATGCTTAAACTGCTTCCATTTCATTTCATTCCTTTTCAGCTGTAGCTCAACAACAGGTCAACCGCGCCATTCCATTCCATTCCACGCCATTCCATTTCATTTCATCCCTTTTCAGCTGTAGCGCAACAACAGGTCAACCACGCCATCCATTCCATTCCATTCCATTTCATCCCTTTTTGACTGGAGCTTAACAACAGGTCAACCACGCTCGTGGGTTCCCCGATGTTTCAAAAGCGATAAAATTGCAATGCCCACCAGTCCTCACCAGAGTAGTTAGTTCACAGTTCAAACTCAAAGTCTTTCACATGTATTAGCACTCTTAATTTGCGCAATGCACACCAATCCTGCCCAGAGTAACTGATTCACAGTTCACACTCAAAATCTTCCTCTAATATTAGCACTTCTAATTTTACAACCCACTACAGATGTAGCAACAGCTTGTGTCTTATGATCATTGTATGTATATATATATGTAAATATATGTATATATATGTAACTTGATCATTGTGCACACGTGTATATATTATTAATGCTAGCATCGTACTCACATATACATATACCCATTAATGCTATATATATATTCCCATTAATGCTAGCATCGTACCCACAGTGTCTTGAATGTTGTATCTTCAACTAGCATTGAGCCCCATAATGCCTTGAACATCATACATTAAACATTCTTGTAACTCACTAATTACATGTTCACCCCCCCTTTCCTCTTTCCGCCACACAAACACACAAACACACACACACAAACACACAAACACACATAACAGAGCCCACTTTGTCTTGATCTCTTACGCCCAGGGCTCCAAAACCGGTGGTAAGAAGGCCAGCAAGGCCTTAGCTGCTGCTGCTGCGGCTGTGGCAAAAGGTGAGCAGCCATATCAGTGTTGTGCACATACGGCGTCATTCAAAAATGGCACCGTAAATAACGATCGTAAATAACGGCGTTATCGTCACTAAACTCTGACGATTGACGGCGTAATTTACTATTTTCACCGTCAATTTGACATAAATTACGCCGTCAGCGTCATTTACCATTGACGCCGTCAAACGTCAGGTGCACAACACTGATCCATATACCCACACATGCATGTGTAAGCCACTGCCTCACTGACTAAGCAAGAATGCCTACCAGATGCCGTCCTGGGTCGACCCTTTCATATTTCAACTTTTGAGCCCTCAGATACAGACTACACTGAGTTTCCATAGGACGGAATGAGGACTTGGAGTTAGAGTGAAGGCAGTGTCGGAAACCGGAATTATTTAGTGCATCCATAATCTATGCTTTCCAAGGCACCTACCTACCATTTCAAAACACTTGAGACGCAAGGGTGTACATGTGCGTGTATGTATTTGTGTGCGCGTGTGCGTGCGTGATTGCGTCTGTGTGTTTGTGCATGTACATGTGTTTGCGCATGTACGTGTGTGTGTGTGTGTGTGTGTGTGTGAGAGAGAATGTGTTTGTGTGCAGTTGAGTACAAAAGGCACATAGATGAGGAGACGGGCATTTCAGTGCCGTATGGTGGTAGCTTTGCTGCTGATGTGTGCTCAATCCGGGCGCTGGACACACACACACCTGCAACCAATTGTTGTGCTGGTCATCAATGATGCACAGGTGCTTGTAGAAAATGTTGTGCTGGTCAATGATGCACTGTACAGGTGCCTGTAGCTGTAATGTAGCTGAAACACCACACCTCGAAAATGTGAAACATCAAGCTCTAATCGTAATTGACGCATTAGGCTTTAGTTGTTACACTACAGTCATTATAGTACAGTAATTATAGAACATTCGTTACACTACAGTCGTTATAGAAAAGTCGTTACACTACAGTTGTTATAGAACAGATGTTATAGAAAAATCGTTACACTGCAGTCGCTACACTACAGTCGTTATAGTACAGTCGTTATAGTACAGTCGTTATACTACAACAATAGTAACAACGCATCACGCTCTAGCCATCACACTCTAGCCATGATTAGGGTTGGCCAGAACCGTACATGTACACCGTATATGACCGTATGTATGGTGATTTCTCTGCTAAATTTTCGTATATACACTGTATATACATATGTATGTATGGTTTTGGCCAAACCTAGCCATGATACCACTTTATTAGGGTTGGCCAGAACCCTATATATACGGTGTGCAATCGGCATTTTTGGCAGAAAAATCACCAAAATTATCATCAATAATCACCAAAAATATGGTCATATACGGTGTATATATACAGTTCTGGCCAACCCTACACTTTATCGTTAAGGGTGTGCCATCCCCTAGTCAAAGCTTAACGAGGTCGAGCCTTGTCAAGACGTCACGGATGAAAAACGCTAGATGGCCAAGTAGGGTGTCCATTTTTTGGGTACTGAAATCCCAGGAAACCCCAGAGGGGGGCAACTGGGGAAATATCCAAATATGTGCCTTTTCTGCACTTAGAAGCCGGCCATTCACTGCTCCTTTATCCGACTGGGACCATTTTTGCTCTAAATTGAAGCTGGACTTATGAGTTCTATTTCGCTTGCATCGTGAGATGCATATGGCTCTGTCATTATTACCAAGGAATAAAAAGAAGTATGCTAAAGAGAGAGCTGTGTTCTCCAAGGAATAAAAAGAATGGAGAAGGGAAGCAGAAACCGGAGAAAAGCAGAAAGTGAGAACATCTCACTTTATGCTACACTTCAAAAACCTGAGTTCAAGTGTTTCACACTGAACTCATAAGTTACACGATGATGTGCTTGGATACATGTGGGTTGCTCTGTGTGCAAATTGGCTGGGCTGAAAGCCCACGCTGACCACCAAAACTCTAATAGAATGGCTTTGCATGGGTAAACAGCACATGTTGACCTAGATCACCAACCACTTCACCGTTTCACTCCATTTTTGTTGCAATGACATTTGTGTGTTACAAGGACTCCATACCACGAGAAATCATGTGATTTGGAATGGTGGGTGGCCTGCTGTGAAGATTTTGTGGTGAAAAGTGGGGTTCACGTTGCAGCCGATTAAGCATGGGCCCCTTCATTGGCAACAGTCAAACTCAACTGCTATGGAGCCTACCATTCGGAACTGAGTTTGACAGTTGCCAATGAGGGGGGCCATATATCTGGGAACATTTGAAAAACACCCCCATTTGGGTCAGTCACCCCCAAAGTTAGGTAGGCGCTGCTACTGTGAGTGCTGCCTCTGTGCACACAGCTAGTCCAGCAGATGCAAAACAAACGCATTGCCACCACACCATGCTGCAGAGAAGCACTGAGCAGGCAAGCTGTGGCTGCGACCGTTGCCTCTGCACACAATTGGTCCGTTGAAACTAAGAACGTGCAAAACAAACCCATTGCTACCCCAACATGCTGCAGAGAATGAAGCACTGAGCAGGCAAGCTGCTGCAGTGACCGCTGCCTCTGCGTATGATTTTGAGGCACGTGCCGCCAACAGCGCTGCCATAGAGCGCGAGCTGCTGAGGGCGGGTGCTGCAAGGTACGTTTCTGTGTGTGTGTGTGTGTGTGTGTGTGTGTGTGTGTGTGTGGTTGTGGTTGTGAATGTGAGTGTGAGGATGGGATAGGGTAAAGGTGCACATGGCAGCCTGTGTGTGGGGCGTTCAGCAACTGCATGCGGCAGCTTTACGTTCAATTAAGTTGACCACAATTTGTGTGCTTATTTGACACACACACGCACGCAAACACACACGCGCACACACACACACATACACACACACACACGCGCACACACGCGCACGCACACACACACACGCACACACACACAAGACCGCCCTGCACTTATCTTCAACGTGCCCTCAACTCAGGCCTGCCTCTGACCAGCAGCAAGAGTTGCTGCCAAGGACAAACAGCAGCATGGCAGCAATGGCGCAGCCTGGCCTCAAGCACAGCTCTAACAGCAACACCAGCAGCAGCAATCGTAGCCGCAGCACAACGAATGATGAAGATGGCATCAAAGGCGGCGTTTCAATGAGTGGTGGTGGTGGTGGTGGTGGTGGTGTAGGGGGGGGCGGTACTGGTGGGCGTGCTAAGGCCTTGAGTGCA
>Ga0307968_1003048_pt1:0-2500 | contig 13945 bp, 17 predicted proteins | sample OrgLakmetagen650_FD_201834 | JGI IMG/M metagenome (GOLD analysis project Ga0307968, IMG submission 201834) | Saline water microbial communities from Organic Lake, Antarctica - #650 | ecosystem: Environmental > Aquatic > Non-marine Saline and Alkaline > Saline | place: Antarctica: Organic... | reverse complement strand
GTTTTTATGTGTGTGTGTTTTGCGTCTGTGCCGTGCGTATGAGAGTATTCTGTAGCAGTGTGTGTGTTTTGTGTCTATGCCATGCGTATGCGAGTAATACATAGCAGTGAGTTACTGTGTCCAACGTAGGCAGCAGGTTATAGATGCTTGCATGATACGGCACATCACACCAGGCGTTTGTGTTTTTGTTTTTGTGTGTGTGTTTGCGCATTGTCTCTGAGGCATGCTATGATGTGCGGTCAGAGGCCAGCCGTACGTGTGGCACTTTGTGCAGCCCCATTCAATGTTCAAGGCTGGCCAGAACCATACATGTCTAGGTATAAACCGTGTACATACAGTATTTTTAGCAGGGAAATCACCATACATACGGTCATATACGGCGCAGATATATGATTTTGGCCAACCATATATGTATATATAATGTGTGTGTTTGTGTGTGTGTGTGTCAGAAAATTCCTCAGATGCACAATTACTTGTGATGAATGTGTACAGCTTGCAGTCAATCTTGCTACAGTCTCTATGCGGTTGTATGAACAGGCTGGGCTTTTGGTAGGTAGCTGATAAAAAGTGGTGGCAGAGTACGTGTGGTATCGTTTTTGTGCTGCTTGCCATGCTACTTGCTAAAGCAGGTGCTAGTGTGTGTATGTGTGTGCGTGTGTGTGTGCATGTGTGTGCGTTTCCGGGTGCGTGCGTGTGTGTGTGTGCACGCGTGTGCATGTGCACGTGCATGTGTGCGCGTATGCGTGCGCGTTTGAGTGAGTGTATGTGCATTTGCACACATGCATTGCATCCATGACAGCACATCTGCTTGTTTGCTAGGAGCCTCAGACAATGGGTGCACCTTCTCCTTGTGCCTCCCTCAGGCCACTTCCGTTCCTTGAAGCGTAAAGTGTCCGCCAACGACAATGCTCCCCAACAAGCTGCACATCAAAGTGGGGCACTTATTGACCAACAGCAGCAGCAACGACAGCAGCAGCAGCAGCAGCAGCGGCAGCAACCCTACCTTGGTGAAAACTTACAACCCGAGCCAGGTAGCCTCCTTGGTGCATGCTTGTGTGTAGGGTTGCCCGGAACCGTGTATATATGACCGTATATTTGGTGATTTCTCTGCCAATAATACCTTATATATACACCGTATATGACTGTATATTTGGTGATTTCTCTGCCGATAGAATTTTAAATATGCACCGTATATGACCGTATGTATGGTGATATCCCTGGCAATAATACCTTATATATACACCGTGTATGACCGTATATTTGGTGGTTTCCCTGCCAATAAAACCTTATATATACACCGTATATGACCGTATATTTTGTGATTTCCCTGCCAATTATATCGTATATATACACCGTAATTTTTGACCGTATGTTTGGTGCTTCCCCTGCCAAAAATATCGTATATACACCGTATATGACCGTAAATTTGGTGATTTCCCTGCCAGAACTAGCGTACATATATACACCGTTTATGACCGTATATTTGGTGCTTCCCCTGCCAAAAATATCGTATATACACTGTATAGATATATGGTTCTGGCCACCCTACGCATGTGGTCTGCGTCTGTCTAGCAATCATATGTGTGTCATGCACGGCTGAAGTAAACGCTCACACATCTGATTGTTTTGTGTTTTGACGTATTGTTGTTCAGTCAACCACGACCATGTCAATTGACATTGTTTCAAGAACCCCACACCTCACCTTTGACTCTGCCATCGTTGTAACACAATGTTAAAAACAGGTTCATCATTCAGAGCCTTCACGTAGGCACACCTGTACACACACACACAACACACACACACTCGTACACATGCACACTCACTCGTACACATGCACAATCACATACGCACACACTCGTACACATGCACACACACTCGTACACATGCACAATCACATACGCACACACACAGGTACAAACACATACGCACACACACACAGGTACAAACAAACAGAGGCATGCGCGCCCGTACCAATGCACACACATGCACATTACTAGGCACGCACTCACATACACATGAGCATACGCGCACACAAAGACCTGCACAATGGTCAGCAGCAAGGTGGTGCACAATGGCCATGCACACACACACAGGCCTGCACAATGGTCATGCCTGCACAATGGTCATGCCTGCACAGTGGTCATGCCTGCACAATGGTCAGCAGCAAGGTGGTGCACAATGGTCATGCACACACACAGGCCTGCACAATTGGTCATGCCTGCACAAAAACAATGGTCATGCCTGTACAAGAACAATGGTCATGCCTGCACAGTGGTCATGCCTGCACAATGGTCATGCACACACACAGGCCTGCACAATGGTCATGCTCACACACAGGCCTGCACAATGGTCAACAGCAAGGTGGTGATGGGCATGCTGCGTTGAACAGCACTACCAGCACAGGTGTGGTTGCGCGTGTTTGGGAGTGGGACAGGGATTGGTATGGGCATAAGCGTGGGTGCGAGTGTGTGTGAATGGGGCGAGGATGGGTGTGAGGGGG
>Ga0307968_1003044_pt1:7500-13951 | contig 13951 bp, 16 predicted proteins | sample OrgLakmetagen650_FD_201834 | JGI IMG/M metagenome (GOLD analysis project Ga0307968, IMG submission 201834) | Saline water microbial communities from Organic Lake, Antarctica - #650 | ecosystem: Environmental > Aquatic > Non-marine Saline and Alkaline > Saline | place: Antarctica... | reverse complement strand
ATCAGCTGTTAATACATCGCAGCTAGATGTGTCGCCCTTATCCCTCACGGCTCAACACAGCTCATTCCCACGTTTCTTTCAATGGTTGCAGATCAGCTGTTAATACATCGCAGCTAGATGTGTCGCCCTTATCCCTCACGGCTCAACACAGCTCATTCCCACGTTTCTTTCAATGGTTGCAGATCAGCTGTTAATACATCGCAGCTAGATGTGTCGCCTTATCCCTCACGGCTCAACACAGCTCATTCCCACGTTTCTTTCAATGGTTGCAGATCAGCTGTTAATACATCGCAGCTAGATGTGTCGCCTTATCCCTCACGGCTCAACACAGTTCATTCCCACGTTTCTTTCAATGGTTGCAGATCAGCTGCATGTCACAGCTCATTCCCACGTCTCTTTCAATGGTTGCAGATCAGCTGCATGTCACAGCTCATTCCCACGTTTCTTTCAATGGTTGCAGATCAGCTGCATGTCACAGCTGATTCCCACGTTTCTTTCAATGGTTGCAGATCAGCTGCATGTCACAGCTCATTCCCACGTTTCTTTCAATGGTTGCAGATCAGCTGTTAATACATCGCAGCTAGATGTGTCGCCCTTATCCCTCACGGCTCAACACAGCTCATTCCCACGTTTCTTTCAATGGTTGCAGATCAGCTGTTAATACATCGCAGCTAGATGTGTCGCCCTTATCCCTCACGGCTCAACACAGCTCATTCCCAGGTTTCTTTCAATGGTTGCAGATCAACTGCATGTCACAGCTCATTCCCACGTTTCTTTCAATGATTGCAGATCAGCTGCACGTCACAGCTCGCGGCTTGAGTGTGTCTTATCCTGGTGCAATCTTTGAACTGAACATGCGAGAGGGCAATGTTACACTCATACAAAATTACGCTCCAGCGTTCACAGACACACACATAGTGTTGGCCAGAACCATATATATATGGTATTTCTGGCAGGGAAATCACCAAATATTTGGTCATATAAGGTGGATATATACGTTTCTGGCCAACCCTATACAGACGTGTATCTAGAAATCTGGCAAATGCATGTGCAAGCACAGAGAATTGCATAAGGAGTAGGGTTGGCCAGAACTGTATATGTACACCGTATATGACCGTATATTTGGTGATTTCCCTACCGTACATACCATATATACACCGTATAATAATAATATTTTCTGGCCAACCCTAATGACGAGCAACACCATGCACACATGTCTGCTGGTGCAGTTCTCTACCTCTCTAGCATAAGATCAAACATTTGAAGTAATGCACAATTGCCCACACATTCACACATACACTCGCACATGCGCGGCCCCACCCCCAATCCCACCCCCAACACCCAAATCCACCCGCACAACCATGCCCATCCTCACCCCCACACACATCCAACACACACACACACCTGCAGCACGCCACCATCAGTGCCAGCGCACTTCCCCCCAGAGAATCCATAAGCAGCTTGGTGAGCTTTGAGTCTCTGTACGGAATGTGGGCACCTCCTGCACCCCCCCCGGTGCCGCTGTTACGATCTGCTAGGGCACTGATGACCTGCACAGAAACATTATGAAATATGATGGTAACCACCACGACGGTATAAGCATAACGTAGGTGGGTTTAAATCATGTTTGGGGCTTCTCTTCCGTTTTCCCCCTCTTTGACGCTGTTACGATCTGCTAGGGCACTGATGACCTGCACAGAAACATTATGAAATATGATGGTAACCACCACGACGGTATAAGCATAACGTAGGTGGGTTTGAATCATGTTTGGGGCTTCTCTTCCGTTTTCCCCCTCTTTGCCGCTGTTACGATCTGCTAGGGCGCTGATGACCTGCACGGAAACATTATGAAATATGATGGTAATCACCACGACATGAGCATAACGTAGGTGGGTTTGAATCATATTTGGGGCCTCTCTTCCGTTTTCCCCCTCTTTGACGCTGTTACGATCTGCTAGGGCACTGATGGCCTGCACACGCGTCATGATGAGTAATTCAATTTGAGCTTTGCTAGAGTGATGATGGCCTGCACATGTAATCACAAAGGAGTAATCCCATACGTTTTGCTTTGATAGGGCATCACATGGACTGCACATGTGGCTGCAAGGGAGTGATTCGATAATATGAGCTTTGATAGGGCGCTAATGGCCTGCACAGGTGGCTAAGAGGGAGTGATTTCATAGATTTTGCTTTGATAGGGCATCACATGGACTGCACATGTGGCTGCAAGAAAGTAATTCGAAAATGTGAGCTTTGATAGGGCACTGATAGCCTGCACGTGTGGCTATGAGAGATTGAGTTACAGCGTTTTGCTTTGATAGGGCATTACATGGCCTGCACGTGTGGCTATGAGAGATTGAGTTACAGCGTTTTGCTTTGATAGGGCACTGATGGCCTGCAGATTGACATGATGCAATGGACACAACATTAATGGGTGAGTGTTGGAAGTAGACTGAGTCAGCCTCTTGCAACAGTTTTAATGGTTAAGTGTTAGGAGTAGATGGAGTCAGCCTCTTGCAATGGACACAGTATTAATGGGTGAGTGATAGGAGAAGATGGAGTCAGCCTCTTGCAATGGACACAGTATTAATGGGTAAGTGTTAGGAGTAGGTGGAGTCAGCCTCTTGTAATTGAAATTATGGGTGAGTGATAGGAGTAGATGGAGCCAGCCTCTTGCAATGGACACAACAATTATGGGTGAGTGATAGAAGAAGATGGAGTCAGCATCTTGCCATCTTGACCCACGCATGCATTTGCTACATTCTGCTGAGGCACTGTGGCCTGCACGCAAATTTAATTTGTTGTGCGGGATGCCAGATACACATATTGGGGAATGGCCTTCCCCTGCCCATGTGGAGTGTTTCCTTTGGCACATTGACGATGAGCATTTTCAACACATGGTGTCCACTGCCCATATGCAGTGGGTTCTAATGGTGCGCAGTACTTCCTTAATGGCTTCCCCTGCCCATGTGCAGTGTTTCCTTTGGCATATTGACGATGAGCATTTTCACCACATGGTGTCCACTGCCCATATGCAGTGGGTTCTAATGGTGCGCAGTGCTTCCTTAATGGCTTCCCCTGCCCATGCGCAGTGTTTCCTTTGGGGCACTGACGATGAGCAGTCTTCCTGCATGGTGTCCATTGCCCACGTACAAGGTTTCTTTTGGGGTTCTGACGATGCGTACTGCTTCTTTAATGGCTTTCCACTGCCCTAGTGCCTTTCAACTGCCCATGTGCAGTGTTTCCTTTCGCGAAGTGATGGTGCGCAGTGCTTTTTAAATGGCTTCCACTGCTCATATGCAAGGTTTTTTTGGAGTTCTGATGGTGCGCAGTGCTTCCTTATTGGCTTTCCACTGCCCATGTGCAGTGTTTCCTTTCGCCAAGTGATGGTGCGCAGTGCTTTGTTAATGGCTTCCACTGCCCATATGCAAGGTTTCTTTGGAGTTCTGATGGTGCGCAGTGCTTCCTTAATGGCTTTCCACAGCCCTAATGGCTTTCCACTGCCCATGCCGAGTGTTTCCTTTCGCCAAGTGATGGTGCGCAGTGCTTTGTTAATGGCTTCCACTGCCCATATGCAAGGTTTCTTTGGAGTTCTGATGGTGCGCAGTGCTTCCTTAATGGCTTTCCACTGCCCTAATGGCTTTCCACTGCCCATGCCGAGTGTTTCCTTTCGCAAAGTGATGCTGCGCAATGCTTTTTTAATGGCTTCCACTGCCCATATGCAGTGTTTCTGATGGTGCGCAATGCTTCCTCAATGGATTTCCACAGCCCATCGGCTTCCGCAGCTCATGTGCAGTGTTTCCTTTAGCAAAGTGATGGTGCGCAGTGCTTCCTTAATGGCTTTCCATGTGCAGTGTTTCTTTGGTGTACTCAAAGTGCGTGATGCTTCCTGACTGGCTTTCCATGTGTAGTGTTTCCAATTTGTGCTGACGGTGGTGGGTATTTGATCATTGAATGTAGGGATGGGACTTGGGTGAACTTAATCAATTCCATACATTGTGTATGCCCTATATCCTACCTGAGAGAGAGCTGAGCACGCCCTTAATACCCTTTTAAATCTGGGTAGCGCATCACTGCTCACATAGAAGCAGGGATGGGTCATACGGACTTTTGAGACGTCCCATACGGTATAATACGCTATTAATACGACATACGCGTATCATACGAAAATGTACTTTTGCTATTTTGGGGGGTACCCTGGGCTTGCACCAACCACCCCCCAACCACCACACATTGTCCCCATAGCCTCCAGAACTTAAAAATGCCTCCTTTTAAAGGCCCTAATTGGGAACATGATGTTATTTTGGGACACAAGGGGCAGAATTACAAGATAGAGTGTAAGTACTGCAAGCTGAAATTCAGCGGCGGTGCCCCCTGCATCCGCGAGCAATTCATCAGGCGGAATCCCAGCGTAGGTGTAGCAGCATGCAAAGCTGACCCGGCAGAAATCGAGGACGTAGTCGCAGCAATGGCAGAAATCGACGACGCTCAGAAGGAGTAAGAGCAGCATGCAACAAAGAAGAGGCAGCCGGACAGGAACACAGCAAGCATGTCAGCAGCATCAGAAGCAGCAGCATCTACACAGCTGACAATGGACACCTACAAGAGGGCAGTATGGGCTCTAGAGGGCTCTGGGGGGCTTAAGGCTGCAAAATTCACTGTGCCCAAAAATCGTATTATACAGAGCAATTTGACAAATACGGTCATATACGCGATAAATACGATACGGCGTATAATACGCCTACGCCGTATGACTTATCCCTGCATATAAGTTAATAAACACGTACCTTGCCCAGCACAAACAGCGATTTGTTGATGTTGGTGGTCTCCTTCAACATAGTGCCTTCACTCTTGGAGTCCTGCACCACACAACATACACATGTGAGTATGTGTGTGCGAACACATGTGTGTGTATGTGTGTGTGTATATGTGTACATGTATTTGTGTATTTGTGCGCTTTTTACTTGAAATAACCCAAGCGTTATATATATAACCAACATGTTCATAAGCCAGTACACAAACCACGATTGCTCAGAATCTGTTTAGCAACAAAGCAACAAAGCACGGAAAAGCTCATCTCGTGGCATTGTGCCATGCCGCATGGTCCTACGCACAAGAGGCAGTGAAAAGCCACGCTTGCACACACAAAAGCCTCTTGCAAACACCAGTTCACAGTGTTGGTGTGTGCGTGAGATCCAAGTGCGTATCCCTCCCAATGTGTGAGCTATGCCTACGTAGACCCACACACTCACATCAAACACACAGGCACACCACGCGCACCTTCAGCCGCTCGCTACCAGCAAGGTCAACGAAGCAGATCTTGATGTGTGAGTTGTGCCTACGTAGACCCACACACTCACATCAAACACACAGGCACACCACGCACACCTTCAGCCGCTCTCTACCAGCAAGGTCAACGAAGCAGATCTTGATGTGTGAGCTGTGCCTACGTAGACCCACACACTCACATCAAACACACAGGCACACCACGCGCACCTTCAGCCGCTCGCTACCAGCAAGGTCAACGAAGCAGATCTTGATGTGTGAGCTGTGCCTACGTAGACCCACGCACTCACATCAAACACACAGGCACACCACGCGCACCTTCAGCCGCTCGCTACCAGCAAGGTCAACAAAGCAGATCTTGCCGCAGCGTGCGGTGCCGTGGTCCCACGCATTGGGGTCGGAGGGAAGCGCATGGCAGTGAATGGTCATCATGCTGTGGCTGCGGCTGCTCTCAATGTTGAGGGCGTGGCTGCCCACGTGGCGGTGCTGCATTCCGTCGTGAATGACCTGCATGTGTGCAAATGTGTGTGTGTTTATGTGTGCATGAGAGTTGATGATCATCATGCTGTGGCTGCTCACAACGTTGAGAGCTTGGCTGCCCACGTGGAGGTGCTGCATTCTGTCGTGAATGACCTGCATGTGTACAAATGTGCAGGTTTGTGTGTGTGCACGAGCATTTATAATCATCATGCTATGGCTGCAGCTGCTCGCAATGTTGAGGGCCTTATAAACGCTACAGCCCATTGCCAGTGTCTTTCTGTATACTTGCGTGCGCCAACAACCTTATGCACTTATGCCTGCGTGTGTGTGCTTGTGTGCGCTTGCTTGCGTGTGCATACATCTTTGCACCACAACCTTAGACACATTGCCCACGTGAGCCTAGCTTGCATAAGCCTCACAAGTATAGGGTTGGCCAGAACCATGTATATATACGGTGTTTATACGGTATTTTTGACAGGGAAATCACCAGATATACGGTCATATACGGTGTATATATACGGTTCTGGCCAACCCTACACATAAGCAACAGCCGAGGTGCACACAGGCACATGCCTTAACCTAATCTAATTTTAAACATTGTCTAAGAACATGTTGCAGCTTATGGTGCATACGACACACGTACACATACACACACTCAGACACACAAACACACATACACACTCAG
>Ga0307968_1003044_pt1:0-5000 | contig 13951 bp, 16 predicted proteins | sample OrgLakmetagen650_FD_201834 | JGI IMG/M metagenome (GOLD analysis project Ga0307968, IMG submission 201834) | Saline water microbial communities from Organic Lake, Antarctica - #650 | ecosystem: Environmental > Aquatic > Non-marine Saline and Alkaline > Saline | place: Antarctica: Organic... | reverse complement strand
GCATGGACGCACACACACATGCTGACCATACGCTCACATGACACGTGCACACATACACACACGTAAACACTGAGCATACCCACCCACACACACACACTCACCATACGCTCACCATGACACGTACACACATACACACACGTACACACACATGCACGAAAACACACACGCTCAACATGACACGTATAACACACACACGCTCACCATACGCTCACCATGACACGTACACACATACACATACGCAAACACACACACGCACAAAAACACACACACTCAACATGACACGTATACACATACACACATGCACACACACGTACACACACAACACATACGCTCACCATACGCTCACCATGACACGTACACACATACACACACGTACACACTGAGCATACCCACCTGGCTTTGTGGGTGCAGCTGGCATGCTGCCAGGCTTGAATGCCAACAGACCTCCAGGTGCCAAATTGCCTCCTATGTCATGATGTGTGTGCAAGTACGTGCGTGTTTGTATTTGTGTGTGTTTGTAGGTGTGTGTGTGTGCCTATGTGCATCTGTGTGTTTTGTGTCTGTACGGATGTGTGTGTATGTGTGTTTGTGTTTGCGTGTTTGTGTGTACATGTGTGTGCGTGTGTACATGTGTGTTTGGTCATGTATGTTTGAGCATGCGTGTGTTTTGTGTGTGTAGGAATGTGTGTTTGTTTGCACATGACCTATTATGGCTGCTGATCCTGCCATTCTCCTCTTTGTGCATGTTCACACCACAAATAGCATATGTAGTACACATACATAGCATACATATGTACACACATACACGCACACACAAACACACATGGCACACACATGTACACACATGCGCACAAACACATACATACACACTCACCTAGGCCATGAGCGACGGACGCAGCTGCGCTGTCTTTCTTCACGCCCACACATGTACACACGCACACATGTACACACAATCGCACAAACACATACATACACACTCACCTAGTCCGTGAGCGACGGACGTTGTTGAGCTGTCTTTCTTCACGCCCACACATGTACACACGCATATGTACACACACGTGCACAAACACATGTACACACTCACCTAGTCCGTGAGCGACGGACGTAGTTGAGCTGTCTTTCTTCACGCCCACACATGTACACACGCACACATGTGCACACACGTGCACAAACACACACATACACACTCACCTAGGCCATGAGCGACGGACGCAGCTGAGCTGTCTTTGTTCACGCCCACACATGTCCACACACATGTACACACACGCGCACAAACACACACATACAAACTCACCTAGTCCGTGAGCGACGGACGTAGTTGAGCTGTCTTTTTTCACGCACACACATGCACACACACATGTACACACACTTGCACAAACACACACGTACAAACTCACCTAGTCCTTGAGCGACGTAGTTGACTGTCTTTCTTCACGCCCACACACGCACACACACATGTACACACACGTGCACAAACACACACGTACAAACTCACCTAGGCCATGAGCGACGGACGCAGTTGAGCTGTCTTTCTTCACGCTCATGCGCCCATTGTGAGCGGAGGGTGAGGACTGAGAACTCAGGGCGTGGTGGTGCACTGCAATCCGCACACGTCATTTGTGTATATGAAATGGTGTGCAGTGTGCAGTGTTGATTTGTGTGTGTGTATGTTGTATGTGTGTGTCAACAATGTTGGCAAGGCAGAAGAATTGAGAACCCAGTGCATGGTGGGGCAATGCGGTTTGTGTGTGTGTGCATGAGTATGTGTTTGAGTGTATGTGTGTGTGCGAGTGTGTGTTTGTGTGTATGTGTGTGTGCGAGTGTGTGTATGTATGTAGGTTAGTGTGATTATGCACATCAGGAGCATTAGTGTGTCAGCCATCATTGTGAGCTTAAGAGGGGATTGAAATCTCAGTGCAGGTTAGACTGAACAAGCCGAGAAGCTCGCAGTCCAGAAGCTTCTTTCAATGCCCTCCACATTAAATAACACGTTCCCTTTTCGTGGTGGAGCGTTTCGGTACTTGATATGAAAGGCTCCTTTTCTTCATTGATGCGGGGACTGATCTTCAACGCCTGGATGCTTTTTTGTCTCGCTTCTTCTCCATGCCCACGATCCCAATCTCCAATATATAACTTTGTGCAGTAGTGAATGGAATCACAGGCACCTCCTCATTGCAATATCTACATAATATTCTTCTTAGAAAAAGTGGCATGCTTCTTCTGGCGTGCAACAGCAAACCATGCGCATGCATGCACACATGCACAAAAACAAAACACACACAAAGACACCACACGCCCGTACACACACACACACTCACACACACACACACACACTCTCACACACACATACACACACACACACAAAACACACACACACACACTACACACAACAACACACACACACATGTCCACTCAGGTACATAATCAACCCTGCATTATCATCAAGCCCTAAAATTCATAATCCACCTCCAGGTGCTGCTTGCAGCACGTCATAAATGTACACACACACATATACACACATACACACATATACACACGCATGCACAAGCTCAGAGTCAGTTGCTCTTCCATTAAATCCTACACTTCATAGATCACCTCCAGGTGCTATTGGCAGCAAGTCATACACCCCCTCGTTGTAGATCTCCAGGTAGCTGGCGCTCAAGGTGTATGATGCGTCTTGCCGTGCCTGGATCTGTGTGTGTGTGTTTGTGTGTGTGTGTGTGTGTGTGTGTTTGTGTGTATGTGTGTGTTTGTGTGTGTGATAGTGCTTATTACGCGTGCAAATTGAACAACACACGCGTGCACACACACACACATTCGCACACATACAAACACACACACACAACCTGCTTGTAGAGGTAGTTCACTGACCGTGTGATGATGCCATCCTTGGTGTCCCTCGGTAACACACACACACTTGCACAAACACACACGCACACACACACACACACACACACTACCTGCTTGTAGAGGTAGTTCACTGACTGCGTGATGATGCCATCCTTGGTGTCCCCTCGGTAACCATCCTGGCAAATGACCTCCTCCCGACCAGACATGGTGTACGTCTTCCCTGAACCAGTCATGCCTGCAGTTGTGAGGGGGCGGGCGTGCGTTGCAACAGCTGTGTGCAATGTGTGCAATGTAAACACAAGAGGAACGTGCCCGCCACAAAAGGGGGCAACGAAAAAGCTGTAGAGCACCGTCAGAGACACAGGGGGGCGCGTCTGCCTAGTCAAAGCGACGCGTTCATTGCCACAAACAATCCCACTCTTGACATGGAACCTGCGACTGGGAACTCTCATGATCATTAGAAGGCTTAAACATGCGCGCCCGTCCCTGCTTTCATGGCCGTGAATGCAACAGAACAACTCTTCCTGGTAAAAGCATAGGTCTACCAGATGTGTCATTAGGAGAGGTTAACGCAGCAAGCAGTAATGGGCACAGTAGTAGGGTCCCCACCAGTCCTACACACCCGCCTTTTCCTCAGCGGCGAACGAGACGATGCGCATATCCGCGGGGACCGATTACGTGGGCATCTACACCACAGTTTGCACGCAGGACACACAAACAGGTGCGTGCCCCCCCCACCCCACCCCAAACACACATTCATGCCAACAAGCGCAGTCGTACTCATACACACACACGACACAAACAGTTGCCAGCTAAAAGACCACATCAAAATGTGCACACTCACACACACACTCATGCAAAGTCGTACTCATACACACACACGACACAAACAGTTTCCAACTAAAACCCCACATCAAAATGTGCACACACACACACTCATGCAAACGTGCACTCACACTCACACTCAAGCAAACATGCGCAGTCGTACTCATACACACACACGACACAAACAGTTGCCAACTAAAACCCCACATCAAAATGCACACACGCGCACACACACACACACATGCAAACATACGCAGTCGTACTCATACACACACACGACACAAACAGTTGCCAACTAAAACCCCACATCAAAATGCTCACACACACACACACTCAAGCGAACATGCACAGTCGTACTCATACACACACACACGACACAAACAGTTGCCAACTAAAACCCCACATCATAATGTGCACACTCACACACACTTATGCAAACATCTTCACACACACACTCAACACGGATAATTGCCAAATAGCACCCCACATCATAACGTGCCCCCCCCACACCCCCACCCACCCACACATACACACTCACATACACAACCACTTATGCAAACACATGCACAAACAAAATGAAAAAACTGCCAACAAACACACCACATCACAACGTGCACACTCATACACACATACATACACACATACATACATAGAAAAAACATACACACATACACACACATACATACACACATAGAAAAAAATCATTTTAAACAGCGCTACCTTAAACACATTTTTACTTGCCCCCTCGTCCGCTGGGCGGGGGGGGCCGAACCATCTCAGGCAAACAGCGAACCGGGTTCGGGGCAGCAGCAGGCGCACAGCAGGTTTACAGCAGCATCACACAAGCACATAGTGGGACAGCAACCCCTTTAAACAGCAAAGCACACATCACCGCCAGAGGGACCTTCGACGGCTGAGTTTGCAGCTTTCGAGAGAGGGACAGGAACCCTGTAAACAGCAAGCATATAGCATCAGCACACACCGGGACCCCAGGACGTCATTGGCCAAGGCGGGAATGGGGATGGATGGAAACCATGCAAACAGCACTAACTCGCATATGACCGCTCGTCTTGCACAGCATCGACGAGGGGGGGACAGAAACCCTTACAGAAACAGAATACAGCATACAGCATACAGCATACAGCGGGCCCCAGGACGTTTGAGTTTGCAGCGGGAATGGGGATGGATGGAAACCATGGAAACAGCACTTGCACACATCAGCACCTAGCCTCACAGAGGAACATCTATAGCACTATATCAACACTACATTTCCAGCTGCTGCCCTGCACTTGAACACTAGACGCCACCAACATGTTCGAAGTTTT
>Ga0307968_1003042_pt1 | contig 13952 bp, 13 predicted proteins | sample OrgLakmetagen650_FD_201834 | JGI IMG/M metagenome (GOLD analysis project Ga0307968, IMG submission 201834) | Saline water microbial communities from Organic Lake, Antarctica - #650 | ecosystem: Environmental > Aquatic > Non-marine Saline and Alkaline > Saline | place: Antarctica: Organic Lake... | reverse complement strand
TGCAACCCTCATGATCCCCATTGATTTTTCCTTTCCTTTTTGCAGTGGAGGAGCTTTACGGTACTTAGTACCAAAGTGGCTCCTTTTCCTTAATTAATGTGGGGAGTGGCTTTCACTGCCTGCGTAGTTTTTTCTTTTTCTTTTCATAATATGGTGTAACACAATGGGACCGGGAATGTCTGAGTAAACAGTCTCAGCTCCAGGAAGGGACAACGGTGTGGCAGCCAACCAAAGATGACTAGCAGAGATAGATATGCACACGGATATGAGATATGAGCAGAGGGCGCACAGGCGTGAATACACAGAACTGGTAGAATCATTAGGGACCATAGCAACGCAAAGAACTCACTCCTCTGCCAAATGATTTTTTCCACCTTGAAAATCTATCTTGGTCTGAAGACGCAACCAAGGCAGTGATTTGATCTGACATGTGGAACTTGTTTATATGGCACGAGTCCGGACAGGCATGCACGTGTTTGCAATATGTGTGAATGGACGAATTTGTTTTATGGGAGGAGGTGTCATGACCAGCAGCTGTATCAGTACAAGACACTAGTCAAAGTACAAGACAGGTAGCGCCACCAATAAATGATTGCGTGTCGATGCGTGAGCGGCTCTCAGCAAGGACAGCGGAGCAAGCTGTGCACAGAAATGCAGTCAACTCAACCTCTTGTGACGGTGGAGTTATATGTGCTCCTGCTTAACCTTCCTAAAACACTGACAAATGCCAACACAACTACACAAACACTGCTAGACAGGCTGCCGCGCCTTTGCCTCCCCAGAGATAGGGGAAACTACTCAGACATGCTGTCTGAGCACATAAGAATACACAGAGAGGGTCTTCGGTTGTTCTTCTTGTCCACTATAAAGTCCAGAAGCTGGCAATAACAACAATTGGCTACGCCAGTAAAAATCACGGAAAAGCCCCCCCATGCCCTGCCAGACTCAAGGCGTGACAAAGAAAAGAAAAGATAAGACTCTGCTGGTTGTTATGACACAGCCAGCATTAGGAAGAGAGGGGGTTACTTAAGGCGTGACAGAGATAACTGGTTTTGTTTGTAGATTGTAATTCTGAGGGCTACCTCAATAGACAATGCTTTGATGCGTTTGTCAGGGCTGTGCACAGACGAAACTCACCTAATTAATAACTATTAACAACATTGCAACAACCTTCATGATATCCACCGAGACAGTAGGGCCTCTTCCAGTTGAGCAGTTTACAGCCTCGAAGGACGAATTTGTCTGCCGCCTGTATCAAAGGAGCCAATGCTGGTCATGCACTATTGTAATTTGTCGCCGGCCCGCACCCAGCAAAGACACTGTTATTCCACGCTTCAACCTTTGCCTATCTCGAATATCTGAGGAAAAAGAAAAAGAAGGAACTACGCAGGCAGTGAAAATTTCTCCCCACATTCATTAAGGAAAAGGAGCCACTTTAGTACCGGGTACCGTAAAACTCCTCCACTAATAGAAAACTAAAAAGATCAATGGGGATCAGGAGGGTTGCAGGCTTGACCTGGAACCGGGTCCTGATAGCAGTTAGTAATACTGGAAAGGACACATCTGGTATGGATAAGTTCGGCAGTGTAATTGACAGAATGAACATGAAGCTTGGAAGCAAATTTCTTAACTCTTTGAGATTCAAAACCCAGCTCATTAAAAGGCTCCAGCGTGTCGTTGTTGTAGATGGTGCCACCCATTCCCAAAAAGATGGTGTGGAGGGTAACGGAGGCTCCTTGGAGGATGGAGCAGAGGCCTTTGTTGTTGTTCCTGCGCGGCGCTCAGCTGGTTCTGTGGTCTAGTGTCCTCACAGTACTTGATCTCGATGAGGTGAATGTCACGCTGGAGAATACTGAGATCTTTGGCGGGTCGGTGCTATCTGGGGAAGGTGGATCTGCTAGTGGCTGGCGGTGCTGCTGAGGTGCTTCCAGCCCCCCTCACTTGCCCCCTGCCACTTCTAAGAACCCACCCTCCTTCATTGCTAGTCTGTTGCTTTCTGGTTTTCGCTGAGGTGGGAGCAACCAGTACAGCATCCAGACGAGGTAAACCTATTTCTGTATGAGAAGCGGGATGGAAAGAGCCACTTTGGTATAATCCTAGTTTCAGCTGAATCGTCACTTTTATCTTTCTTTAATACCTTCCTTGATCAGTTCTTGGTATTTTGTGTAGCACTTTGTGGACTGATGGTTTGAAAGCTTTTTTTTAAGGACCTAGTTTGTGTTGAACGTGCATGTGTGCTTTTACGCTTTTACAGATTTTGCATAGCCAGCCGTTTGCTGCTACCTATATCCATGCAGACAAAGCAGGATCCTAGGGAGCCTGTCTTGCTGATAGATTTGAAGATCATGCTGCATGCTAAGTTGTGTCTCTCAGTGATCACGTTTCCTATTTGTTTGTGTTGGCATCTGGAAAGGTATGCAGGGCATTGTCTAGTTGAGGGCAGAGCGCGGGGGCAAGTTAGGCTTGAGTGCTTAAACCATACCGCATGCTTTTGGTTCCTGTTCCGTACTTAATAGTGATGCACTTAGTTTAAACAAGGACATAGGATGCTAGCACTGCGCTGTCAGGTAAGCGTTGCTAGCGGCTCCATTGGCAGTGCCATTTTTTATTAGATCTGGTAGTATTTATGGTAGTTTGCTACGGTATTGGCATTTCCTAGTTTGTGGAGAGGCTGCATGTGTGCTTGCAGGGTGTCGCAAAGGTTTAATGATGACCCAGAGGCAGGCGAAAGCGCCATGTTTTGGTAATTTTGTGTTGACATGATTTGATGATCTGTGTCGTTTCAGTGGATTTGATGAAAAAAGACTTCCCTCTATCTGGGCCAGATGTTTTGATGGAGGTCTCCGCAACGGAGTGATTGATTTTCTAGCTAGCAAGAGCGTCAGCATATCCATTGCCCATAATACCTGCATGGGATTTGACTTTGTGGGAATGAATGGGCGATGGTGACTGGATGGTGGATTGCTTTGGAAATGGATTGGAGGACATCTCCCTGGATGTGGTGGCGGTGGAGGATTGGGTGTGAGAGCTGTATATTAATCTGATGTAGTGAGGTTAGGCTGTCTGTGGCTATGTGGGAGTGGCCGTGAATGATTGCGGCTGCTACAGCTGCTAGCTCCACAGGTGAGATGGCGTTGGTTACACCTACGCCTCTTGAGTTCACGTAATGGGATAATCAAGGGTGGTATATACCTGATCCTGTGTCTTGCCCTTCCTCCTGTTTTCTAAGACTGCCATCAGTGTAAGTACAGTCCCGCCAATCTTGCACTTTACGGATCAGGTTTGGGCTGGAGCTGTGCTGGGTCGCTTCGTCAATATTACAATTATGAGGTTGGTCAATGCTAATCAGGGATTGTCTTATCTGGGCCTTCTGGGGCTTGAGGGTGGTCATTGGGTATCTTATTAAATTTGTTGAGTCCTGGGTGTTGTCCGGAACCTAAGGCTCTTTGGTAGGGATGGTTATGTATGTTCTGAATTTCTCACTTTGCCTCAGGAATTTCTTTGGTAAGCTCTTTTAGCCAGTTTTTGTTGCAAGCATTGCATTGAAACAGTTTCTGCCTTCTTTATTCCACATGGCAATGATGTATCCCAAGTGTGTTTGGGAAGGGGCGTCTGTATATTGTTCCAGAAGGGTACTTCTGCATATCGCACTCCAAAAAGTCACAGTGCTCCAGGTTGCACACCTCGAGCTACGTGGATCAAGCGTCATGGCGCTTGACACATTAGAACGGTCATACGGGAGTTGGTTTGATGGTATAGAGCCAAAAATTTGCACATGTGTGGAAATTTACGGCAAAGCGATGCGTAGCAGTCATCCTTTCATTCCAGGAAGGAAAAAACATAATTGTGGCTGTTGCCTCTGTGTTTAGGGCGGCAAAGCGAGTAAATGGCATGTCTTGTTGCAAAATACATGGTGTTTTCATGGTGAATGGGATGGCAAATAAAGGACTTGGAGGAGAAAGCGGAGGAGAAGGCGGAAAGCGGAAAATGGTTTTATCACCTGGCTGGCTGCATAGTTTGGGCATTTGACTGTTGGTTGCTTCAAAAGTTTGTTTAAATTTAATCACCTTAAAGAAAGTACCGACGGTATCAACCATCAAGCCATATATCAATAAGCATGAGGAGACGAACACAGAGTCCAAGGATTTTGTTTGTTTAACAAAAACATTGCAGGGCCCCATTTGAACAATTTACACCTTGTACAACAAATACTATGTAAATAATTACCCTCCCAATGTCTAGCTCCATACTTTTGAATATAGTAGTACATTCGACAGTTTGGCATTGATAAGTATAAGGTTGTGGGGGGGGGTGGGATTGTGGGTGGTTGTGGGTGTGTGGGTGTGGGTGTGGGTGTGGGTGTGGGTGTGGGTGTGGGTGTAGTGGAAGAAGGGGAAAACTGCACTGGCAGGGAAAATCAGCGAGCGTGATAACGGCAATTACTGCCACCAGCTGCCGCCCGCTGCAATATACTGTCCACATCAAAGTCATTTTCTGCTTCAGCAGTCCTGCAGTGCTCGTAGCATCCGAAGTAAAGTGGCGCTGTACCCCGAAACAACGTGAGACTCCCACGCCCACGCCCACACTTATACCCTCACACCCACACCCACATCCACATCCAAGCCCAACCCACACCACATCCATCCCCACCCCCGAGTGGACTAGCTGTGTGCTCCTTGTCTTCATTTTTTGTGTAATTGATCGGCGAGATGGGGCGAGATTTTAGGGAACAAAGGATTGCAAACGACGCTGGATATTATAATAATTAAATAACACTGGTACAAATGATTCAAAGTTTTGAAGATTATTGCGAAAGTTTGGAATGCCCCATTCCACTGGATTGGCCAGATGACACAGAGGAGGTACTCGTGACACAAGCATATACGCGCGCACGTGCACGCACTCGCGCACACACACACACACACACACACACACACACACACACACACACACACACACACACGTGCACACACACACACACACACACACACACACACACACACGCACGCACGCACGCACGCACGCACGCACGCACACACGCACACACGCACACACGCGCACACGCGCACACGCACACGCGCACACGCGCACACGCGCACGCGTGCACACGCGCACACACACACACACACACACACACGCACACACACACATACACATACACACAAACACACAAACACAAACACACATGAATATGCAGCTGCCCTTGGCACTCTATCTCCTGGAGAAGAAATTCGCTATATCCACCTCCAAGTACACCCCTGCCCTTGGCAAAACGCAACTGCAGGTGATCAGCGACTTTTAAGACCCTCACAGAGACTCAAGTGAGTAGTAATGCCCAAGCATGTTCTTGTTTCTAGTCGTGTGCGATGTTGAGCACAGTATAATACTGAGCCTTGTCTTGCACAAAAGTAGGTTATGTTTCACGCAAGGTGTTTTATTGGTACCTTTTATCAGTACCTTATATGGTTCTGGCCGTTCTGGCCCTACATGCCTGTGACCTACAGTGAGCACTATACATTTTGTCTCACGCACGCTCTGTTATGTGCGACAGCGCATTGCTTTTTATTTTGCTTCCTCATTGTGTGCTGGGCTTAAGACAGGTTGTCAAATTCGTATGCACAACTTCTCGCACACATACACATACAAACACAAATAGAAACACACAAACACACATGCACACACACTGTCACACACACAAACACACACACGTACAACACATACACACATGGTTGATGCTTTTGCAGTGCGTGAGGTGCATGAGGAAGGAAACCGCAACATGAGCAAAATGGTGAGTTGACCTGTGCAGAAAATGGCTGATCTACGTGGATGCTGGGAATGAAGCAATCCATCAACAGTTTATACCTAGTCTGGGTCAAGGCTGCAAACTTGCACAATGTGTGTCCACTTGCGTGCGTGTGAGTGTTTGCACGCAAGTACGCAAGTGTGTGTGTGTGTGCGTGTGTGTATGTGTGTGTGTGTGTGTGTGTGTGCGCGTGCGCGTGTGTGTGTGTGCGTGTGTGTGCGCGTATGTGTGCGTGTTTATGTGTGTCTATTGAAACACGCATGCATCGCAAACATGATAAAAAAGCATAACAGTTGTAAGGAAGAACCCTGCCACGATCCCCTTACCTACAGCATTTGCATACATGCCTCTGGCCGCCCCCATCCATTTATGTGATATCATACAGCATTTGCATACATGCCTCTGGCCACCCCCATCCATTTATGTGACATCATGTGGCAAAAACAACACCTTTCTTGTGGGTATCGTTCACGTGTTTTGCTATGACTGCGTAATATCTGCAACTGCTATTTAATCTGTACTCATACATCCGCCACAACTGGCGCGGTTGTACCATAAACTCGGATCTGAACAGCCCTCTATCGCATATTCTTTTGTTAAAGCTCCTTCTCCTAGAAACAAAACAAAAGATTACGCAGGCAGTACAAATGGCAGTGAGAAAATTTTCCCCACATTAATCAAGGAGGTCTCCCAAATCACTTGGCACCGGATTTCATAAAAGCTCATTGTACGATGGCAGACCATAAATGCTCCAAGAAAGAAGTTTCTCCTTCCACTGATTCCGCGCAGATCATGGGCTTCCTTGTTGGCCTCATGACAGAATTTGGCACCCGCGATGACATGGGCCCCGTGGTATGCTCTTGTCTGGGTTGTGTGTGTATGTTTGTGTGCATATGTGTGTTGTGTGTGTGTATCTGCGTGTGTGTGGGTGGGTGGGTGCGGGCGTGTGGGTGGGTCGGTGTATCATGCGCGTATGTGTATGCATATCCTTGTGCATGTGTAGGTACTCCACGTGACACATGATTGAGCATCTTTGTTCACACAAGGGGCCAGAGTTTTCTGTGAGCCAGCAATTTGGTGTTGCTGAGTCACACAGAACACTCCACAGGCTGCTTAGCACCTTTGTGCAGGAGAGTGCTGTGATGTGTGTCAATGCAGGATCAAATATAGTAACTTTCTTTTGCTTTCGCATTCAAGCCAGAAGACTTGACTAAATGAGTTGAATAAGCATTGGTTATAGAAGTGCCAAAATGCTGAAAGTAGCCGATGGTAGGTCTTTACAAAGAGTTGTAGGCCAGGACCAGTAAATGAGGACGGGCAGAAGCCTCTAGTCTAAACAGACATTCTTACCGGTGAAATCTGCTGCTGTTAGGTTGCCGAACACACACACACACACATACACACACACACATATATATGCACATAGCCACATGTACGGGCAGAAGCCTCTCAGAAGTAGGGACTCAGGAAATGGATGTACTATGTTAGCATGTGAATCATGTGGTGTGATTCAATGCAGCATTATCATATTACTCTTTAAAAAGTGTCTCTGTGTATACGTCTTGTTGAAGCGTGCATGCAAATCATGCATTACAATGAGCAAAAACAGATATGCAGACTTATAGGCAGCAGGTTTGACAGAGTCTTTGAGCTGATATACGCCTGCCTGAGTGTTTGTGTCCAAACATAACATTTTTCCAAAACGATCTCCTCTCAGAACAAGGTTGGTGCGGTTACTCATGCCATTCTTGCCTAAACACTTTGGAACAAGGAAGGCTTTACAAACGCTTTCAATCAATTGTTGCCATGTACAGGGCAACTTTTTTGCTTTTCACACCCAAATGTGACACAATTTGTAAAACTGTGCATGCCCTCGGATCGCACAAACGCCACACCAAACACACAAGTTCACACACACACACACACACACAGGCTAGCAGTCAAACGCCTTGACTGAAGGCCATTTCCTTAGTAATCTTAATCCTAATCCAAGCATACAAGCTCCCACACACACACGCACACACACGCACACACACATACACACACACGCACACACACACACACACGCACACACACATACACACACACCAGGTTGGGCTGGAGGTGGTTGATAAGCTGCCTGGCCACGCGCCCTTCAGTCCTGTGGTGAGTGATTTTGAGTATTGCACTGCTGAGCAGTGTAGCGAGTGCTGTGGTGCAGTGGCAGCGGCACAGAGCAATCACTGAAGCAGCAGCTCGGATTCCTTTTTTTGACGGCCTCCTTGCTCTTTTAACATATCAAGTGCGGCGTAATCAGCACCGCTGAGTAGTGCGCATCTCCCTGCTGGCACAAACTGCTGCTTTCACATGCCCCACAACTGAAAGGAATGTTCAGCCTTCAGCTGCATCCTGCCTACCATGGGCTCTTGTTTGTTTGCTTTTTCTTCCTGCTTGCAGGCAGGCCGCGCACGTGCTCATCCTGTTTTGAACGGCCCTGCTTGCAGGCAGACCGCGCACGTGCTCATCCTGTTTTGAACGTCCCGTGTTTAAATGTACAAATGTGCCCACAATTAAACATGCCTGACACTGCAAGTGACCAAGCATGCTCACGATTAGGGTTGGCCGGAACCATATAAATACACCGTATATGACCGTATATTTGGTGGTTTTCCTGCCAAAGGCACTGAAAAAACACCGGCCAGCCCCACTTATGGTCAAACGATAGTTACCAATGCATGCTCCATTGCACCCACAACTCTCAGAAAGAGAAGAAAAGAAAACCCACACAGGCAGTGAAAACCACTCTTACATGCCACGGTGGCTCGTACTCGTGAACATACTCACAAGTATACTCCCCATGTCTGCACAGACTCTGGTTTATGGAATCAGAAGCGGCCATGACCAAAACTCACCGCCACTTCAAATCAAGCTCTAGCAATGGTATCTAGGATGGCATGGTTTTAAGTTGCCCAACCCAGCACACACATGCTTTCCTGACACGGACACGCACACACAGACACACACACACGCACACGCACACACACACACACACACCAACGTCCTCATGCGCACAGGGGTGGGGGGCTCGTCCGCACATAGGGTCCATTGGCCGCAGTGCCGGTGTCGTAACTGCTCTATATTTGAAGAAGGTATGTGTGTTTATGCTTGTAGGGGTGGTGAGTAGGTGGGTTGGGGTGGTGTGTATGTGCAAATGCGTGTGTGTGTGTGTGTGTGTGTGTGTGGTTGGGCAGGAGTAAGGGTACGCTTTGGTATGTAGGCCTCTAAGGTGTGCGAATGCAGCCTTAAAAACTATGATTTCAATACATCACATCTCTTCAGAACAAAAAGATCAACGCCTAGTGTAGTCAGTCGTTAAACACTGGTTTGATGATCAGTTGAATAAATAAAAACGCAGGGCTACTACGCTAAGGAGAGGATAGACAGAGTCATCAAGGAAGCAGCGCTGCAGGTAGGAACACAGTTCTCTAGGCACATCCTCATCTTGGGCACAGGTATCCAGCCAGGCTGCACATTGATTCTCAAGTCATTTATGTCATTTGCAGTGAACTAATTTGCGGTGAAGGAGCTTTACGGTGCCCAGTACCAAAGTGGATCCCTCTCCTTATTTAATGTGGGGAGTGTTTTTTACTGCTGCATAGTTTTTTCTCTTTTCCTGTTCTCTCTGTCATTTGCGGTGAACTTATTTCAAGGTTCTACGTGCACAAGTGGCTCCTTTTCCTTCACGTTGTGGGGAGCAGTGTACGCTGCCTATGTAGCATTCTTTTTCTTTTATGCGGTACTTTATATCTAAGTACCGCTGTCCAGACTTGTACATAATCTTTGCTAGCTTGCTACTGGTCTCAACTCTATGCTCTCACCCATTGATTGCGTTGAAGCTCTGTCAAATGTGTGTTCAGACCTCCACCCTTAAATATAGTCGCATTGCCACTCATGCAATTTGCTATTCTTCAAATGTGTGTTCAGACTTCCACCCTTAAATATGATCGCGTTGAAGCTCTGTCAAATGTGTGTTCAGACCTCCACGTCTACCACCTTTAAATATAGTCACACTGCCACTCATGCAATTTGCTGTTCTTGCCCTGTATCCTGTATTGCTACTCGCTGTGGTTTGCTTGAGATGTCTTGACAAAAAAGTGCTCAAAACCAGCATTGATTGTTGACACCTGTTGCCATTAAACATGGATGTTCCTTGATGGTTCACGGACCCACTGACCAAAAGGCTCCAGTACTTTTGATTCACGCGTAATGGACAATTGTATTTCGCAGCACGCGCGTGTAAACACACGCATGCGTGCTTACACATGTATATGCACACGGCTATACACACACATACATATACACATTTATACACACTCATTGAAAGGGTGCTGCAAGGACTGCACAGCTCATGACCAACTCGCCAAAGCCACCTGCACAAAACATATGTACACACACACATACAATCACCCATACACACACTCATTGAAAGGGTGCTGCAAGGACTGCACAGCTAATGACCAACTCGCCAAAGCCACCTGCACAAAACATATGTACACACACATACATACAATCACCCATACACACACACTCATTGAAAGGGTGCTTCAAAGACTGCATAGCTCATGACCAACTCGCCTAAGCCCCCTGCACAAAACATATGTACACACACATACATACAATCACCCATACACACACACTCATTGAAAGGGTGCTGCAAGGACTGCACAGCTAATGACCAACTCGCCTAAGCCCCCCCTAGATCTGTCCAAGCCCCCTCCCAAGAAGGGAGGCTCAGGAACCAAAGAACCTTGGGCCGAAGGTCAGTTTGTCCTTTTAATGGGAATGGTAAGGGTGATGGATGATGGTATTGGTAATGTGCGCCATTGTGCACTGAGTTTTTGACATCATTTAACATATTAAAAACTTGTGCTCTCATGCATGCCGCCGTGCTTCTATAAAGCTTATCGCTTCCGTGTTTGTTTTCACGTTCCTGTATGCTTCTGTCTATTGTCTCCATAAACCTTGTGTCTTGCAGTGCAAATCACAAATCGATTTAGGATAATCCCGCAATCAAGTGCTTGACGTGCCAATTGCAAAGTTATTGTTTCCTCCTCAGACTTCAGTAGGGTGGCGAGCAAGGCTTTTGGTTCGGTAGTTGGGCATCAAGGAGGATTTGTGAGAGCTCGCCCTGCAAAATCCCACCTGCGGTTCTCAGAGATAGCCGAGTTTAACTCGCTGTATGAGTAGGGGTTTCCCAAAGCCGTGTGTGTGTCGTCAACTTATGGCGTTGTAGCAGGACAATCTCTCCAATCATTATACGGCCAAACACAATGTGCGTGTATACGTTGATGTATATGGCTCTGGCCAAATCGGTGCAAGGGTGTGTGTCTGTGCATGTATAGCACATCCCCCTATTTTGCAAGGAAAGCAGTGGACCAGCACACTTGTACATGTGGGCCATGATGAGGAAGCTGTGTTCTTTAATTCTGATCATCCTGAATCTGTGTCAATGCACCCACTGGGTGCAGGGGAGGCAGAGGCCATGACACGCTTATACATGCGGACCGTGACAAAATAGGGTTCTATCGTGTTCATCTTAAACCTATGTCTATACATGGATGCAACTGCACGCACCCCACTGCGTGCAGGGGAGGCAGAGGCCATGACACGCTTATACATGTGGACAATTATGAGGAAGCTGTGTTGCCCCGCCATTTATGCCCCATTGCCTGCGATAAAAGAGAGCCGGGAGCTGATTGCTGAAGCAGGCAAGTCCAGCTGAAGAGAAGGACAGAGCAACTCCATTTTGTCAGGTCTCTAGTAGCAATACAGGTCACAGGTTACAGATTAAGCCATCAGTCAAAAAGTGCATGCTAGGCTGCGTACGTGTGTTGTAGCACCACTAAGAGCATTACCGCCAGTAGCCGTGCCTCTCCACCATTTGCATTGATGTGAAGCATTTGGGCAATTCGAAATGTAGGTGTAAAAGAGGAGGTGGTTGACATATCTTTGAGTTGTGAGCCCAGCTACGTTTCTTACTGACGCTGAGGCAGCAGGTGCAGCAACAAGCAGTTTCTTCGCTTTGCACTACCACAGTGTTTCAGCGTGTACTTAACACATTCACTTAACATATGCACAAATGTACATCACACGTGTACTTAACACATATTTCTTAAAATAAACGTACATAACCACCAAAGACACCTGCGCTCAGGGGAACCGCTGAGGACAGAAGCTTCCATCGAAACCATCGAAATGCGCACAGGCAGGGAGGTTTGTGATATGAGGCAGGACACTGAGGCCTTTTTTGCTCGATTGGACCTTAAGGACAAAGAGAGCAGCCAAACAAAGGTACACCTTTTGAACAGCACCCATCTTGGCAGATTACTCACCCATCTTAACAGCATTACTCACAATCCAAGCTGACCTTGTTATTTATCTGATTTTGGGTAACGCTGCATGATTGTCCACGTCTTGTTCTGCAGAAAAATAGTTGTTGCTAACATTATCACCTTTCTGTGTTGGGAAATAGTTTTTGCGTTTTTGCTAACATATTCACAACTTGAAAGCATTTCAATGCATTTCCAGGCTTGAGGCGCTGTTAATGCTTCCGTTTTAAATTATGCAACTACCATACTTATCTTGGCCAGAGCTCGTGGGTAGAGCCGTTTCATCGCTGAGTACATTTCACCAGCTTGCCAAAACTGCACTCCCCTAGCAGCTCTCCGTCATCTATCAGCAAATATGGCTTGGAGTTTCATACTTATGCACCCAGTATCTTTTAGGCTTGTAAGTGGAGCCATTTTACCGCATTGTACATTTCACCAGCATGCCAAAAACTGCACACCGTTAGCACAGTGTTTTGCTTAACCGCAACACGTCGCCACTGTGTCGCATTTTGGCCATCTTGGGTGCGACACAGTGACGCCCGGCAGGGACCAGACTTGCAAGCGCAAAACTGGTCATTTGAGGCAAACGGCCAACTGATATGCAAACTTCATTTACCTTAATGCCAAAGTTTTGGTGCAGCTTTTTAATTAAGTGGCTACACTCTTTGTTAGCAAAAGCATCCTGTGTAGTCAATTGGCTACACACCCAAAAACCTCAATAGAAACACTGCGCTAGCAGCCCCCCGTCAATTGTCAGCAAATTCTAAATGTAGCTCATGACATTCTCATGCTACGCGAGAAAGCTCACCTTGCCTATCACAGGATACCCACACTGTGCAACCACTTGCAACCCACCCTTGCTGCCACTTGCAACACTTGCAACCACTTGCGACCACTGGCAACGCTTGCAACCACTTGCGACCACTTGCAGCACTTGCAACCACTTGCGACCACTTGCAACCACTTGCGACCACTTGCAACACTTGCAACATTTGCAACCACTTGCAGCTGCCACTTGCAACACTTGCTGCCACTTGCAACGCTTGCAACCACTTGCGACCACTTGCAACCACTTGCAACCCACCCATCATGTGAAACCTTCACCTCGCCTATGACAGGATACCCACTTGCAACCCATCACAAAGAGCCTTGATGAGCTGATAGGTGCGCCTAAAAACGACTGAGTTTGCTGTAAAACGCATGCCGCTCGTTCTTGCAGTGCAGCAAAGGTGACACGTCACTCTGGATCTTTGTCAGTGTCTCTCTCATGTCCTCCATTCTTCATTGCTGAACATGAGTTACTTGTCTAGTGCATCTCACAACGCAAACAAAATGGAGCAGAAATATTAACGCAGACTTCCAACTCTATGCACGATCAGTGTGGACATCAAAAGCGGGCTACGGTAAACAAAGCTATGACTATCCAAGGTTTCCTGCTGCTTTAAATGAAGAACTGGTTTCGATTAGCCTCTGTTCGTGGAAAGTGTTGTACAAGTAGGGTTGGCCAATACCATACGGTCGTTTCATAGAAGGAAGATCTCAGAATGCATGGTATTTTCGTACAGATCCATCAGCCCTACATATAAGGCATGAGCCATACCTCCATCATTCTATGTGAACATGTTTTAATTGTCTCAGCTCTGCCCCAAAAAAAATATATAGAGAGAGAGAGAGAGAGAGAGAGAGAGAGAGAGAGAGAGAGAGAGAGAGAGAGAGAGAGAGGGAGAGAGAGAGAGAGAGAGAGAGAGAGAGAGAGAGAGAGAGAGAGAGAGAGAGATAGA
>Ga0307968_1003041_pt1 | contig 13961 bp, 8 predicted proteins | sample OrgLakmetagen650_FD_201834 | JGI IMG/M metagenome (GOLD analysis project Ga0307968, IMG submission 201834) | Saline water microbial communities from Organic Lake, Antarctica - #650 | ecosystem: Environmental > Aquatic > Non-marine Saline and Alkaline > Saline | place: Antarctica: Organic Lake... | reverse complement strand
TACACACACAGGCACACACACACACACACACACACACACACACAAACACACACACACACACGCACAGGAGGGGCCTCTCTCTTATCCTGCATGCCATGAAGACAGGCACCAAGCAGCAGGTCTGCTCCGTGTCCATTGCCTCAGATGGCATCACCTTTCGGTGGGAGGACGATTCAAAGACCCTGCAGTGCTCCGTGTTTCTGAGATCAGAGGTGGGCGCTGCCAATGCCGATTTGTTGCGGTAACTTATCAGGATTCCATGATACCTGACACGAGTCTCCCTTATCATCCAGCGAGAGGCCACAAAGTCTGTCAACTCCCGCCACACCATTTTTTAACAGTAAGCATGCACGCATGCGCTGATGCACAAACACACATACATACACATGTAAACACACGCACACACACACAGACGAACGCACACGTACACACACACGTACACACACGTACACACGCACATGCACACACGCACATGCACACGCTCACATACACACGCTCACATACGCACGCACGCTTGCACATACGCATACATTCACAGCACACAGACATGCACTCACTGACTCACACGCATGTACGCACACTCACGCACGCACGCAGCTGTTCAGTGAGTACGCATGCCCGGCTGACATGCACAGCGTGTTTGGCCTACAACTCAACCTGCTGTTGGATGCGTTGGGTGTGTTTGCGTCGGCGCTGTCCAGTACAAGCTTGGGGCTCAAGTACCCAGGGCCGCTGGGGGAGGTGGTGTGCCAGTAAGTAAAGGCTGCGTGCTAGTAATTGTGCCAAAAAGTAATTAGGTATAGGTGGTGTGCCATAAGGCAGGTAGGCAACATTGCAGTGCGCCAAAAAAATAGGTAGTGTGCCAGTGAAGTGTGCCAGTTTCTGTATTGTAGTACCGGCAGCGACAGCCGATAAGGTGCTGGCACTTAAGTTCTCCTTCCCCTTGTCTGTATGTGATATCGCTACCAGCACAGCCTATTCTTTTTCTTGAGAGACGTGCACGCCTGTGTGTGTGTGTGTGTGTGTGTTGTGAGCCCACACTCACCCCGCTACTTTCAGTACCCGCGCTCATTAGACTCTCACCGTGTTCTCACAATTATCGCAGGATGGAGAGCAACAGCTGTGGAGTCCCTATGGTCACATACTCTAGGCTAAGAGCTGTGTTTGCCTGCCTGTGTGTGTTGTGTGCCCACACCTACCCCGCTACTTCATGTACCTGCACTCATTAGACTCTCACCGTGCTCTCACAACAATCGCAGGATGGAGAGCAACAGCTATGGAGTGCCTATGGTCACATACTCTAGGCTGGGCGCCGTGGAGTTGCCTGTCAGCCAAGACCTCACCGACTTTTGGCGCAGCCCTGACTCCTACTTCCTCATTCAAGGTGACTTTTGATGGAGAATGAAGTACTGCTTTGCTCGTAGTGCATATGCGTGTGCTTTGCTCGCTGCCCGGCAGCCAAGGCCTCACAGATTTTTGGCGCTGCCCTCACTCCTACTTCCTCATTCAAGGTGACTTTTGATGGAGAATGAAGTACTGCTTTGCTCTTGGTGCGTATGCGTGTGCTTTGCTTGCTGCCCGGCAGCCAAGGCCTCACAGCTTTTTTGGCGCAGCTGCCCTCACTCCTACTTCCTCATTTAAGGTGACTTTTGATGGAGAATGATAGACTGCTTTGCTCATGGTGCATATGCGTGTGCTTTGCTCGCTGCCCGGCAGCCAAGGCCTCACAGATTTTTGGCCCAGCCCTGACTCCTACTTCCTCATTCAAGGTGACATTTGATGGAGAATGAAATGCCGCTCTGATGGAGAATGATATACCGCTGATGGAGATTGAAATACCGCTTTGATGGAGAATGACATACCGCTGATGGAGAATGATATACCGCTTTGATGGAGAATGATATACTGCTCATGGTGAGTGTTCCTTTTGCACAACAAATGGTTAATGGCAAAAACAGGGTAATGTCTCGCTGCTTTTGGCGCAGCTTTTGTACCTTTGCTTTCTCACACAGCCGAGGTGTAGCAGTAAGAGGTGATAATGTGATGGTGGATTGGTGGCAACAAAGGGTGAAAAATCAAGCAATCTCCACATGTTGCTCTGTCCACTATAATCAGTGCTGCTTACTCAAAACTTGCTGCTGCTGTTGATTCAAGCAGCTCCTTTTCCGTCATTCAGTTCATCAGTCCACAATATTTTTGTTTTATGTCTAGCAGGTTAGTGATCGCGAATAAGTTTCTAAGGCTCCCACCCCCCTGAGGCACCCACCAGTAATGCAGCGTGTGTTTTGAATAGGGTTGGCCGAAACCGTATATATACGCCGTATATATGGTCTTCACCGCAGGGATTATTCGCAATATACGGCATGTATATACGGTTTGGCCAACCCTAATTTTGAACTCCACACACAGAGCGCGAGACCAGATTTATGCTTTCAGTCCTTTCCACCACATGAGATGGTTGCAGAAGGCGGAGGGGGAAATGTTGCAACCTCAAAACCTTGCAATGCCTGAGCACTCGCTTATGATTACAAAGCTGATGGGGTGGGAAAGATGGTTAATGCTCTAATTGTGCAAGCTGAAAGCGTGGCCCTTTTTCCTTCAAGGCTCTGTTGGGGAGGCTGGTCCCGCAGATTTAAATTTAAAGGTTTTACTTAGATTATTCATTTGTAAGGTAAATGTCAATTGTAATAAAAAGGTGAAATTTTAAATAAATGTTTACAACGATTGGACTGTCTGGCTCCTGCTTCATAAATTACACAAACGGTAGAAAAATGGAGTTTATATGCTCCTGCTTCATAAACTAAACAAATGGTAGAAAAATGGAGTTTATAGGCTCCTGCTTCATAAACTACACAAATGGTAGAAAATGAAGTTTATATGACCTAGACATCTAGACTGCGCCTCCTGTGTCCCTTATCCTCCTGTGTCCCTTATGTCTTATTTGTAAGAGTTGCCAGAATCTTACATTTATAGGTATATACGGTGTATATACGGTATTTTTGGCAGGGAAATCACCATACATACGGTCATATACAATGTGTATATACGGTTCTGGTTAACCCTACTTATTTGCTGCATTGACATACAGCAGGTGTGAGAAAGGTGAGCAACTTGCACAAAATGTTCAAACAACAGTGAAACGAGGAATGGCGAAGAGATGGACACTGGAGAAAGAATTTTATTTATTTTACTCGACCTGTTGGCCTATTCTTGATGGCAATTGACGCGCTTACACGCACGCACACAAACACGGACACATATTCACACACCACACACACAGCGCATGAATACACGCACACACATTCACACACACACAAACACGCGCGCGCACGCACAACTCGTTCACAGGGTCAATGCTGAAGGAGGTGGTGGAGGACCTGGAGTGGCCTGGTGGTGATGTGGATTTGCTCATGAACCAGGATCAGCAGCGTCTGTCTTTCTCTGCATCCGGCGCTTCTGGAGACCTCACGGTAATCAAAATATGGGCATAAACTTGTTTGCGCTGACCGGTTATCAAAATCTGGGCACGTCTTGCTAGCGCTGATAGAGAAAACGTAGAAACCTGGGCTGCTTTTCCTGCTCTATTATTAAAGAAAAGACTCAAGTATGTTTTGTCTGCGTTATTTCTGTATTACCACAGTAACAGGGAGGGAAATCTGGGCATGTTTTGTTTGTGCTATCAGCATGCTTTTTGGTACATTGCTTGCACAACCCGAAATCTGGGCATGCTTTGTTTGGACTATCAGCGTGCTGTTTAGTGGATTGGTTGCACAATTTGAGATCCAGGCATGTTTCGTTTGGGCTATCAGCGTGCTTTTTGGTGCATTGCTGTACAACCATGGAGTAAGAGCATGGAGTGAGAAGCGTGTAGTGACCATGTAGAGAGCGTGTAGTGACCATGTAGAGAGAGCGTGTAGTGATTATGTAGAGAGAGCGTGAATGGAAAGCATGGGCTCCTTGTTCCTCATGTGATAGTGAGAGCGTGTAGTGAGAAGCGTGTAGTGACCATGTAGTGAGAGCATGAGTGGAAAGCATGGGCTCCGTGTTTCTTACGCGATAGCAAGAGCATGTAGTGAGACGCGTGTAGTGACCATGTAGTGAGAGCATGAGTGGAAAGCATGGGCTCCGTGTTTCTCACGTGATAGTGAGAGCGTGTAGTGAGAAGTGTGTAGTGATTATGTAGTGAGAGCGTGAGTGGAAAGCATGGGCTCCGTGTTTCTAACGCGATAGCAAGAGCGTGTAGTGAGAAGCGTGTAGTGACTATGTAGTGAGAGCGTGAATGCAGAGTGTGGGCTCCGTGTTTCTCATGTGATAGCAAGAGCTAGAATGCAGAGTGTGGGCTCCGTGTTTTTCATGCGATAGCAAGAGCGTGAGCGGGAAGCATGGGCTCCGTGTTCCTCACGCGATAGCAAGAGCGTGTGGTGAGAAGCGTGTAGTGACCATGTAGTGAGAGCGTGAGTGGAAAGCATGGGCTCCGTGTTTCTCACGCGATAGTGAGAGCGTGAATGCAAAGCATGGGCTCCGTGTTTCTCATGCGATAGCAAGAGCGTGAGTGGAAAGCATGGGCTCCGTGTTCCTCACGCAGTAGCAAGAGCGTGAATGCAGAGTGTGGGCTCCGTGTTTCTCACGCGATAGTGAGCGTGAATAAATAACGTAGGCTTCATGTGATCACACCATGTGGTTCACACAATCAAACCATGTGTTTCATGGAATCACACCATGTGGTTCACACAATCACACCATGTGTTTCACAGAATCACACCATAGGGTTCACACAATCAAACCATGTGTTTCACAAAATCACACCATAGGGTTCACACGATCAAACCATGTATTTCACGGAATCACACCATGTGCTTCACGGAATCACACCATGTGGTTCACGGAATCGCAAGAGCATGAATGTGAGCATGGGGGCGCGGTGTGACTCTCACAGGAACAAGAGCATGGGCATTTTTTAATAACCTTTTTCGCGTACTTAGCCTGTTTGCTCTGGTGATCTGTGCTTAGCCTTCTGCACTCTTATCAAGTGCATATCTCAAAATGTTTCTATCTCTAACGCGCTAAATAGGACTCAGAATTCAGCAATACAGACCCTCAAGTATTCTGCCTCCTCCACATTTTTAAGAGTGCGTTCATATAGTCATCGAGGTGCATCAAACAGGTCTGCTCAGTCGGACATCTTTTGGTGCAGGAGTTGCATGGTACTGTATGCTTTTGGATTAGGAGTTGCATGCTTTTGGTGCAGGAGTTCCATGCTTTTGGTGCAGGAGTTGCATGGTACTGTATGCTTTTGGTGCAGGAGTTGTATGGTACTGTATGCTTTCAGTACTTGAGTAGCACGCTTTTGGTGCAGGGTTAAGCTAGGGTTGGCCAGAACTATTTCATACGGTGTACATATACGCATATACGATATATTTTGCAAGGATCTCATCAAACTTATGGTCACATACAGCTTGTGTATATATGGTTCAGGCCAACCTTATACAAAACGCTGAATGAGTCAATGCCTATCATTATAAATTATAATTCAATTTCCCGATCCATCAACTGGGCGTGCCTTCAGTGCCAGGTATGCAGATCATTTCTACGACCTTTCTTGTTGGGAGTGGTTCCGAACGCATAGTGACATAGAGTGATTCAAAACGGTAGGTAGTGACATTGCAGACGTCGTTAGTGCCGTTGCAGACGTCGGTATTGCCATTGCAGACGTCGGTAGTGCCGTTGCAAACATCGGTAGTGCCGTTGCAGACGTCGGTAGTGCCGTTGCAGACAGACGTCGGTTGTGTCGTCGCAGTCAGACATCGGTAGTGCCGTTGCAGACATCGGTAATGCCGTTGCAGACATCGGTAGTGCCGTTGCAGTCAGACATCGGTTGTGTCGTCGCAGACATCGGTAGTGCCATTGCAGATGTCGGTAGTGCCGTTGCAGTCAGACGTCGGTAGTGCCATTGCAAAAAAGAATCGGTGAAGCACAGCGCTGATCAGCTGTCCTAAAAGCTGTAACAATGATGGACTGTTCTAACGAGAGAAAACAACTCTGCTGGCAGTGAAAGCACTGCCCGCATTAATTAAGGAGAAAGAGCCGCTTTGGTACCGGGTACCGTAGAATTAGCAGGAGCCACTTTGGTATCGGGTACTGTATAACTCCTCCACCACAATGAGGAAATGAAGTCAATGGGGATCAGACCGGAAGGGAGGCTAAGGATAGTCTTCTACCCCCAAGGTTGCGAGCCTCCCCGGTGCCAAATCCTGGACTCATCCTTGTAGCAAACGCGGCGATTCCGCCTTTATATCTTTCCATCCCCTCAACCGGACTCAATCCCGCGACCTCCCCGGCCGCCTAATCTTGGCCTCCCTTTTTGAGTAACACAGTACACAACAACCGGGGTTTTTGATCAACACCATACAACCCTGTGCAGAAGCACTCCCATAATAAAAGCAATCGCGTTGGCTTGCCAATGGTGTTTAAGGTTACATCGCTATATATGCCTCAGGGGTCACCTGAGCGGAAGCTTGGAAAAGCGCCTGTAACCACACCTAGCTAAACAAAAGGGGAAAATATGGTGTGTAATGTTTGGCAAGGTAAGGTTACATCGCTATATATGCCTCAGGGGCATCTGAGTAGAAGCTTGGATTAAAGCCTGTAACCACACCTAGCTAAACAAAAGTAGAAAATATGGTGTGTAATGTAAGGCAAGGTAAGGTTACATTGCTATATATGCCTCAGGGGCATCTAAGCAGAAGCTTGGATAAAAGCCTGTAACCACACCTAGCTAAACAAAAGGGGAAAATATGGTGTGTAATGTAAGGTAAGGTTACATCGCTATATATGCCTCAAAGGGCATCTCAGCGGAAGTTTGGAAAAATCCTGAAACTACACCTGGCTAAACAAAAAGAACAGAAGCTAGAGGGAACACGAAACAGATGGTGTGTAAGTCTATCGATATGTACCTCAACAGAGGGTTTGAGGCTTGAGTAGGTGTTACTCTCTGGAGCCTAACACCATTGCTAAGGATTACAGTTTTAGACTTTTGCTGTGAAGCTCTATACTATCCAGGATCTCCCTATTGTAGGACTGGCATTGGTGGCACGTATTGGTCATCCTCTTACTAACATTCACAAGCGCTGAAGAGAGACCGTAGGGTTGACTTGCGCCTGAAAACAAATAAGTGAAGATCAAAATGAGGTTTAATTGAGACCATAGGCGCGCACACACACACACACACACACATGGAAGCATCTTCAACCATTGAACGCATATATACACACGAACGCTGCAGGTAGAGGTCCCTGTGGCCGAGCTGAGTGGCTTTTACGTGGCTCCTCCTTCCATGGAAGTTGGGCCCCCACAGGGCTTGACCAACCAGTCCCCAGAGCTATGCCATAGGTCTGTCACTCTGAATGTATGTATGTATGTATGTATGTATGTATGTGTGTGTGTGTGTGTGTGTGTGTGCGCGTGCGTGCGTGCGTGCGTGCGTGCGTGTGTGTGTGTGTGTGCGCGTGCGTGTGCGTGCGTGCGTGCGTGCGTGCGTGCGTGTACGTGCGTGTACGTAACTGCGTGTGTGTGTGTGCGTCTGTGTGTGTGTGCTCACTTGCATACACATACGCATAAATATGCATATGTGTATACACCTTCCACATGCTTGCAGAGGTACACACACAGACAGACACAACACCCTTTCCCCACACACATAAACACATAAACCTCTCACATGTGCAGATGGAGGTACACAGACACATGCAGGCACGAAACCCTTTCCCCACACACATAAACCCCTCATACATGCAGGTGGAGATACACACACAGACGCAACGTTCTTTCCCCACACACATTAACACATAACCCTCTCACACGTGCAGATGGAGGTACACAGACACATGCAGGCACGACACCCTTTCCCCACACATAAACCCCTCACACGTGCAGGTGGAGGCACACACACACACACACAGACGCAACGCCCTTTTCCCACACACATAAACACATAAACCTCTCTCACGTGCAGATGGAGGTACACAGACACAGGCAGGCACGGCACCCTTTCCCCACACATAAACCCCTCACACGTGCAGGTGGAGGTGCACACACACACACACACACAGACGCAATGCCCTTTTCCCACACACATAAACACATAAACTTCTCACACGTGCAGGTATAGATACAAATCGCTTCGTGCAGCCTTTTGCAACCTGCCCAACCCCAAAGAGTTTGGAGGGATTACCACCAAAGTGAGTTACGACAGGCAGGTTGGCCGGGTGCTTAAATCTTTTGTACACATCACTGCGCACTTTATTGTTGTGCAATTATCATTGTACAATTTGTACCCTATTATTGTGCAAAATGTTCTTACACTTGTTCAGGCTTGTCATACAACTATCTATTTTTAATGATTGTGGCTGTACGGCCATGGGTACGGCCACGGGGGTGTCACCCTTAAGATGAATCCGAGAATATGATAAGCTTGAGGACATCCCACAAAAGCAATTACTGAAGCAGACTGTTCAACAGTATTAAGTACGGTTTCGGGCGGTCGATTAACAGCCACACACATGAATGCAAGCACAATTGAATACATACCAAACACAGGCCTTTTTCACAGCCAGTTTTTGTGTGTTGTTTTAGGAAAGCAACATTACAAACGTACGGCTGACAGCCATCCATTCTGATGATTGTATGCACACGCTGTGTAATCAAACCCAGATTGTAAGCAAAGCTCACATGCTGTTGCAGGTGACCCCGAATTCAAACAGGATGTGTAACTACACAACAAAACGCAGGTTGCTAAGAACGCCGGACTCAAACACGCTGTGTAATCAAACTCAGATCGTTATCAAAGCTCACATGCTGTTGCAGGTGACCGCGAAATCAAACAGGATGTGTAACTAAACGCAGGTTGCTAAGAAAGCCGGACTCAAAACACGCTGTGTAATCAAACCCAGATTGTTATCAAAGCTCACATGCTGTTGCAGGTGACCGCGAAATCAAACAGGATGTGTAACTAAACGCAGGTTGCTAAGAAAGCCGGACTCAAAACACGCTGTGTAATCAAACCCAGATTGTTATCAAAGCTCACATGCTGTTGCAGGTGACCGCGAAATCAAACAGGATGTGCAACTAAACGCAGGTTGCTGAGAAAGCCGGACTCAAAACACGCTGTGTAATCAAACCCAGATTGTTATCAAAGCTCGCATGCTGTTGCAGGTGACCGCGAAATCAAACAGGATGTGTAACTAAACGCAGGTTGCTAAGAAAGCCGGACTCAAAACACGCTGTGTAATCAAACCCAGATTGTTATCAAAGCTCACATGCTGTTGCAGGTGACCGCGAAATCAAACAGGATGTGTAACTAAACGCAGGCTGCTAAGAAAGCCGGACTCAAAACACGCTGTGTAATCAAACCCAGATTGTTATCAAAGCTCGCATGCTGTTGCAGGTGACCGCGAAATTAAACAGGATGTGTAACTAAACGCAGGTTGCTAAGAACGCCGGACTCAAACACGCTGTGTATTCAAACTCAGATTGTTACCAAAGCTCACATGCTGTTGCAGGTGACTGCAAACTAAAACAGGCTGCTCAAAGTCGCCCAATCTTATAAGACGTACGCAAATGGTTTTGACAATATCCACACTGATGCAGGTGAGCATAGACTCAAACGGGCTGCTCAAAGCCACCCACATGGTGAGCTTGCACGGCCTCTCTCCCTCTCAGGCAGGCCCCGGACCCAGCACCATGCCCAGCATGCATCCAGGAGACCCCTTCACATTTCCTAACGAATCTCAGGTATGCATGTGTGTGTTTGTGTGTGCTGTGCGTGTGTGGTGTGTGTATGCTGTGCGTGTGTGGTGTGTGAGTGTGCGTGTGTGCTCGTGTGTTTGTGTGTATGTTTTGCGTGCATACTGTGTGTTGTGTGTGTGCGTGTGTGTGTATGTGTGTGTATGTGTAGGGTTGGCCAGAACCGTATATGTACACCGTATATGACCGTACGTATGGTCATTGCCCTGCTAAAAATACCGTATATACGTATGTACGTATGGTTTTGGCCAACCCTATGTATGTGTGTGTTCGTACCTGGGTCCACCATGTCCAGCACGCGTCCAGGAAACCCCTTTACAATATCCTAACAAATCCCAGGTATGTGTGTGTGTGACTCTTTCCGAGTCTGAGAAGAGTGCCTGGTCAGTGTCTTCCTCATAGTTGTTCTGAGACTATCCAGCATGCACATGACACATGACAGAGATCAACCTCAGCTCCACATTTTCCTTGGTGGGCAGGTGTGCTCTCGTCTTTTTTGATTAATCCAAATTGGTGTGCTCTCGTCTTTCTTAATTAATCCAAATTGGTTTTTCTGATATAATCCTAAACAAGCATCTTGGGAAATCAGCTCCAAGCTGCCATGCAACATCTCTGGCCACACTGCTCTCTTTCAGACGTTTTGAGCTTAGGTTGTATGCACCATGGTTGCGTATGCATGCAGGCTTGCATACAAACAAGTAACGATACCTACTACCAACTAGCATACCTACTATCATATACCTACTGTCATATACTACACCTACTATCATTTATTATATTGCTATACCACTCACCACCTGTATAGCCTATACCACTCACCCCCTGTATAGCCTATACCACTCACCACCTGTATAGCCTATACCACTCACCACCTGTATAGCCTATACCTACTATCATAAACCTACTGTCATATATTACACCTACTATCATTTATTGTATTGCTATACCACTCACCCCCTGTATAGCCTATACCTACTGTCATATATATTACACCTACTATCATTTATTATATTGCTACACCACTCACCACCTGTACCACCTGTACCACCTGTACCACCTGTACCACCTGTACCACCTGTACCACCTGTACCACCTGTACCACCTGTGCCTGCACCACCTGTGCCTGTACCACCTGTACCACCTGCACCACCTGTACCACCTGTGCCTGTACCACCTGTACCACCTGCACCACCTGCACCACCTGCACCACCTGTACCACCTGTACCACCTGTACCACCTGCACCACCTGTACCACCTGTACCACCTGTACTACCTGCACCACCTGCACCACCTGTACTACCTGTACCACCTGTACCACCTGCACCACCTGTACTACCTGTACCACCTGTGCCTGTACCACCTGTACCTGTACCACCTGTGCCTGTACCACCTGCACCACCTGCACCACCTGTACCACCTGTACCACCTGTACTACCTGCACCACCTGCACCACCTGTACTACCTGTACCACCTGTACCACCTGCACCACCTGTACTACCTGTACCACCTGTACCACCTGTGCCTGTACCACCTGTGCCTGTACCACCTGCACCACCTGCACCACCTGTACCACCTGTACTACCTGCACCACTTGCACCACCTGTACTACCTGTACCACCTGTACCACCTGCACCACCTGTGCCTGTACCACCTGTACCACCTGCACCACTTGTACCACCTGTGCCTGTACCACCTGTGCCTGTACCACCTGTACCACCTGCACCACTTGTACCACCTGTGCCTGTACCACCTGTGCCTGTACCACCTGCACCACCTGCACCACCTGTACCACCTGTACCACCTGTACTACCTGCACCACCTGCACCACCTGTACCACCTGTACCACCTGTACCACCTGTACCACCTGCACCACCTGCACCACCTGTGCCTGTACCACCTGTATAGCCTATACCACCTGTACTACCTGTACCACCGGTACCACCTGCACCACCTGTATAGCCTATACCACCTGTGCCTGGCGCTTGTTTGCTTGTTTGAGCCTGGTACTCCAGTCTCTTTGTGGCTTCTTTTATCCTTCTGGTACTCTGCTTGACCTCTCTGACTGGGCCTTTCTTGTCTGCTGGTAAAGGAAGTTTACAGAACTCGGTAACAGTGTTTTTTTTCCTAAAGTTGTGCTGTCAGATGCTTGTCTTTATTGTTGGTCTCCTCTAGATGTCTAAAACAGTGTTACAGTAACAAAGTGGCTTTCTTTTCCTTAATTAATGTGGGGAATGGGTTTCACTGCCTGATACACACACACACACTCACACACACTCACACACACATACACACATACACACGCACACACACACACACTTACACACATACACACACACACGTGCACACACACACACACATTCACGCACACAAACACACGCAGGTGGCCGACTGCGTTGTTTTTCTTTTCTATACCACTCACCACGTCCTTGTCAAATTTGACATGTGCAATATTCTACTTAGGTTTTTGTACATACTGGGTATTAAATAACCTGGAAAACTCAATTTTAAAGCAACGACCCCTCTTTGCTGTTATCATTTGATCTGCACCGAAACATGTTTCAGTGCGCTGATACATGTTCCGTGCAACTTTCACGCAACATGCTGCTTTGCTGCTTGTCCTCCCTTAGAATGCATACACACAGGCACATACACACACACACACACACACACACACACACAACACGTAAGTTTGCCATAAATTTTCTCATGCAACTTCATTTGCAGCGTGCGGACGGCTCACGGACGGTTGTGCTTGCATTTGTGGCTCAGCCAATGCTCATTGAGGGCGATGAGCGAGGAGAGGCTGAGCAATAGAGCAGGGGAGTACGTGTGGGGTTGCCCAGAGCCATACGGCGGCACACATACAATACTTTCGGCACGCAAGTTTTTAAAGATACAACCGTGTACGGAGTGAATTCATGGTTCTGTCCAGTTTATGTGTGTGTGAATTCATGGTTCTGTCCAGTTTATGTGTGTGTGAATTCATGGTTCTGGCCAGTTCATGTGTGTGTGAATTCATGGTTCTGGCCAGTTCATGTGTGTGTGAATTCATGATTCTGGCCAGTTTATGTGTGTGTGAATTCATGGTTCTGGCCAGTTTATGTGTGTGTGAATTCATGGTTCTGGCCAGTTTGTGTGTGTGGGGAGGCTCCCCTGACAGTGGAGCATTAGTGTGTACATAGGGCTGAAGATGAGGTGGGGCATTGGCAGCAAGCAGTGGAGCACTCATGTGTATGAATGGCTGAAAACGACTTGAGGCATTGGCAGCAGAGAATGCTAAACTAGTAGGGTTGGCCAGAACCCTGTATATTAGTGAAGCTCTGTCATTAGTACTAAATATATAATTTAATGACAGGGCTCACACGTCACTTTTATCGTACTCGTGAATAGACTCGGGAATAGCGAGTCTTACGGTGTATGTACAGTAATTCTGGCAGGGAATTCTGCAATATATGGTCATATGTCATATGTTTGGTGTGCATGTACGGTCCTGGCCAACCCTATACAACAGTACAACTGTGAACTCACGTGTATAGGGCTGAAGAAGAGAGAAACACTTACGCGTAGAGGGCTGGACAGAGGAAGAGCAGCGTGAACATTAGGTGTCGAGAGGACGATCAGAATAGCAAAGGAAGAGCAGAGCAAAAACAAAAATGGGAAGCAAGAGGCAAAGCTCGAACGCTGTATTGCTTTTTGAAAGAGGGTGTCGTGTGCGAGGGGGTTGTGGATATTCTCTGGAGGCAAATTGGAGACAGACAGCTGAAGCTAAGCAGTAAAGCATTGTGTCTGCTGATCCTTGGTACCGAGTCTAAAAGTGTATGGACATACTGAGAATGATAAAGTTCCAGCCTTTGTTTTGGTTTACCAGTCACAGTCTGAGGGTCTGTGGCTTTAAGAATGATAATGTTCCAGCCTTTGTTTTGGTTTACCAGTCACAGTCTGAGGGTCTGTGGCTTTGAGAATGATAAAGTTCCAGCCTTTGTTTTGGTTTACCAGTCACAGTCTGAGGGTCTGTGGCTTTGAGAATGATAAAGTTCCAGCCTTTGTTTTGGTTTACCAGTCACAGTCTGAGGGTCTGTGGCTTTGAGAATGATAAAGTTCCAGCCTTTGTTTTGGTTTACCAGTCACAGTCTGAGGGTCTGTGGCTTTGAGAATGATAA
>Ga0307968_1003037_pt1 | contig 13968 bp, 11 predicted proteins | sample OrgLakmetagen650_FD_201834 | JGI IMG/M metagenome (GOLD analysis project Ga0307968, IMG submission 201834) | Saline water microbial communities from Organic Lake, Antarctica - #650 | ecosystem: Environmental > Aquatic > Non-marine Saline and Alkaline > Saline | place: Antarctica: Organic Lake... | reverse complement strand
CCCTTCTCGGAGAGCTGGTAACAGTGCTGGGCTAGTGATGCATTGGCAAACGACAAAGCCTTCTAGCCGGTGCTACTTGCTAATGCCGAACTGCAGAGCAGGCATCAAGGGGGCAGCAAACCCCCGGGAGCAGGGAAATTGGCGGCCAGCATTACTTAAATTGAAGAAATGTCTTTGAAATGTCTTTGAAATGTCTTTGTCTGAGGAAAAACTATCATTCACTTTTCACTTTTCACTTTTCACTTCTCGGACAAGTAGAAAATTATTCGTCACAAATTAAAAATGCAAACGCTTAGAGTCGTTGCTGCCCAAGCAGTGAGCGTGCCACGCAAGGGCACAGTCGATCTGAGCGACGAAAGTTCCTGGAGTACTAGTGATGGCGTCATCACTACCTGCTTTGCAAGGGAGCTCTGCGACTACGAGCTCAACAGATGTGCAGTTGGTGTGTGTGTGTGTTTGTGTGTGTGTGTGTGTGTGTGTGTGTGTGTGTGTGTCACGAGGACTTTCTCTGATGACGCATGTGCACAAACAAGACCTTAATGCGCCCTCGCAGTTGGGCGTGAAGGTGATTATTATGAGGCCTTTTTGGGCAGAGTAGCTTAGATCACATAGTCATCTACCCCATCTCTACCCCATCTGCACGTTTTGATCACTTAGTCATTAATGAACTCCTTTAATCACTTGGCAGGATGCCGAATGGCTAAGCCCCTTTTTTGCAGGCAAAGGCCATGATGAGGTAGTCATTGGCAGTAAAGGGCTTTATGACAAACTAGCCACTTACGGACAATTACTAGATCTGCAGGTAAGGCTCTGCTTAGCAACCCTTGTTCCTCTGCTGTGCCCTGATCTGTCCGTGATTCAGAGCAGAATTTCAGATTCCAAGTAGAAAATTACCCTAGTAGGGGAGGCCAATAAAAATGCAAGCAATTGGCGATATCAAAATCAAAATTTTCCTTGAAATCTTCTGAATCAGGATGCTATCAGGCTCCCTGCGATCTGGTATGACATCAAGTTCTATGGCATGGAGGAGTGGGCGGGTATGCTTGCTCGTCGAGAGCATTTGCTATTATCTAATTACTAGTAAGAAAAGACAGTCAGGAAAGGAGGGGAGGTCACCAATTCTATTAAAGAAGAGAACCAGAGCTCACAGCTATCTTTATAAGCCTGGCTTTCCCGGTACTCTTGAGAAAACAAGCCAGTGCCCGCCTGAGCCTGGCTTGTTCCTGAAGCATAGCCCCCCCTGCTGCCTGCACAAATGGAAACACAAAGTGAAAGAGGGGTTATGAAGCAAGTAGAACCCTAGTTCACCCTAGTTCAGGGGAGGCCAATAAAAATGCAAGCAATTGGCGATATCAAAATCAAAATTTTCCTTGAAATCTTCTGAATCAGGATGCTATCAGGCTCCCTGCGATCTGGTATGACATCAAGTTCTATGGCATGGAGGAGTGGGCGGGATGCTTGCTCGTCGAGACAACACCACAGTTGACGATGTACTGCCTCAATTCCCTCAAACCACAGGTGAGCAAGGAAAGCTTTGACTCAGCTGTGTCCAGGCATAGGCAGGAATGCACTGCTGATGTACAGGAACTTAAAGATTTTTGCTGACACTACTGCCAAGCCTTCATGTTGTACACGCTGGCCGACCATTCCTCCCACTTCTCGCGGGCAATGACCCTTTTTTCGGCGGGTAAGGCAGACGTGCTGCATTTGAACAGTGTACTGCCAAGCCTTCATGTTGTACATTTTTTGTGGGAGGCACGCAGGCAGCTCGTGCATGCCTCACTGAGATGGGATTCCTAAGCAACATCCCCGCTGGATTCAAACTTGAGGACGTAGTGTCGCTCGCATGTCAGGCACCAGCCCACCTCAAACAGCTCCAGCTACTATCATCTGGACTAGGCAAGTTACTGTCTAAGCGCCTAAACCATTTCCCCCAAATTGTGCTCTTCCAAGTTGCCTTCATTTAGTGAAAGGCATGTAGTAATATAGATATCTTGGTACATCTCATATGAATTATCATGCACACTTTTAAGTACAAAACGCATTTGAAACCTATATATTAATTACGTTCAAGATGGGAAAAGGAGTAAAGCCAAAATGTCTGATCAGAGATGGTTTACACTGAATCATGTAAACACTTGTGCATCGTGCATACCCACAAAAGGATGCACCACGTGACTTTACAGGAACTGAGTCTGACACCAGATTGAACAAGATGAGAAGACACCGCCGGTGGTTGATGCAAGGTACGATTGAGGATTCTGGCGCCGGTGTACAGCAAGGAACTAATAGAAAGGAGCTTCCTTGTATCCTCAACTCAAGTTGTTCTATGATGAGAGAGTATACAAAACGCACACTATACGCACACATCATCGCACACGCATGTGTGTGCGCACACACACACACACAAATACATACAATCAATCATGCACATAAAAGCATTCACGTTCTTATCCGTGCGCCGGCATATACAAATACACACACTCACGCACGCATCCTGGCAGGTGTATCTGGCGAGTCCAACACCCCGTGGAAGGAGCTGGGATGGCACAGCAGTCCCTTCACCGGTCCCCGCAATACCACCAAAAGTGAAGCGCTTGGCAGCGCAGCAGCTGACCTGAAATTTATCGGCGGTCACCCTGTTGGTATTGAATTAGTGAAAGAAAGGGAAATGGGGTTAGCTGCAGGACCTGATGGGGGTATTTTCCCTACACCCTGACCTGCTTCAGCACCCAACCCTTTTCGCGTTGTTTTGCTGCAACAAGTCAACGACCATTTTCAGAACACTAGACTTTTCTGTAAACGTGTGTGTGTGTTGTGCACATCGTGAGGATTGTGAATGCATCAGCTTGATAATGCGAAGACCGCACAGGACCACGAGCAGGGTTTATCCTCTACTCTATTGGTATACAGCACATGATGGTAACGTTTTAAATTGGTATTGGGTAAGAACCATGAGATGCTTGCAAACCTAGAACTGTTCAGGCCACAGAGAACTGGACTGCAGGGTATGAGCAGTTGTGCTCTTTTGTTTTAAAGTGTCTTTTTTCATAAGACAGTACTTAGCAAACCCCCACCGATTAAAACAAGCATCCAGTGTTTGATTTCGTCGCTTTGTATACATACTTACGTACCGCTGCGTGAGCTCACTCAAAAGCAGCTGCCAGCACCTAACAGCACCTGACTGATGTGAACAAGCATCCAGTGTTTGATTTTGTTGCTTTGTATACAATACGTACGTACCGCTGCGTGAGCTCACTCAAAAGCAGCTGCAAGCACCTAACAGCACCTGACTGATGTGAACAAGCATCCAGTGTTTGATTTCGTCGCATTGTACAATACCTCCCCTGATTAGGTCCCATTGCTTCTCAAAGGTTTAGGAAATCTCTCCTCCCTCGATCTACTTGACAAAAATAGACTGCAGACCACAGACCACAGATTGCAACAGTAGACACGTAAGCGATGAGGAAGGAGAACGGAGCCACTTTGGTAGAGAGCACCGTAAATCTCCTCCAAAACAGAGAAGAAAAAGATCAATGGGGATCGGGAGGGTTGCAGGCTTGGCATGAAACCAGCTCCTGATAAGAGGCGGCAATGGTAATGGAAGGACGCATCTGAATAAGGTCAGCAGCTAGCTAATTAGTGTTATGAGGAGGCCCGCCGTGAAGTGCAGCTTCATGGAAAGAAGGAGAAAGAAAAAGAACGCAGACAGTGTAAACACCACCAGCATGGATTAGGAAAGGATGTACGTTTTGTGTCCTACACCACCCAATGGATGCAGAGGCACACAACATCCCATCTGGAGAATAAGAATAAGAGAAGCTTGTCAGTGGGGAGCAGGTGGTTGGGAGGCAGAAGCCTGCACACCACCAGGAGTATTGCTCTCAGATATTTGTGGGGGTTGTGTTCAGTTCCCGTCTCATCTGTATGATTTTTGTTGTGTATCTGATGGCACATAAGCATAGTTTATATCATGAGGTTGCGTCATTTAGACCAGGAAATCCGAGGCTGTGGAGTGGGTTCCTTGTGTGGTTGCTGTAGATGGTGCCTGTTGCTCCTAGCAGGATGGAGTTTTACGGCGTCCGAGTGAGCAAGGCATTCAACTTATGTTGTTCTCGTGCCTTTTTTGTTTGTTGAGTAGGGGAAGTATCTACACAGTACTTAATTTCGAGTAAATGTATATCGCGTTTGTTTGTATGTCTCTTGGTATCATAGCCAGGGAAAATGGATTGGCAGCGCCATCTGCTAAGTTATCACGAGCAACTTTTCTTGCATTATTGGCGGCACCTGGTTTGATACGTTGTTGGGTTTCTTTTGGGGCGTGGTTGCTGGGTCGGAGTAACTATGATTGCATCTGGCTTGCTAAATTTTCGCCGCTGTTGTGCATTTATTATTTGATTGAAAGGTAAGATCCAGGTTGGAATCATTCCTATCTGTGTCTCTTCTGAAGGGCGTATAATGCCTTGTTGTACCATTGTTGCATGACTCCCTACGTCTGCTTGTGCTAGCAGGCAGACACCCCTGTGTACCTTGTTGGATCGCTTTTATGATCATTTGTCCAGCAGCGTTGTGTCGATTAATAATCATTTTATCAAAATGGGATGGCTGCAGCCTGACAGGATGTGGCAGGTGCCACCTAGATGTTGGCAGATGGGGCAGATTGGTGTGCCTTCTATAAGGGTGCACTGAACGGCACGCTGTTGGTTGTATATCGAATTTGTATGGCACTGCCAGAGCATGGCTTTTTATTTTGGCACCATCTACAACAACACGCTGGAGCCTTTTGAGGAGCTGGGTCTTGATTCTCAAAGAGTGAAGAAACTTGCTTCCGAGCTTCATGTTCATTCTGTCAATCACGCTGCCAAACTTGTCCATACCAGACGTGCCCTTTCCGACACTATTATCAACTCTCATCAGGAGACGGTTTCAGGTCAAGCCTGCAACCCTCCAGATCCCCATTGACCTTCTTCGTTTGGTGGAGGAGTTTTATGGTACCTGGTACCAAAATGGCTCCTTTTCCTTAATTAAAGTGGGGGGTGTTTTTTTCACTACCTGCGTAGTTTTCTCTTTTCTTTACAGTACTTTATTTTGATAAAATGCATGTTGCATTTCTTTGGTTGTATGTTTCTTGGTTTCATAGCCAGGGGATGGCAGGGTATGGATCGGCAGGACCATCTGCTAGGTTATTACGGGCAACTCTTTTTGCATTCAATCAGTTATTGGCAGACTTTGTTTGATACGTTTTGTTGCGTTACTTTTGTGGCGTGGTTGCTGGATCAGAGTTCCTATAATTGCGTCTAGCTTGCAAAGTCTCCGCTGCTGTTGCGCATTGAAATTGGAAGGTAAGAGCCATACTAAAATCACTCTGTGTCTTAGCAGAGAGGCGTATGACGATGGATTAGCGTAGCATTTAGTAGACTGATGCACGGAGTGACTGTGTTGGTAGAGTAGCACGGCAGGTTTAGTGCTGTAGGACTGGCTATGAGACTCGGTAATTATTGTGGATTGGCAGTGGCCGAGATGGGCGGTCATCCCTGTAGACCCTTAGCTTAGCTCTGCAATGTCTGTGCCTGGTGCTCTTGCTTGTTTGAGGCTGGTACTCCAGTCTCTTTGTACTTCTTTCCTCCTTCTGGCACTCTGTTGGACCTCTCTGACTGGGCCTTTTTGTCTTCCGGTAAAGGAGTTTTACGGTACTCGGTACCAAAGTGGCTTACTTATCCTTAATCTATGTGAGGAGTGGTTTTCACTGCCTGCGTAGTTTTTCTAGACTGATGATTTTTAAACCCTTTTAATTTTGGGACCTAGTTTGTGTTGAACGTGCATGTGTGATTTTGCAGCATTTTGAGATCTAAAAATACGGAGAGACTCTCTGGTGAGGGCATTTGGTTGAAAGGTGTTTCTGGAAGGCAGGCTGGTGGAGGGTCTTCCACCTTTGCTGGCCAGAAGATGGATGAGTGGGGATGGGCGTCAGTGTTAATGTGGACATCATGGCCACTTAGATTTCCCGCAGAGCATACTGCTATGGCAACAGCGCACTCGTTCCCAAGGATGCCGGCATGAGCTCACAACCTTGTAGATTGCTGAATGTTGTGCAGAGTATGCAATATTGCGTTTTGTGCCATTTCAAACGCTGTGGGTAGAAATGTAGAAATGCTGTTTCTTATTTGCCATAGTGCACCAGCGCTGTCTGTTGCACTATGGGTGTGTTCATTTATCAAGCAGCAGCAATTCCTGCTAGCTATGCTCTGGTTGACGCTTGTGCCCCCGGGATTTGGTGCTGTAACTTTGTTTGATGGGGGTGGTACACTCCAGCTCCAGTTGACCGGAGGCTAGTTCCTTTGTTTGTGATACAACTCCCACCTGTGAAAGCCTGCTCCCTCCAGTCAGCCAGGGGCTTTGAGTTCCAGTAAGCGTCGTTGATGGGTATGATCAAGGGCGGGGAACTGGTTTGTGTGTCTCTGTAGTGTTGTTGGCGAATTACTTAGGTCAAGGGAAGATAGCAAACTCCCTATTACGAGGTTGAAACGAACTGAAAGCTGATAAATAAAAAGGGAGCAAGAGAGGCAGGCTGGAAGAAATAAAAGAAAGTAGGGGGGGCAACCAGGTTGATGAGAAGAAGGGCAAAACGTATACGAGGATGTCAAGCACGGGAAAGAAAGAAGGAAGGAAAGCCTGCGTACTTTGGTGCCTGTGTAAAAACAAGGTTTAGGAAGACAGGGCTAGTAAAGAGTAAGGGCAACGGGCCGAGGGCACGTAGTGTTGCCAGTGTCCACAGTAACTGTTTCTTGAGTCTTTGGAGAGCTTGCATGTATTAGCCAGACACTGGCTGGCTGGCCTGGTTATTTGCGGCTTATTGGTCAGGCTTATTGGCCTGGCTTACTGGCCTGTTTATTTGCGGCTTACTGATCGGCCAGGCTTATTGTAACACACTGAGCGCTTACTGATCTAGTTCCCACCAGGCTTATCCTAGAGCTTCTTAGGCTAACTAAGCAATTCTTCAGCAGGCTTGTTTTGTGCTTACTTGGGAAGGCAAGACACATGATCACGCTTACTAATCCTGGGTTACCTGCTTCAGCTTCCTTAGGAAGGAGGAAGCATAACCAAGCACTTAGCCATTAATTGATACACCCTTACTTGCTTAAATTACTGCTGCTTACCTGCCGTCCTGGCTTCTTTGGCTTACCTATGCGACTTGTTCAGTAAGCCAAAAACCTGGTTTACTGGTAAGCACTCAAGAAGCTTAGCTAAGAAATCAACCAGTAAGGCTTTCTAACATTCCGACGCAGCCTTGGCAATACCCTTTCAGTTGGCGGTTTAAGAAAGGTATGCTGCCTGCGTTTCTACAGTTCCATGTTGCATCTGGTGATAAGTCTCATTGTATTTTTTCTAACCAATAAGATGGGATGTTTGTAATAAGTTGCTCCCTGGCAGCTTTGTTCCAGACCACTAGGATACGCATGCCCCATGTTGCTTATGGCAAGATGGTTGTGCTAAATCGGTGCCTGTGTTTAAACCGTTCCGAGAACGCAATAATCATAAAAGAAAATACAAGCAATTGGGTCAAATGGTTGGCGTTGGGTTGAAATATACTCAATGATTACATGGATGCCAGTAATATATGCATGCGTCCGTCTGTGGCATAAACCCTATAACCTGCTGAAATAATAACCAACATACAACTGTACAACAAATTTTGGTCACGTTGGCAGGGTCAAACAGTCTTCCTACTATTATTGCCTGTTCAGAAGATGTCTGCATACATATTTTGAGCTGTGGCACGTCATACAATTTACAGTACGATATGTTAATAATCGAAATGAGAAAGCTGAGAAAGCAGTCGTCTTTTTCATCGCAGCACCAGTCCATCTACTACAACCAGCTGGCTGTAGACGCTGCTAAAAGTGCTGGGGTCAACGGCTCTGGCTTCGATCGAGCCAGGCTCTCAGCACGAGGGAGTGAGCGTGTGCTGCTGCGTAAAGAGAGGCGGCCGGCTGGATCCTGTATGCCACAGCGTGCAAACATTGTACCCATAAGTGGCTGGTCCTTTCACATGTGAGCGATGAGGAGGGAATGGTGTCGCACTGCTAGCAGTGATACAAGTTGCTTGATTAAGTATGTCAGGCGCGAGAAGTTACAACAAGCGTACATTCCCTAAACCAGTATGTGTTGCTCAGGGAATCTGTTCTTGAAGGTCGGAAGGAGGAGAGCAGCACACATGGGACAAGTCGGATAGCAACCCGTAGGTATCGTACTTGAAGTGCAGCGATGGCTTCCAACTGGCCAGAGATGCGCCCTTCCCAAGCGGCCAAGTCGTTTTGTAGAGCAGCTAAACGCCGCCGCAAGTCTTTTGTGGCTCGCACGTCTGAGGCTGCAGCCGCACGCAAGAAATAACAGGAATTCAAAAAGCAAACTTTTGGTGGGCTGTACGTCCTTTGGAGACTTCTTTCAATTTGAATTGTCACAAACCATACACCTAATGCCAAATGTTTTAGATTGGGATGTCTCAGACGTCCTTTTCTAACACTTTAGCTTTGTACACTCAATGTGTGCTAAATATGCACGACATCTGCTCTTATCAGCACAGACTGATGGCTTCTAGATAACACTATAGCAAGCCAAACCATAAAAATTACATCCAAGACGAGCAAAATCACTGGTTTGGCTGATTTTAACGAATGAATTTGCTGTGACAGGGCATGAAGTTCGGTAAATATCAAAATTAGCATGTTTCTGCAGAACATATGTAGGGTTGGCCAGAACCGTATAAGTATAAATATAGGTATTATACGGTACGGTATATACGCCGTATAATACGGGGGAGGGGAGGCCGTATCTACGTACCGTATTTTCCGTACCAGAAACCTTTAGGTATTATGCGGCGTATATCCGGCGTATTTCCGTATAATAATACGGTGCAAAACCGTATTTCGAAATGTACACCCCAGAATCAGGTTCGAATTCCAGCAGGACCAGTCCTTTTTGATCTTTGAGGTCTTTTGAGGTCGATATTTTTCCTTTGCGACTCTTTAATTAAGCACTCCCTTTGCTTCCCACTTTCTTTTAATGCACGTTTTTGCATCAATCACAATGTTTTATTGGTGGTTAGAGTAGTTGGGCTTCTTTTTGCACTGGAAATTGCCATTTTGGGGTCTTTTTGGCTTTGGACAGGCCTAGCCCTTCAAACTTTGATTTTTTGGCACAACTAAATTGGATAGAGGTGTGCAGCTCTTCAAGAGCTACAAAATGAGCCCATTATAATTTAAATCTGAAGGGTAATGATTTCTCTGTATATATGGAATATGGTTTTACACGGTATATACCAGGGTTGTTCAGTTCGTTTTTGGGAGCAAGGGTTCAATAAAGCTACGCGCTCCCCTCACGGGGAGGGAGGCGCATCCCTCACGGGTCCCTTCTTCGTGAGGGGAACTGTGAAAGTTCTAGAACCCTCGAACTGTTTGAAGGGTTCGATGAGCATTTTTGGAGAACGGGCCCTTGGGCTCCTCCCACCTTCAAAACTTTCCAATTAGTTGTGTATGTATGCTTAATAATAGTTATAGGGAAAAAAAGGGGGCCGGAATGAGACCATGTCATCATTGTAAAGCAGAAAAAGGAGAACCTTAAGGTGCAGTGCAAGTGCCGCGTTGTATACATCCTTAGCAGTTCAGAAGTGTGTGACAAGTTTGGCCTTAAGACCAAGGAAATTATTACTTGATACAGGTTACAGATCATATTTCATAAATCATTAAACATGTTATTTTTACTGCAAGGAAAGAGTGGGACTGAACTGGGAGGGGCTGTTGTCCCTTGTCATTTTGACAGACACATGCTGTAAAGTTCGACCAAACCTTTAAAAGTTTGTCGAACTCTGACCGGACCCCGAACGGTACCTTTCAAGTTCGTTAAAGTTCGTGAAAGTTCGCAAACCCAAACTTTTGATCGAACCTCGAACTGAACAACCCTGGTATATACCTATATACATACGGTTTATACGGTATTTGAAAAGGTAATATACAGTTCTGGCCAGCCCTATACATATGGCATGGATAATCGAGTTGTCAATGCTCACTTTTTGCTATTTACTTCAGCTTCTAGTTGTGATTGAGTTCAGCATTGAGAAAACCAGGGCCTAGGAGCGCATGTATAATCCAGTACCAAGGAGCGTATATCAAAGTCAAATAGGTAGGGTTGGCCAGAACCATGTACATACGGTGTATACACGGTAATTTTGGCAGGGAAAACACCAAATATACGGTCATATGCGGTGTGTACATACGGTTCTAACCAACCCTACAAATAGGCAAACTGGCACAAACACACACACAGTCGCAATCACAACCGGCGGCAACAAAAACCATGGCAGCTTTGTGACTAAATCGCTGATTTGTGATCCGGAGGAATATGATGACACACACACATCAAAACGCACCTGCGACAATTGCTTGCGCTCCAATGGCGCTACCTGCCAGCTGTAGCTGATGGAGTTGGGTCGACATGTCTGCCAGTGCCCCTTGGCAAGCACGTACCTGTTGAAGGCACATAGGAACATGCAAGTAAAAACAAGGAAAGATTTTGCACGGAATGCAAGCATGGCGGTTCGTCAAGCTTTGGTCCCAAGTGTATTTGCTGTTTTTTCAGACCCTGCATGCCATTGCCTGCTTTCTGCTCTTGCGTTTTCCTGGTGCCACATGCAGGTCACGAGCAGAACTTCAGTACAACCTGTCAACCAGGACTTTTCAGTACGACCTGTCTCTCAGCACAATCTTTCAGTACAACCTGTCTCTCAACACAACCTTTCAGTACAGCCTGTCATCCATGTCACGTCAAGAACATGCTGCACTCAAACACTGGCTTGCCACTCTGCTGCAGCTGTTGGTAGCCAGGATCACAGCCCAAACGCACCCTGATTGCTTTCAGCGTCAAAGATTCCTATCTGCCTTAGCTGAAAATACCTTTGTGTAAAGGTGGCTTGAACCTCACCGCCACACCAGCACAGGCAATTAATCGATAACAACAGTTTTTAGGGATTCTTCCTGTCATCGATATCAGCGTCATGAATATCACCTCTGGACATAGAAGTAATGCTGAGAATTTGCAGTTCGCTTACCCTAGGGCCGTGTGCTTCAGCCACATCCGGTGCCAGCCCTGACAGCACACGCTCCAACCTGTAGCCCACAAAGATGTCAGTCGTGGTTCATGAACGTCAGTCAGTCGTAATTCATGAACGTTAGGGGGTTTTGTAGCCTGCTGCTGACCTGTGAGCATGATTCAACCTTTTTTGGTGCAAGCAAACCACACAGTCACCGCATTTGACAGTAACTATCCGACAAAAAGGACTCAGCAGCGCCAGTATTCACCTGCGCAAGCGCTCCCCCCCTCGCTCCCAGCCATACTTCAGATTAGCAAGCAGTATTTGAACCGAGCGGCCTTGAGTGCTGCTGCGCACACCTCCCTGCTACAATGAAATGGGTGCACAGATTTGCAGGAGTGTAGTGTGAAATAACAGACTGTACAGTGATTACACGGCTGAGCGATCACAAGCGGATTCTTTGTTTCTATCTTTCATGCTGTGATGTGCTGTATTTTTCATGCTGTGTATGGTGCTTTGGATTTGCATTCCTTCTGTCTTTCATGCTGTAGTATGGTGCTTTGGATTTGCATTCTTTCTGTCTTTCATGTTGTAGCGTGGTGCTTTGAATTTGCACGAGAGGATTGTGATGATAGCATAGAACGAGTCTGTAATGCTGATGTACACGCCTTACACGAGTACAAGTACTCTGTGTATTTGGCGCTCCTTCAGAAATTACGGTTGAGATGCGTTGACGTGGCAGACTGGCAGCTGCAGGTCCTTGGGTTGTGAGACGCTGTCGTTGCACGCACTATTAAGAGCAACTCATGGGATTGCAGGGACTGTTCAAACTTTTTGCCCGACCAAGAAGGGATTGCCACGAGGATCTGTAGAGAAAAAGCAAGAGCTGCAACAGACCATGCCAGCCAGGGGATTAAAAGCGACAAAAGACAGACGTAAGAAAGGCAGGAGAGACGCACCAGTGGGGAGGGTGAGCTCTGCCTCAACAGCTCCATCCTTTCTTCTGCTGCATCACGCGCCCTGGCAAATTTAATTGTGTGTGTATATTTGTATGTGCACATTTGTGTGTATGCATGTGCACACATATATAAATGCACATGTGTCATGCACGTTATGTTCTCAAGTATTCACGTGCGTGCGCGTTTGTGTGTGCATACGAGTGCGTATGGGTGCGTACGGGTTTCTACCATGGAAGAAAAGCACCGCGACCACCCAAGAGCACAGCGCACCTGGCCCCATGTATTTGGAAGGGAGAGGGTGAGGACGTCGTCTGTTGAGAAGTGCTCACGCTGCTATGCCCTAAACCCTGGGGTCTCCTTGATGCTTCTGCTGCAGGAGTGGCGGCGGTAGTGAGGGCAGGGTAAAAAAACAATAAAGGGCTACGTTTTATTGGCTGGTCCTGGGGTACAGAAGTATGGGGGTATGCTGATGAAATTGAACGTGCATGGAGGGACTCCAGCCTCATGCATGCAGTACCCAGAGTCCAGCCGATGTGGACAATGGTGCAGGATGAGGTTTGACAGGACTGGACGAGAAGTGAGGAGAGTGAAATTGGAGACGATCTGGTTTTGCCAAAAGGTTTCAGCCCAAACGCAACGTTTGGTAAAGGAACAGGATTGAAAGGCAAAGGGGGCAGGTGACAGGTGTATAGGGTTGGCCAGAACCGTATATATGCGCCGTAAATGACCGCATATTTGGTATTTTTCCTGCCAAACAATTGTATATACACCGTATATATATGGTTCTGGCCAACCCTGCAAATGTGTGCTTGTTCAGGTTTTAGTAAATTTAAGAAAACAAGCAGCTTTCTTTGTATGCAGGGGGGAGGAGAGCTACAGGGTCGTATGCCTGTCCTTCTCTCCTCTGATAGAAGTCCGTACAGACTGCTGTCTTAAAGGGCGGCTGTGAGTGTGCAGCTGCAACTTGCTCAAACACCTCATAAATGTGGTTGGGGCGAAGGTCATAGCACACTTTTGCACACACACACACACACACACACACACACACACACACACACACACACACACACACCGGCTGATCACCAATACGCACACACAACCCTACCTGTGCTAACACCACTTCGCGGCGGCCGCCGGTGCCGCTCCCCTCCCTTTCCTTCCGTTGCCACACCCGCTGATCCAATCCACGCGTGCCCTCCTGACGCCGCACCGGCACCGGCACCAGCACCAGCCCCACCTGGGCCCATCATCACAGCTGCAGGCGTAGGCATGAACGCAGAGGCACTCACAGAAGGGGTGCCTCCACCATCAACCACCCCCGCACCACTGCCTCTCGTGCCCCCCCCCACGAAGCCCCCTGCTCCGTACCCAAAAGAAGCAACGCTCGTGCGCGTCGCACCCTCTGCCATCGCAGCGGCCGGCGTAACAGCTGCAGGAGTTGCTGCTGCAGCTGCGCCACGATTTTGACTGGGCCATTCTCCTAAACTTGCCACTCCTGCCGCCCCCCCAGTCACTGCACTCCCTCCCCCACTGCTACTGTCCCTTGCCCTGCTACTGCTGCCCCTCCCACCTCCGCCATCGTCGCGACCAACCACGGTTGACCGGTCACTACCTCTCACGCTACTGTCCCTCAGACTTCTGCCATGTTGGCCGCCTAGGCTGCTCTTGCCTCGGGCCTCGGGCCGCACAGAGCCCATGAGGGGGGTGTCAGATCGCTCTGACCCGTCGTGCTGCGGCTGCTGCTGCGGCTGCTTCGGCCCAGGCCTTCTACCCTCAGGCATGCCTCCCAAGCTATCCCCCACACTGCCAGCCACACAGCCAAACGCACCTAAAGAGCCCCTCGTCCGGCCCTCTGCACCAATCGAGCTTTTCCCCCCGCCCCCCCCCTCCCCATCCCTACCGCCCCCGTCCCTCCCCCCTGCA
>Ga0307968_1003036_pt1 | contig 13971 bp, 17 predicted proteins | sample OrgLakmetagen650_FD_201834 | JGI IMG/M metagenome (GOLD analysis project Ga0307968, IMG submission 201834) | Saline water microbial communities from Organic Lake, Antarctica - #650 | ecosystem: Environmental > Aquatic > Non-marine Saline and Alkaline > Saline | place: Antarctica: Organic Lake... | reverse complement strand
GCGTGCGGGGTGGGGGGTACAGGTGTGTGGTTATATGTGGGGGGTACAGGTGTGTGATTATGTTTGTGTTGTGTGTGTGTATGCATGCGTGCGTGCGTTCTGTGTATGTATGTTTGTGTGTGCTTGCTTATTTGTGCGTGCGTACGTACGTGCATGTATGTATGTCTTGTGCAACTGTCTGACGTTTGGTTGCTAGCCTCCGCATACACAGTGCAAGTGCCACACCACATACCACCAAGTAGCACCAAACGGCACCAAACAGCACCAAATAGCGCAGATTTAAGAAAGTGAGAGGTGAAGGGCACGCATGCACCAGTGGTGCACACACGCTTTGTATGCTGACACATACTCGCTAGCTGCAGCCTTGCCGCAGCTGTTGGTCACGTGTGCTTCACGATCTGCCATGCTGTGTAGCTCCTACCTTGTGCTTTTATATTTCAACAAGTGAAGCGTGGCAGCCACAAGGTGGTCAATGCATACCTGTCAATGGTAGCATTCAGCACTGAGTTGTCAAACACACACAAACACGCGCACGCACACACACTCGCACACACACACACACACACACACAAACACGCACACACACTCACACACACACACTCACACACACACACACACTCACACACACACATATGCTCCATGCTCTATTTTGCAGGTTCCTGCCTAACGCATTTCCATGCTAGATGCAACAAAGCAGCGAAGCAGAGCATTTGCACGGATGCGCTCCTCATTCTGCCTTGCAGGTCCCAGCCTGGAGCTCTGAACTCTGAAGCAGCTGGGCAGTCTTAGAATGTCACAAGCTCCTTCAAACCGTCATGCCTGACAGCACTGATCCACACGCTCCTTGTCATGTCACACAGGTCCCTGCCTCGAGCTCTGAACTCACAAGCAGCTGGGCAGCCTCAGGGTGCGACTCCCCCACCACCGCCGCCGCACTCAATGGCTCCCCTCAGATGAGTAGCAGCCCTCCTCGTGGCTTTGGTAGCGTTGGAGGGGTGTCTAGGGGAGGAGGTAGGTGCTGCTGTGTGGGGGGCCGTGTGGGTGCAGACGAGGTGTGGGGTGTGGGGTGTCCTGGAACTGTGTACGGCAGTAGTACATTTTGGGGTGTCCAGGAGCCCGGGATTTAGAAAGGAGCCGTGTGCTTGACCAGAAATTTGTATAGGGCTTGAACAGCATCTGCATGCACACATTTCAACGCTTTGCCTCCTGTGGAGCTAGGTGGTAATGCACGCGCACTTACACTTGCATCTGCACACACATAGACACGAACACACACATACACACACAGACATGCACACACACAAACACATACACAGGCACGCACGCACACATACACACACACACACACGCACTCACACACACAGGCATGCACTCACTCATACTCTCTCTCTCTCTCACACACACACACACACACACACACACACACACAGACACGCATGCACACACCTGCACTTATGCGTGGCTTCACATAGGAGGATCACCAGTGCGGATTGGCAGCACCAGGCCTGCGACCATTGTGGAGGAACAGAGCAGCCCCAAAGGAGATGATGTTCGAGGGGGTGCAAGGGCAAGGGGGGAAGGCAGTGTGAGCGGGAGCGGGGAAAGTGGGAAGGTGGGGGGTGTGAAAAGTGAGAAAGTGGGTGAGGGAGGTGGGGGGCTAGAAGAGAGGAGGGGTGAGAGTGGGGTTGGGACCGAGGTTTTGCGAGAGAGCAAGGGCACACGTGCGCCAGAAGCATCACAGCAGGCCAGGAGCAGCAGCACACACACACAAGGAGGGTGGAACGGAGAGGTCAGCAGCAGCATGCGTTTGCAAGGAGGTGGGCAAGGGGAGGCGAGCGGCAGCGCTTGCACGCAAGCACGCGCTGTGGGCAAGGCGCTCGTGCCCAGCAAAAAGGGGGCGACAGCTTCTCGTACCTCCCCTCGCAAGCCTCGCATGAATAGCAGCAGTCAGAGCGTGCAGGGGGAGGAGCAGGCGGCCACACCTTCAGTTGGAATTGCACCTTGTGCTGTACACCCATCAACTGCACGCAACACAGCTGTTGGGGTCACACAGCCATCGCTGCCCTTGGCAGGTGGGTTTTGTCCTTATGGCTACGATTTCTACATATGCACAGTCGCACTTTTTGACTGGTGGCTTTATCTGTAACAACCGTCTTCCTTGATCAATTTGGAAATAATTTTGCTACCTGTACAACTTTTTGGTAGTGTTTGCGCTTTTTGGATCATCTAACTAACCAGCTTATTGAACAAAAAATCTCAAGCATCGACGCACCAATCTGACGCGCTCTGCACGCAACACTTTGCCCTGAGCCTTTGCTCATTTGTTGGGTTGGCCAGAAATATATATGTACGGTGTACATGCGGTACTTTTGGTCGGAAAATCACCAAATATACAGTCATATACGGTGTATATATACGGTTTGGCCAACCTTACTTATTTGTGCTCCCCTTGTAAATGATGTGTGCATCCAGCCGCAAACACACACACACACACACACACACACACACACACACACACACACACACACACACACACACACACACACACACACACACAGAAACACACACACACACACGCAAAAACGCACACACAAACACAAACATACATAGTTCCTTTCTTACTGAACGCAGTCCTTTTTCAAGTGCCTTTTCGCTTTGCCAGACATAGAAACATAGATACACACAATCACATGCACACAAATCCCAGCACATCCCACTCAGGCAATTTGCTCTGCACCAGTAACACAATCCACCTTTCCGCTCACTCACTTTCCATTTGGATGGTGTCAGGAAGCAAATGAACACACCCACACACAAAACTTGCACATGACATTTAGGTGACGCGCTCCGCACCAGCGCCGTCCTCCACCCCGGTGTTTTTGCTGGCAGTGGCGATGCAAATGGCTTTGCCCCCACCCCTCCCATGCTGCTCCTTTCTTCATCACCATCCACACGTGCCAGTGCGCTTATGGATGTCCCTATGATGGCTGCTGCTCTGGGAGGCAGTACAGGAGCCAGCAAAGAAATTGCAGGTGAAAGGAAGCCTTAGATAGCGACAAAATTGATGATCATGCTGACATTGATGGTGGTTGATGATGATGATGATGATGATGATGATGATGATGATGATGATGATGATGATGATGGTGATGATAACGATGATGGATTTGTGTGAGTCCCGATGAGGCACCTGTTTTGTTGTGGGCGTTTCGGACGGCACAGATGTGTACCTACCAAGGTTTGGTAGCACTCAACCTCTTTGCCGATCACCATTTTGCTTGACACATGAGCTCCTTCCAAGGTTTGTAGCACTCAAACCTCTTTGCTGATCACCATTTTGCTTGACACATGAGCTGCTTGAACCTGCTGCGTCACATCGTACAATCAGCTGTGGCAAAGAGACAACATTTGTGTGTGTGTGTGTGTGTGTTTGCCTATATGGGTAGCTCAAACGTACCCGTCGTACAATCAGCTGTGGCAAAGAGAACATTTGTGTGTGTGTGTGTGTGTGTTTGCCTATATGGGTAGCTCAAACTTACCCGTCGTACAATCAGCTGTGGCAAAGAGACAACAACATTTGTGTGTGTGTGTGTGTTTGTTGGCCTATATGGGTAGGTCAAACGTACCCGTCGTACAATCAGCTGTGGCAAAGAGACAACAACATTTGTGTGTGTGTGTGTGTTTGTGTGTTTGCCTATTTGGGTAGCTCAAACTTACCTGTCGTACAATCAGCTGTGGCAAAGAGACAACAACATTTGTGTGTGTGTGTGTGTGTTTGCCTATATGGGTAGCTCAAACTTACCCGTCGTGCAATCAGCTGTGGCAAAGAGACAACAACATTTGTGTGTGTGTTTGTTGGCCTATATGGGTAGCTCAAACTTACCCGTCGTACAATCAGCTGTGGCAAAGAGACAACAACATTTGTGTGTGTGTGTGTGTGTGTGTGTTTGTTTGCCTATATGGGTAGCTCAAACTTACCTGTCGTGCAATCAGCTGTGGCAAAGAGACAACAATATGTGTGTGTGTTTGCCTATATGGGTAGCTCAAACTTACCCGTCGTGCAATCAGCTGTGGCAAAGAGACAACAACATCTGTGTGTGTGTGTGTGTGTGTATGTTGGCCTATATGGGTAGCTCAAACTTACCCGTCGTGCAATCAGCTGTGGCAAAGAGACAACAACATTTGTGTGTATGTGTGTGTGTTTGCCTATATGGGTAGCTCAAACGTACCCGTCGTACAATCAGCTTTGGCAAAGAGACAACATTTGTGTGTGTGTGTGTTTGCCTATATGGGTAGCTCAAACTTACCCGTCGTACAATCAGCTGTGGCAAAGAGACAACAACATTTGTGTGTGTGTGTGTTTGCCTATATGGGTAGCTCAAACTTACCCGTCGTGCAATCAGCTGTGGCAAAGAGACAACAACATTCACTTAGCCTATTTTGTCCCGCTGCACCCGATCCAACCCTGCTACACAACACAGGCACACACAGGCCCCCTCACCTATCTTGCTCCAGCATGATTTGAATAGACCGGAGTTTTCCTGGCTTACGATACGACAGAGCTAACCAATCACACGTCTTGTCTCAATATCCGCAGGTGCACACCGCCCCTCAACCTTAGCCCCATCTTGCACCAGCACCACGAGCCTAGGCCAGAGTGTGCCCGCAAAACGCGAGCGCTACGCCCAGCACCACCTCACCACCACCACCTCCCCTCCCCCAAGTGACAGCGAAGACAGTGGCGCCACTGCCCCACACACTACAGCGCATCAAGCATCAGGCATCACTACATCTTGGGGGAGAGGTAGCAAAGAGAGCGGGGTCAGGAGACCCAGCCCCGGCCGCCATCTGCAAGCTTCCAGCCCCAACAGCAGGTACCCTCCCCCCCGTGCAAACCCAGCGCAGCACCTGCAACCAGCAACAGCTGGTGACAGCTCAGCGAGGGCAGGTGTCGGCCCTGGTAGGGTGGGGGCCTGTCCCGTGGGGGCTTCCAGCCTCATGACTAGCAGCCTCACCGTCAAGGCAGGGTCCCCTCCTAGCTTGCAGGTTGGTGTGTCTCACGCACTGTGCCATGTGTAGGGTTGGCCCAAACCGTATATGTGCCTGTTGAAAAAATGATGCTTTCTAGGTGAGCACGATGACAGGAATACTAGCGATGGGGTCATTAGACTGACACAGTACACACACGCACATACACACACACGCACACACACACAAACACACACACACACACACACACACACACACACACACACACACACACACACACACACACCAAGCACTGCTCCTGATGCATGCGCAGGACCGATCCACTCCAATTGCTGTGTGTACCATCTGTTGTCTAGACACAAATGCGAGACAGTCCTGATGGAATGCGGTCTCAATCCTTTGTTCCACTATATTCTTGTCCTTTGTCAAACTTCACCTACAATTGGGCGGCTTTCAACCAGAGGCCCTCTGACCTTGTGAATTTATCTTGCTTGTGATTCGCCATGAGACGTGTGGAATGTGTGTCAGTTTAATGCCTGTTAACCAACTCAATTAACTCTAACCAACTTTGCTTCTTTACCTCAAAGGGGCCTGGCCACTGCTTGCATGCTGCGACTCTACATAAGCAGCACAGCCCTGAACAGAGCCCAGGTGCACGCAGCCCCACCAGCATTGCGCCAAGTGGCATGCAAGCCGACCAGCAGCAGCAGCAGCAGCCGCCGCCGCAGCAGCAGCACAGTCTGGAGCGAAGGTTGCATGCAGGCAGCCCGACTTCTTTGATTGCCAGCGTGCAGGCCGTTCGGCAGAGCAGTGGGGTTGTCGACCAAAAGGCGGTGCGTGTGTTTTGCAGCAGCCCCTGCCTCTCCCCCAGTACGTCCCCCCAACGCCCATCACGCCCTCGTCAGTCTATCGTGGGATCTCCTCTACCCCTTCCATCACCACCATCGCAACAGCAACCACAACAACAACAGCAGCAGCAGCAGCAACCACAACAACCACCAGCACTGTTGCATTCACATCAACCCTCATCCATTCCTCTATCACAAACCCCAGATCCACCAATCCCTGCCAGTTTGCTCCCTACTGAAACTCATCTACAGCCTGAGGTCATACAGGAGGGCGTTAGTCACAGGGTGCAGGGGGATGGCTGTAGTAATCTTCAGCAGCAGCAAGACACAAGACAGCGGCAGCAACAGCAGCAGCAGCTACCGAAACAGCAGCATCAAAGCACAGGACAGCAGCAACAGCAGCAACAGCACCAGCAGCTACCTGAACAGCAGCAGCAAGATGCAGGACAGCAGCAGCAGCGGCAGCAACAGCAGCAGCAGCAGCTACCGGAACAGCAGCATCAAAGCACAGGACAGCAGCAACAGCAGCAACAGCACCAGCAGCAGCTACCGGAACAGCAGCATCAAAGCACAGGACAGCAGCAACAGCAGCAACAGCACCAGCAGCTACCGGAACAGCAGCATCAAGGCACAGGACAGCAGCAACAGCAGCAGCACCAGCAGCAGCAGCACCAGCAGCTACCTGAACAGCAGCATCAAAGCGCAGGACAGCAGCAACAGCAGCAACAGCACCAGCAGCTACCGGAACAGCAGCATCAAAATACAGGACAGCAGCAACAGCTAACTGAACAGCAGCAGCAAGACACAAAACAGCATCAGCAGCTAAGTGAACCGCAGCAGCATTTTGGCACAACAAATGAGGGCTTGCAGCAGCAGCAGCAGCAGCAGCAACCACAACAACACGAACCGCAGCATTTTGGCGCAACAATTGAGGGCTCTGGTCGAAGCAAGCCCCCTCAACAACACAGCACAGCAGGAGGGGAGGCGACAGGAGAGCGGGCAAAGGTGGACAGAGGTGCGGCTGCAGGCAGTAGCAACGCAGCAGCAGATCCATTTCATGACCAAACACGTGAGCATCTTCATCTTTCTGACGGAAGTCCAAGCACGAGCGCTGGTGCTGGTAAGACTGTGTCTAGCGGCGTCATCAGCGCTGGTGCCAGTGCCAGTGCTGGTGCTGGCAAGGCTGGTGCTGGCAAGGCTGTGGTGAGCAGCAATCCTAGTGACAAGGCTGACGACAAGGCTGCAGCGAGCAACCCCCACAATGCTGGTGCCAGTGCTAGCGCTGGTGCTGGCAAGGCTGTGGTGAGCAGCAATCCTGGTGGCAATGCTGACGACAAGGCTGCAGCGAGCAACCCCCACAATGCTGGTGCCAGTGCTAGCGCTGGTGCTGGCAAGGCTGTGGTGAGCAGCAATCCTAGTGACAATGCTGACGACAAGGCTGCAGTGAGCAACACCCACAATGCTGATGTTAGTTCCAGCGCTGGTGCTGGCAAAGCTGTGGTGAGCAGCAATCCTGGTGACGCCAGCGATCCTGACAACAAGCCTGCAGCAAGCGACGCTCCTGTTGCCGTCGATGCTGGGCAAGCAGCAGCGGCGGCGTCATCAAGCAGTGATAACGCAGGCAGCAAAGGGACACATTCAGCTGCTAACAGAGCAGTGACACCTGCATCTCCCTCTGACACCACCACTGCCCTCCCTGCCGCCAACCCCACTGGTACAAGAAACAACGGCAACGACCATACCAACTCTCACAGTGGCGACCCCTCCAGGACAGCGTCCCGTGCCGCACCAAAAAGGAGGGGTAGCGGTATTCCTTCCCGCGCTCCTTCTCGCGCCGCCGCACAGCAGCCGCAGCAGCAGCAGCAACAACGGCTGCAGCAGCAGCAACAGCAGCAGCAACAACCACGGCCGCAGCAGCAGCAACAACAACCATGGCCGCAGCAGCAGCAGCAGCAACAGCAGCAACAGCAGCACACAGCAGCAGCGCACCCATCTACACACTCACAACGTGCCACCAAAATACCTCTTGCACCCAGAGGCAGGGGTAAGATCAGAGGGGGGGTGCGACCTCACGGGGGGCGGCTGCCGCAGCCGCCGGCTCCTACATGGTGGGGCGCCGGCGGCCAGATGCCACGTGGCAGCATAGCCGCCAGCTCGCGCAGCTCGTATGCTGGGTGTGTGGAGGATGAGGAGGAAGGGGCAGAAGCTGTGGGGGGCAGAGGGGGAGGGGCAGATGCGTGGGGGCTGTCCAGCTTGATTGATGAGGAGGAAAGTGGAGAGGGGGGTTCGGATGGTGCAGCATATGCCGCTCTCATTCCACAGTCACAAAATGGTCCTGGTACAGCATATGTGTCTCTCCTTCCTCAGGAGGCGCAGAATGGTGGGGCGAGGCAGTACCGTGGGCATGCAGGTGAAGAAACATGTGTGCATTGGGGTGTGTGTCAATAGTATGTGCCTTTTGCAGGCTCAGAATGGTGGAATGAGGCACTGGCATGGGCAAGCAGGTGAAGAAGCATGTGTGCATTGCGGTGTGTGTCAATAGTATGTGGCTCTTTATTTGCGGGCACAGGATGGTGGGACAAGGCACTGGCATGGGCAAGCAGGTGAGGAAATATGTGTGCATTGGGGTGTGTGTCAATAGTATGTGGCTCTTTTTTTGCGGGCACAGAATGGTGGGACGAGGCACTGGCATGGGCAAGCAGGTGAGGAAATATGTGTGCATTGGGGTGTGGGGTGTGTGTCAAAAGTATGAGGCTCTTTTTCCGCAGGCACAGAATGTTGGGACGAGGCACTACCAGGGGCAAGCAGGAGAAGGGGTTGCAGTGGGGTGTGTTAAAACGTGGTGCAAGGACAGTGTGTCATCTGGATGTCTGATATAACTGATATACAGTGGCTAGTATTTATGCAAGGGCACACATGCATGTTCAGGTGCAGGGTGCCTACTCTGGTAAGTGTGATATAGTTGTGACAAAAAGTGTGATATAGTTGTGACAAAAGGTGTGATATAGTTGTGACAAAAGGTGTGATATAGTTGTGACAAAAAGTGTGATATAGTTGTGACAAAATGACTGCAGTAAAATGACGTGTGTGTGAGAGCAGGTAGATCCAAGAGAGGGAGCTCAGAGCACAGGGACAGGCCTGAGTTGCAATCTGCTTGTGCAGAGTGTATGAAGTAATGGTGAAAAGAATAACCCGGTCGTGCAGAGCGCGTGAAATAATAAAACTAAAAATAATGAATTGCTTGTGCGGATTGCATAAATTCAACCACAAAGACAATGATCCATTTGTGCACAGTGCATGAAAATAATAAGAAGGAAAACAGTTGCTTGTGCAGAGTGCATCAAAAAGCACTGTATAACAGACAGGGGTGCATAAAAAAAACTGTATAAAAGACAGGGGGAAAACACTGTATAACAGACCGAGGAAAAACACTGTGTAACAGACAGGCAGAAAGCACTGTATAACAGAGGGGGAAAACACTGTGTAACAGACAGGCAGAAAACACTGTATAACAGAGGGGGAAAACACTGTATAACAGACAGGCGGAAAACACTGTATAACAGACAGGGATGCTAGGAGGTTGGAGGTATGTCCTCGCAACCTTGCATTGTAATTTTTATAGACACACGCACACAAACGCACACACACGCACACACACGCACACACACACACACACGCACACACACGCACACACACACACACACAAAAACACACACACACACACGGGTTCACTGTCAAGCACGCATGCCCACAAATCACTATGCTATATTGCAATTGGCACAGGAGCACGAACCACCTACCTGTTTCCACTTCTGCACGCCTGCAGCAAACCAACTGCACTGTGCATTGCCCCCACGCCTGCAGCTGACCAAATACATTGCTTATTCCGCAACGCCTGCAGCAAACCATCTGCACTGCACATTGCCCCCACGCCTGCAGCTGACCAAATACATTGCTTATTCCCCAACACCTGCAGCAAACCATCTGCACTGCACATGGCCCCCACGCCTGCAGCTGACCAAATTCATTGCTTATTCCCCAACACCTGCAGCAAACCATCTGCACTGCACATGGCCCCCATACCTGCAGCAAAAAAGCTTTGCTGTGCGTTGCCCCCGCACCTGCAGCAAAACAATTACACTGCACGTTGCCCTCACTTCTGCAGCAAAACAATTGCACTGCGCGTCGCCCCCATACCTACCGCAGACCAACTTCACTGCTCACCACCCCCGCACTTGCAGTAAACCAACTGCACCGTGCTACGACCCCACACTTGCAGCAAACCAACTGCACTGCACATTGCCCTTACTTGCAGCAGACGACGTTGACTCAGACAGCGTCAATGTTGGCGGCACCGGCACCACACCCCCAGGCTCCAGCTGTGGCTCTGCCTACCACCCCCCTCTCCCTACCAGACACAGCCACACACCCCCTGTAGGTGCAGTGGCTGGGCAGGGGACCCACGGCATGAGCAGGTTTAATGTAAATGGAGACGAGGATGGATGTGGCGCAGCGGCTGACTTTCAGCACCAGAATCAGCAGCAGCAGCAGCAGCAGCAGCAGCAGCACCCTTGCCACCAACGGCAGCACCACTTCCCAGGCTCTCCTGGGGAAATTCAGGCGCACAGGGAACATGGCGGGAACCAAAATTGCAACAGCACCACCACGCCCAACGTCTGCAGCCCCCCCATGCGCAGGATCCGCACGCAGCCGCGTGCAGCTGATGGGGGAGTACTGGTCGCACCCCCACAAGGGCGTCAGCAACAAGGGGGGGGCCAATTTTCGTCCCCCCACCCCTCGTCACATTCTCAATGGCCTACGGCACTGAGTCCACAAGGGGCCGCCCAAGACAGCTACAACCACGTCGGCCACCACAACCGCGCACACCAGCAGCTGGAGGAGGAGCAGCACGCGTTAGGCGGGGCACAAGGGGGCGGAGGGTACGCAGCATTTGACCAGCAGGGAGGGTTTGCCGCCTTTGACGTGCACGGCATTCAGGCAGGGTGGGGGGGCAGCCCTGGTGCCTTTGACCACGCAGGCTTCACTGACGGTGCCTTAGAGAGCTCCACAGTCGGCACCGACATCAACCACATGCACATGCACCACCACTCACCCTCAAATGGCAACCATACCAAGCCATTCCACCCCCATCACTACCCCCACCATGACCGTCATCAACAGCAGCAGCGTCTGCACACCCCTCCTGTGGTGCCTGCGTCGCACGTGCTTGCAGCTGCCGCCCAACATGGCGCGTCTACGGCAACAGCAGGTGGGTTTGAACGGCATTGGCTTGTGCACAACGCGAGAGGTGGAGGGGGCGTACATTACTTGAAATTGCCAAGCAAAGGCAGCTCAATGCTACTGAAGGCCTTGTTTGTGAGTATGCAACACCGTTGAAAATGGTGTGGCTTGGCTAGAGCACCAGATAAAGGTGAAATAAGTGTGAAGCAGCCACAGAGAGAGCAGGAGATCACCGTAGTGCATGCAAGTACACAGCGTTTATTATAGGTAAATATAGCTTGGCTAGAGCACCAGATAAAGGTGAAACAGGTGTGCAGCAGCCACACAGAGCAGGAGATCACCGTAGTGCTTGCGAGTACACAGCGTTTATTATAGGTAAAAATAGCTTAATTAGAGCACCAGACAGAGAAAGGAGACACCGGCAGATCTGATTGTAGTGGCTTAGAAAAGGGATGGGCGCGTGTCGGCTAGTAGGTGTAGGTACTGGGCTGCAGTGCCATGATGTATGTTGATTAAAACTGGGAAGCAGCAGGGAAAAAGAGGATATCGTCAAATTAAATATTTGCTGGCGCAATGAATAAATACGCGCTGTACTGCAATTTTTGCACCCTTTGTCTTCTCACCCTCCTTTTTTATTGCGGCAGCCGTTCCTCTCCAAACCCCTTCTCACCTCCTTTTTCTTTGCGGTAATTGTTCCTCTCCAAACCCCTTCTCACCCTCCTTTATTATTGCGGCACCTGTTCCTCTCCAAATTCCTTCTCACCCTCCTTTTCCTCTGTGGCACCTGCTCCTCTTCAAACCCCTTCTCACCTTCCTTTTTCTTTGTGGCACCTGTTCCTCTCCAAACCTCTTCTCACCTCCTTACATCTTCCCTCGATTTCGTCAGGAGGCACTGCTACTGCTGCTGCATCAAGTTCAGCTGGCCAGGGGGGAAAGGCAGGAAGGGGCCGAGGCATGGCTGCGGGTGCCTCAAATGCATCTGGGGGCGACAAGGGGCGTGGACGAGGGCGTGGGCGTGGGCAGGGTGGGTGTGGCACCATTACTCCTTTTTCACTCCTTTGTAGGGTTGGCCAAACCCGTATATATTCACCATATATGACTGTATGTTCAGTGATTTCCCTGCCAAAAACACTGTATATACACCGTATATACATGGTTCTGGCCAACCCTACTCCTGTGTTGCTGCTCCAGACACACTGTTTGTGGTTACGTGGGCCGCTGTTGCTGCGATTGCGCATGGGGGTGTGGCAGGGGTACGTGCTTAAAAATAAGAGTGGATGTTTGCGTTGCATGATGGATACTGTTTGTGCTGTTTGGGGCAACAGGGGGAAGAGGGTGAGTGCAGCACGAGTGCTGCTGTCTTGCTATTCTGGACGCACTGTTTGTGGTATGAGGGGGCCGATGTTGCTGTGAATGCTCTCTCCTAGGGCAACACGGTGCGTTGGAGTGGGCGCGGCTGGGGGGGGGGGTGAGTGCTGAGAATGTGCTTGCGGATGATGTGTGTGCAAAATGTACTGAAACCTACGTGTCAAGCTCGTGCAGAATTGCCGAAGGGCGTGTTGCTGTCGCTGCATCACCTGCTGCCCACCATGCTCGATCGGCAAGGCATGCCGTCTTGCTTTGCACTTACGCATCGTCATTGCATTCGCAATAATGCCATGGAGCATGTATATTCCATGTGCTGTGCTTCCCTTGCTACTAGTTGTAGCATCTGTCATGACGCGCTGAGGCGTCTTGCTGTGCACTCATGCACCGACATTGCTCGCTAATAGCTGTAGCATCTGTCATGGCACGCGCTGAGGCGTCTTTCTATGCACTCATGCACCGACATTGCTCGCTAATAGCTGTAGCATCTGTCATGGCACGCTTAAGGTTGCCAAAGGAAGCGGTCCTCCAACACACTCTCTCTCCCTCTCTCTCTCTCTCTCTCTCTCTCTCTCTCTCTCTCTCTCTCTCTCTCTCTCTCTCTCTCTGTCTCTCTCTCCCTCTCTCAAGTCCCTGGTGTCCATCCTTTCGTCTTTCATGGAATGTGGGCTTGACAAACAAGCACGACTTGTTGGGCAATGAGAAACATGGTAAACATGATATGTGCTCCTATTGGATAGAATTGAACACCACGCACGCAGTGAAGCCCACTTACCACGTTTTTAAAAGAAAGGGACCACTTTGGTACCAAGTCATAGGTGTGACGTGAAGGAACCGATGAGTTGCACAGCTCCCATGGACATGTCTGGAAAACGGGCAGGTCTCTTAAACTCACCAACTCAAATGTTTTGCTTTTGGCTAGACTGGTTGAACCGTTTCATGTGTGCCGCTTTTGCCTGCACCAATGCTTCAGCGTGAGGTTGTGCGTCTGTATGCGTATGCACAACTGTGTTTTGTACAGGCAAAGTGGGGGGGGGGGTGCAATGGGTTTAGGGTTAAAAACCCAAGTCATTCAAATGCCTTTCCACAGACTGTGACTACTTTGCCTTGGCATCTAGGCACCGCTACAGTGAATGTGATGTCTGTGTAAGCTGCAGTGAATGTGATGTCTGTGTATGCTACGGTTAATGTGATGTCTGTGTAAGCTGCAGTGAATGTGATGCCTGTGTATGCTACGGTAATGTGATGTCTGTGTATGCTACCGTGAATGTGATGTCTGTGTAAGCTGCAGTGAATGTGATGCCTGTGCATGCTACAGTGAATGTGATGTCTGTGTATGCTACAATGAATGTGATGTCCGTGCATGCTACCGTGAATGTGATGTCCGTGCATGCTACCGTGAATGTGATGTCTGTGTATGCTACGGTAATGTGATGCCTGTGTATGCTACGGTAAATGTGATGTCTGTGCATGCTGCAGTGAATGTGATGTCTGTGTATGCTACCGTGAATGTGATGTCTGTGTAAGC
>Ga0307968_1003034_pt1 | contig 13977 bp, 10 predicted proteins | sample OrgLakmetagen650_FD_201834 | JGI IMG/M metagenome (GOLD analysis project Ga0307968, IMG submission 201834) | Saline water microbial communities from Organic Lake, Antarctica - #650 | ecosystem: Environmental > Aquatic > Non-marine Saline and Alkaline > Saline | place: Antarctica: Organic Lake... | reverse complement strand
ATGGGCCCCAATCCTCGCTAGCACCATCACCATCGGCGCTTCCAACACCAGCGCTGCTAGCATCTCCATTCCCGGTACCTCCAATACCAGCACCTCCATGCTCCGCATTTCCAACGGCCTGGAAATTTCAAGTATTGGAATGTTGATGCTAGTCTTGGAATTAAACAAAACAAATCATGCATTATGTCGGCACTAAGTTGCTACAAGCTTGAGCCTTAAGTGTACACAACGTCGATCAATGTAAGCCTAAGCCCTCTGGCACAATGAAACTGACATGCGCTTGTGCTCCATGGTACCCAAGTTGTTCGGCAAACGAATCGGGGATTATCAGTCGTCCATGGCTATCCTGAAAGATAAGGAAAATATCAGGTGTATCGAAATGTAGGTTGAAAGCATGATTGGAATGTTGTGCATCTTCAGAAACAATAAAATGAAAACAGGATAAAAAAGGGATAAACTACTTACGTGAGCGGTGCCATCCCCATATCCAGGGGGGATGAACCCCTCATGCTCACGGTGGAGATCTGCTTTGTCACTGCACATCTGGGGCACCTGGAATTGAAATAATGTGCAAAATGGGTCATTGTCATTAGATATTTTTTAAAAATTAGGCAGGAGCCGTTATTTATCATGTTTTACACAAATTGTAAGAGATTACAGAAAATAGCATGTTTGCTACACCAAATAAATTAAAAGCTAATAACACTGAAAGCCACGTACTGCAGGTGTGGGGGCAGCCATGTTAGCTGACTGCCTCTGTGCCCCCTGAAATGAATGAGTGGCAGCACTACAATGAGCTGCGAATTTGTTGCAAGTGCAGCACAAAAACTCGGTATTTCTAAATCGGAGCATAAACAATGAAATTCACTTACGACTGGCGTGGGAGCAGCCATGCGTGCTGCAGATATCTGGGACACCTAGGTATAAGGAATGAGCGTGTTACAAATAATTCACTTAGATGTCTCTCAGGTTAAATGGTGTAAGGAGTATAAATTTTCAAAGTGCACGACAATTAAGGTTCTTCATGTGTCTGAAAGCGGCCACAACCATCTGTGCTCAGCAGTAACGACGCTGAGCCCCTCAAAACAACAAATAACCGGCAGACCAATAATATCATAGTGCACTTTGATGAGGCACTTTGAAATCAAAAGCGCACTTTTATTATTCAAAAGCGCACTTTTAAACTTTCGAAAAACAACAAGCTCCAAAATGCGCTATTTCAGCGGCTTTTGCATGTTTCGCGACCATATATGCGTTGTAAGACATGGCGGACAACCATTCCAATACAATTTGGGCGCAGGGGTGGATGTCCGTGGTCAGACCCATGTCCCGGCTAGGCATTTTAGCCTTCAAAGTGCCTACCAAAGTGCCGGCCCTGGGCACAGTGGGGGTCAACGGAGCAAATGTCCTGTAATGTGACTATTTTTAATACACAGATCATGTTTGAATGATATAACTGGATGGTTCATGAAGTTTGGGGCCAAAAGGACCACCCAGTGGTCTGGACAGAAATCCAGTTCAAATTTTAGCACTGAGTTTCCACAATACAGGCCACCACGCCCCAAGCAAGACCTCTTTTCATCCCAAAACACGACAGGAGGACTTCCTGTATGGTACCAATCCTGGGTTTTAAAAAGCAGATTTGGTGAAGGTTGGTTTTCCACCTTTTTGGCTCCCCTTTTGTTAAGTTTCTTTTAGGGAAATGGGCCAAAGTGGAGTATCTGACCGACTGCTTGGTCGTTTCACTCCATTTTTGTTGCATTAATAAATACCATTTTATCATAAAAAATATTAGAGGTATTCAAGATCCAGAATGGTGCTGTAGGTGGTGAGATCTGGTGGATTGGCAGTGAAAGGTAGGGTTTATGCCGCGGGCAATTAGACATGGGCCACCATGTTTGCAAATTTAAAGCTCAGGTGTTATGAGTACCTTTGGGTCCTAAGCTTAGAGTTTACAAACTTGGGGGCCCATACTCAATTCACATTTCTAAAGTACCCCTGTTTGGGGCCTCCGTCGACCCCCTCTGATAGAATTATGCCGCCGCATACAAACACCCAGTGCACGCATGCACCCTCGCATCATGGCCAAGCAAGACCATACATCAACACTAGCTCATCGTAGCCGAGTTCAGCTTTAGTTTGATGCTATGTTGGTTCCAATTTAAATAGATGCCCCCCTCTGTAAATTTTCTGAGGGACCTGCTGAATTGCTGCTCGTACGTACGCGTTACATGGCCGAATTTTGTGGCTTATGTGACTTACTGTTTTGTGCAGGTGCCATTGATGGCACTTTTATGCGATTTAAAAAGAAACTTGACTTGTGTGTTTGTTACAGAAGGTTTTGCATTTGTGCTTTTGAGAGTTTGAGAGTCTTTGAACCTGAAAAATTCAATCTAACCGTGCTTAAGTAAGGCACGTTTTTGGAAGCTTTTCGTTTTCCGCCATCATCATATTTGCGTGTTGTTGCTCTTGGCAAGTTTGCTTGTAAGATTTAAATGTTTGTGGTATTGTATGCATTGTGCTGTGCTCTTTACACAATAGTATTCAAGAAACTGGCATGTCGATCAGGCCTGTTGAGTTGGAAGCTGATAGATTCGCAGCTTCACATATGATTGGTTTGAAGGGGCACGCTCGTGGGGGAGCTGTTGATCTGCATGCCTTTAAAGTGCTTGGGATAGACTGTATGTCCCGCACAACAGCAGACCTGAGATAATTGCACAAGAACACAAACAGTGACTCTGATGATGATCAGCATCATCCGTAATTACAGCATCCACAAACAGGCAGCAGATCTGACTGAATCGCCAGGTTAGAATTTCCAGGCTGGCGGTACTCAACAGCATTAATTTGTTCCAGAGCTGTATGTGTGGGCTTGCACCGCCTTCTTCTCCTCTGCAGCCTGCTTTTTCCGTAATACTCCACTTTCACCTTGAAATCAGTCTATGTCACCCCAGACCTGCTGGGCTTGATGCTAGCAGCGACGGAGCGTAGGTCCTGGGCTTCTTCTTCGCCGTCTTGAAAAGCATGATCCTAGTAATTTTGGCAGAAATGCCGAGCTGTGTTACGAAACTTCAGGAAGTAAAATTGAAGTAATCAGGGGTGTTTTTTCCCCCCGAACTGAAAAACTGGAATCTGGTTGCATCACTTATATTGATTAAACAATAACACAGAGAACAGCCTCCACTTGGCGGGCACGTCAGTAATTCGGTGTATCTATCTAGTAATTAGGGTGTAACAAACATCTTCCGATCTGAGTGATCCTCCCTCCTCTTGGAAAAGCCAGATAGGTGAGGGGAACAGGGAAGAGAGAGACTCACACTAGCACACATACACGCACACATACACGCACACATACACGCACACACACACACACACACAAATGCACACACACACAAACGCGCACATACACGCACACATACACGCGCACATACACGCACACACAAACGCACACACACAAACGCGCACACACACACGCACACTCACACACATACACACGCACACACACACACGCACACATACATACACACACACTCACACATACACGCACACACACATACACGCACACACACAAGCACGCACACACACACGTGCACACACACACACACACGCACACACACATACACGCACACACACATACACGCACACACACAAACGCGCACACACAAACGCGCACACAACGCACACGCACACGCACACACACGCACACACACTAGTTCACGCACACATACACAATAGTACACGCACATGCATGCGATGTCATAAACAACACGTCTCTACAGAGCACTATCTTGCACGTTCAAAGAGTGCAACCTTTTTCTCATTGGAGCACAAAGAACGCACTTTTTCATGCAGAAGCAATCTGACCTGATTACCTACCTGATTATTGTTACTCTTCTGCCATGCAGCAACGTAAGGGAATGGCAAAGCTAAAGGTCCTAGCATTGCACAGCTTCCGCACTTCAGGCGCCATATTTAAATACCAGGTAGCTGCAGCTTTATAGCGCTCGATGAACTAGTTGAGAGTCACCCCGGTGAAATGTTGGCAGAGGCTCACAGATCACTTGGACAAAGGATACTAGCACACACACTCTCACGCGTGCTTGCTGCTTCAGATAGAGCGAACAGGTGGTCTTGCTTCTGCCTTGGCTGAATTCTGTGATATCACTTACATCGATGCACCCAGCCCTGCAAGTGGCAACATCCCAAGGTACGGGTGTAACCAACCTACCCAAAGTGTGGCTTGGGATGCTTTAACATTTTCGTCATGAAACTCTCTGTCACAGGGACGTCCTGCCGTTCTTTGGTGAAGGCCCATACTTTGAGTGGTTTAAGGTGAGCCTGAAGAGGTTTAAGCATCACAAACAACTGTGAGTCAAACCCGTGCTCATAAAAAATACATCACTCACCACTGATGGTTTGTCAAAATGTAAGCCTCCTCATCCTTGAATTTGTAGGTGGAAGAAATGGGCGACAAGCTAGGTGAGTGGAGGAAACAACGTGCCTGTGTGGAGGGTTGCTGACCCAAGGTGTTCCGTCCCACTCCTTGAAAAGCGGTGGAAACTTCCAATGCCTGCAGAGTTTGATGTGCCTGAACTTGAACGCAGCATGGCCTTGATTGAAAAGGTCTTCAGAGAGCAAGGCCCGTTCGACGGCATTGTTGGATTTTCTCAGGTAGGAGGACGGAGGATAGGGACACAGCTGACGTAAACGCCATCAAGCAACCTCCTGGCAGGCCTCCGTTGTCAATCAGGCTTTATATGTTTATTTGCAAGCGACGCTGTTCTGTGAAGTATTATTGCAAATCGACCCCAGGTTGGTCAGGTTGTGTCCACGAAAATGTCAGTGCCCAGAAATTATGCTCTGTAAAACTTCTGCGCTTAGGTTTTCAAACTCGGGCCTGATAACACACAAAGGAATCATATTCATATTGCTACACAAATCTAATTCGAGAGTACCTTTGCTTAATATGCGGCACCCACTTCCAGGGCTCACTCTTGACGTCTGCCGTGACGTGCCTCCAGCATCGTCACCTGCTTCTGCGGGTATGTCATGCAAGAGGTTAAGGGTAGGGATGCAAGTTACTCTCTTACTCTCCGCTAGGATTAAAACATGCTTTATCTAACTGCGTAAGAAACACACTGCTCATCTGAACAATACGTGCTTTCATTCTCATTTTTCAGGACGTCCCTCCCATCAAATTTTGCATCCTGTTTGCCGGTTTAAAGGTGAGGACTATGTCAGGACTTGAAAATTCTGGGACTATGTAAGGACTTGAAAAATCTGCATTTCCTCTAAGACACTCACAGGGGCCGTGTTGTGTGCCAGAATGTGCCAGATTAAGCGGTTGGATTGTTTAAATCGACCTGTTTGCAGGGTAGATGTAGTACAATTGTAATGGGATCAAAGCGCTGTATTTATAGCCTGTGTGGCTTTTCCCCTTCTGTTCCTATTGTACAGCAGTGTCTCATGGCATTCATCAGAGGGCTCTGCAATAAGTGGGGGCGCAATAATTCAGGAAGTGTATAGGGATAGGATAAGTACTTTATTTCCTACTTGCAGAACATTGCATTAAAGTGGACTGTTTTGCAGGCGCCACTGGGCTTTCAGCAACAATAAACTGAAAAATGAACGCTCGAGCTAAGACAAATTAACACCTAGTGAGTCGCCTTGCCATTCTGACAGTCACAAAGTTTCTAAAGCAACGGTCGGATACAGATTGTGCCTAAACCGTTCTTGTTAAAACTCACTCATCTATGCAGTCACGATACCCCCCTCATGTGCAAGCCTTTCAAGAAGGAAAGGTTCCGGTACCTTCCCTACATGTGTTTGGGTGAGGTCTCTCTTAAACCCTTTAAACAGTTCGAGGGTTCTAGAACTTCAAAATAAAACGTTTGATATAGCCGTTTGTAGAAGCCGTTTATGAGTTTGACATGTTCTCTAAGTTTATGCATCCTTTTACTACCTTCTAATTGCTGCAATCAGAGACCGCGATCAAATAAGAGAGCACTGCGTGGAGCTCATGAACGCTTTTGAGAGCCCAGTCATTTTGACTCATCCGCGAGGTAAGGTCAGCTGCTTGGTTTCTGTGGTTAGTACACATATCACACATATCACAACAATCATCTGGCAATGGCTAGCTAATCCTAAATCCCAAAGCAGTAGTCCTGGAATAGCTTGCTTACTACAGTCCTCATCATTTCCTTAATCACTTTTCATTGTCTGCTTCCGTCGTACGCAGGACATGCCATTCCAGCACTCTTGCCACACCAATTACAAGTCGTGCGAGCTTTCTTGGCTTCCTTTTCTGATGCCTCATCTTTGACTTCAGGTAATCCTAAAAACATGTCTAGTTCCAGCCCTGTGCCTTTAAGCCAGCCGCAGGCTGCTACCTTGGTCGAGTCACAACCGTACAGTGCCTGCAAAGATCAAAGTGGGAACAGAGGGAAGGGGTTGGTGAGAGGGAGCACTGCTGGTGCACCAACAGGCAGGCGGTTTTACAGGACTGCACAGTTACCTTCCACCAATGCCGCCGCAGCTATGAAGCCAATGCGCTCCAAGCTTTGAGCCTGTGCACTTGCTTTCTTAGCCTTACTATGTACGTGCCCTTGCTCACACCTTTTGAGGCTCTCCTCCAATTCTCCCCTAGGCGTTGCTTTGTCTATTTCTTACCATATAAATTATCAACAAATCTAAATTGTGCGTGCTGTCTTTGAGGCTTCTACTGTTTTGTGCATTCTGGCAGGTTTGCCAAATTTGCAGCCTCATCCACATTCCTAAATAGCTTTACATTCTGCAGCAACTTTATTTGTGAACTGCACGGTCAATCTCACCTTACTTAAAGGTCCTTTAATTCAGTATACCTGTCTAGCTAACATGCCTAAGTATGACTCATTGCAGCCCCTTCTTTTCTCTCTTTCTCTTTTTATACCTTTGTACTTTCTTCAAACATCGCTCTTTTTGGAAATCGTAAAATTTGAGACCAAACGCTAGTGCATATTGTGTAATTACCTCCAGCATGGCAGAAAATAGAAGGGCTGCTCTATGGGGAAGGCGGTTGGGAGGCAGAGGCCTGCACACCATTAGCTTAGTGTGGAGGAGCTACAAAGGACTCAACCTGGGACCAAACGAACACACGCACCGTGAGAAGTATTGCTTAGAGGAGGTTTACAAGGTTGCGGCATCCAGTCCCAGTGAGGGAGTTATGAGGTAGCCGGTACCAAAGTGGATCATTTTCCTTACTAATCAGAGTGGGGAGTGTGTTTGTTCACATTCTTCTCGAGGTCTAGGTAATTTAATGGTAGCGTCTTCTGTTGGTTAGCTTAGGGTTTCAGATCTGACAGAGGTATCAAATTACAAGGTTTACAAGAAAAGGCCTTGAGTCAAAGCATGCAACTGCTAGCCTACTCTTAAAAACAATCAGTTTATGTAGACAAAAAAAAGTTGTGCGTTGTTGTTCTGGTGCAAAAAAGTAGAAACTTCCTGTGCTCTTGCCTCTGAGGATAAGGACTCATGTCTCCTTTGAACTGGAAAATAGCATGCTGTTCATCCTGGACATCATCATCAGCTTCACACAAATCACAGGTAGGGGAGGAGGTGGGGCTCCATGTTGCGGTCTCAAAGCGAAGGGTGTGGACACGCAGTCTGAAACGGGCAACACTGTGAACGACATCTTGTGGGAGGTCTAGGAACATGTACTTGGGAAGGCTGTAGGGAGAACGAATAGCCAAGGCTTTTTTGGGGGGTAGTGCACACCATGTGTTATAAGTGAGAATTTTGCTGTTGTGCTCTCTTGGGCAGCCATCAGAGTAGGATGTCCAAAACTCCAGGTGTCTCTCTCTGAGGTCCCAAATAAAACGGCTGAGGTCAACGACTGAGGTCAAAATATGGGAAGACCAGCAGTCATCAGACCTCCTGGAGCTCAGTCGCATGTCAGCATGTAAATTAATACAGCATTTTAGGGGTACAAGTTTACAGCCAGGGAAAAACTATCCTCCCCCTACTAGTCTTACTATCTCAGAAGCGCAATACAACTGGGAGTACCTGCTGGCTTACTATGGTTGCTGTTTTGATAAGCTACATGGTTACTAGACCCCTTTCCGTTTACCATAAAACTTGCGGTAAGTAATTGAGTAAGCTAGCTAGCTTACCAGGCCGCTTTTCAATTGCCAAAAACACCATGGTTACTGAGTAAGCGATACACTGCCTACCAATTTCTGTCGGATTAGCAACATAATACATCTGTGGGATACTGCTGGCTTACTATGGTTACTGATCGAGTAAGCTAGCCAGCTTACCAGGCCTTTCATACGTTCTTTTAAATTTTAGTAGAAAAAACCGTTACCTATCGTTCACTACTCGGGCGGTAACCCTGCCGCTTACCGCCCGCTTACTACCTTCATAATCGAGTCAGTAAGCCTGTCAAGCCAGTCTGGTAACGTCTTCTAACATTCTGACGATCGAGCTATTGAAGCACCAGCAAAGTTGTCTTGACAGAGCCTGAATTAATTGCTCTCCTTGCTGCTCTCCTTGCATCAATAGCTGATGTAGTTCGAAAATACTGTTGCTGGGTTGGTGCCACTTCCATCTGGCTTGCTCAACGTTTGCCGCTCTTGCTGGGTCAGGTTAGTAGGTTAAGAGACATGAAGTTTTCACTCCCTCCTGTATGTCAACAGTAACACCCCTGCACCTTCATTCGATATGGCACGTCACTCACTAATGCCCACAGAAGCAGGGAACACCAATGTACACACAGTGAAGTTGTCATCTGAGATCAAAAAAGCACTGTGATAACAACGAGAGCAAGAAGCAAGTGAAAATGTAAAAAAAACCGAACATCGCTCATTGCAGGTTGTACATTCTAGGACTCTATTTTTCGTTTGCTACTGCTTACCAGCACCTCCTGCTCTCTTCACTCGTCCGACCAGGAGAACAATATCTTTATGAACTAGCACGGATTCAACACCATTTGCCTAGGTTCACACTGGCCACACCAACACAACTTCTAGGTTACAGTGTGCAAAATATTCTACTGCTCTCATCAATAAGCTCTCTGGCACGCTTTCCTCTCTTTACAACATGTTGCATGGCTACGGCGCTCTTACACTCAAACAAATACAATTGGTTCAACATGATAAATATAAACTAAACAGCTTCTGCTACACTCAAGACCACCTGGTTCGCTGCCCCAGTCAGCAGTGCTGCTGCTAATGAGATAAGGATGGTTGCGTGCATTTGCATTGTCTGCAGGTGGAAAGGAAAGGTCACAAAGAATGACGGGTTAGACCTGCAGAATACTAGAAAACGATCAGGAGTAGGACCAAAGCAAAACACCAATCATGTTGTTCCCATCCTCACGATTTATGGAAGGACACAATGAAAAAAGGCTGTGATGATGTCACCTGTGCTCATGTGTGCATAACGTTGTTCACATGTTAAATAGGCAACGTCTAGCAAACACATGCCTTTCAAACCTCTTCTCTTTTGCATTTTGTGCCTTCTGCACAAACTGTAAAGGGACACACTTCTTTCGCCTTACCTCCAACACCCGCTTGTAAGGCACACGTGCATCTCTCAGACCATCTAGCAGGTAAACAGGGGCTGGGAAGCTGCCTGGCATCAGCTTGTGTAGACCCAGAGTCAGCAGAGCAGAGCCAATCATGGTAGCCTTGGCCTTCAGGCGCTCCAGTCGGGAGGCAGAGGCCCCTGGAGCATTGCTTGACAGTATCTGCAAGGGGCAAACCGGCACAGCAGAAAACAGGTGAGTAATCACAACATAATGGTGCAAACCGCCAAAAGCAGCACATGGTTCACTCAAACTGCTTGGCGTTGGAGCAATGGCACTGCGGTCAGTTTGTCGGCTTGAGATGGTGACATTTGAACGCCACGCAATCTGGAAGTGGCAATGCCTGAGTACACGTGCGCGTGAGGTTGCACAGAAGCAGAACACCCGAATCATAGCCCACGCTCTTCCCCACCTGCATGTACTCAATTGTCTGCATTGCTTGGACGTCCTGTAAGCGTGCTGTTGTGAACGCTGCTGGGGCGCGCTCCAAGTCCCCTGACACTGAGTCCAGGGTGTGCACAAACACGCGCACGGACTCAAGTGCAAGATTGCATCCCTGCAAGCGAGGTTGCAGGCCAGAATGATACAGAGTGGTAGAAACAAGCTGAATACTGCCTGTACTGCTGAAACGGACTGTATCTGATCCCAATACGACAGCAGTTCATCAAAACCATTCCTTACCTGTGCTAACGTGCTGGTCATGGGGTGCCCAGCATCTCCCAACAGCACACAGCCAGGCCCATCCAACTGCATTATGATAGTAGATAAACACGCTGATACAAAACATTCAGGCGTGGTGGAAGGAATAACTCGGACCTAGTTCTCACACTCGCCCAAGCCTAATGAAAGGGCAGTTTGGATAGAATGAAGTTAACAGGATGGTCTAATTTAATGCAAGGCAAGCTGGAAGCTTGCAAATCCTCATCCTGCCTAGAGCTTGGGCGCTCCATTGTCTGTGCTTAAAGATAGACAACGCATACATGAAATATGCTTGACACTTGCAACCATAACACCGCCGTAGCTCTGCGGTATGATGTCATTCATTTACAGAAACAAGGCGCACAGAAATTGATCAGCGCACACACACCCTGGTAGTGGACATCAGCTTTCCAAATGGAGAGGGAGGCTGTCCTGAGGCATCACAAGTCTGGGCCACTATCGACTCTATCCATTGCTGAGGTATCTGAGGGTACGCATTGCTGATCTTGGATAGCAATTCCTGGGCATCGTAGCTGCACGCAACAGGTCACAAGGCAGCATAAGTGTGAGATGCAAGAGGTTTGCTTTTGGTTCCCTTCCCTTCTGAGACCTCCCAAGGGATTCCTGAAGCTCTGGCATCTAACCATAGCGAATGGACAAGGAACGTTAGGACCTGTTTTCTGCACCAACTTGAAAGAGACATCAGATAGCTGAAAGAACGTGACAGCTGTCCGTTACCCGGAATAAAGTGTGTCCAGCATGACATAATGCCTTTATTGCGGCCTGCGCAGGCAATCTTGCAAAGGTGGGCCATTTGTGCTCCTTTTACCTATCCTGAACACTGGCATTCCAACCCAAGCTCATCTTTTCTCCCACCTGGGAGCCCTAGTAAGCATCCCTGAAGCCTTGCCGTCTGCTTGTCGCCACAAAACAAGGGTCGGCATGTCCTTGGCATTGAAGGTGTACAGGTACCGACTGTGTTCATGCTGTGAAAAGCCTGGCACAAGCTCTAACGAGCTCTTGCAGCTCAGTCCGTGGTAAGTCCTATTTGCCAAGACATGAAATATTGTGATGAAGTTGGTTGCAAGAAGGTTGCGAACTGTGGGTCACATTTCATAGTTGTTTTCATGTGCTTGCAGGCTGGCAATCACAAGTGAAGCAAGTGGCATGCACTTCACTCTGGTGACAGGCAACACTTTCGCGTCATAATAAAAAGTTGGGATATAAGCAGGAGGGTCATAGCTACGTAGGCATCTGGTTTTAACACTACTTTGACACAACTCACTTGTACGAAGAGCGATTGTGAAAGAGCAAGTCCACATTCATATTCGATATCTTGTCCTGTAAGTAAGAAAGCAAGCGCATGAGAACCAGCACAAGCAAAAAAAGAGCGCACCCTACAAATTTAAAGAACCCAACAAGGTGCTCTATTTGCGCTTCTTTTCAGCAATGTCTTTCAAAAGCGCTTTTTTAACATCAAGTGGAGTGTTTGTACGCAAATCAGTATTGTGCTTATGTCAAGAAGCTGCCTCATCTCAGCTTGTCCGTCTGTGTCCATCTGAAAAAAGCTGCGACCTGTCTGATAATTTTTATCCTTGTCTTCATTGCTTTTTCTTATCCATCACAGGGTGCGAAACAACTATTGAGTTCTCTGCAGCATGCAGAAGAACTCGAGTTCTTGTAGGTGAGTGACATGTGTGATGCACTTTTGCACAAAGTGCATTCTTCCCTTTCTGTACCATCTTTTTATTATCTGTAATTTTTCTGCCTACAACGAGCCGTAAAAGAACGGTGTTTCTCCTCACCCCCAGCTGCACTGCAACACGTCCTCACCTGCATGAGCTGCCTGACTCTACTCCCTGCTCCATCCGCTCCAATTAGGAGCTTATACTGGACGGCTGTGGTGGCAGTACTGGTGGAGGCGCCAACACTGCTGCTAGTGGAAGCGCCTTGAGAGAGAGCATCGCCGGGGTCCACAGTACTGTTGAAGGTAGCAACCCTGAAACGTACGCCAAGAGAGCTTTTGTGGGAAATCCGTTGCGTATCATGTGCGCTGACATATTTTGTTGCATTGCTCCGCCATTTATGTTTCACGAAAGCAGCAAAGACCAATATTTAGTTCATCCATCTTTTGCCATTGACGCTATAGTTTGTTCTTAGTTCTCACGTGCACAACATTTTCCCCGTTCTTCTCCTGTTGCCGACTCACCTGGAGTCAAAGTCTATGTGACTCAGGGCATGGCCCCAATGCCAGGTGATCTGGTCCTGGCACTGTTTACGCGTTGCCTCAAACATGTGTTTGCCAAAGTCAACCCGATCCACGATGTATTGTTTACAGAACCTGCCAGAATGAAAGTCAAAAAATTTTGTCAAAGCATTCCCAACAATCCGTCTAGAAATGAGAGCTCAGAGCTTATCATAGGATGAAGTAGGGATCATGCAGGTAATGCGCAGGTGTAAATCTCGATACGGAGGTGTGATGATCGGGTCTCCCACCATTGCGTACAGGTGCACTTAAACAGGGACTAGACGCCTTTTCCCCAGTGCCAGATGATCTGGTCCTGGTACCGTACTGTAAAGCATCGCCTCAAACACGTGCTTGCCAAAGTCATCCCCTTGTCCCACCCGCCTGACGCGCACTCACTCGCTGTCATCCCAGAGCATGTTCAGCTTGCCATTGGGCATGAAGATGGCCGACTGAGGCTCCGGAAGGGGGAGCGTTAGGCCAGCCTCTTTAAATCCTTGGGCGCTCCTGCTGGACAGCACCATAGGGTAAGACCGGTGCGATCTTGCATCGCTATGCTGAGGAGCTTGCCGTTGCTGCGTATAAGAAAGAAGAAGTGGGGCAGGCTGTGTTCTCTGGGATGTCAGATGTAGACCCATGCATGATTGCACTTGTGTATGTATACACAACAAAGTCACACAAACAACTGAATGCCGCAAGGCCTGATCGCTGGAGATCACTAAACAATCATTTAGTACTGGCAATTACCATTTCACATACACCTTGTCAAGTACGAGCTGACGGATCACAACATTTTTGTGCTACTAGTCAAATCTTCTTTTACCTCAAACACGTCAACTGTAAAGCCTCTCTGAGCCATCAGAGCAGCACATAAGCAGCCTGCAAGGATTGTGTGACGTAATGTTTCAGAAGGAAAGGGAACCAATACACCGGTCATATGCTGAGTTGCAGCTTGTCGAGCAAGAAGTGCGGTGTGGCACCCAAGGTGGTTAGATCCACGAAAAAAGGCGTGTGACACACCACCAACTACGATCCCATCCACACACCTAACAGTGTGCATACGCACTCGGACACACATACACACACGCGCACGCACGCACGCATACACACACGCACACACACACACACACGCACACACACACACACACACACACACACGTGAAGATGCAAACTCAGCACACGCAAAAAAAAAGTAGCGCACACACACTATTACACATACACACACAAGCGCTTGCACACACACAGATATACGCATATGCATGCAAGCACACGCATACACATATGTGCATACACACATACGCACGCACACACACATAAACACACATGCACGCACACGCACACACGCACACGCACACACGCACACACACACACACATACACACACACACACACACACACACACACACACACACACACACACACACACACACACACACACACACACACACACCCGCACCCGCAACCACACCAAC
>Ga0307968_1003033_pt1 | contig 13978 bp, 14 predicted proteins | sample OrgLakmetagen650_FD_201834 | JGI IMG/M metagenome (GOLD analysis project Ga0307968, IMG submission 201834) | Saline water microbial communities from Organic Lake, Antarctica - #650 | ecosystem: Environmental > Aquatic > Non-marine Saline and Alkaline > Saline | place: Antarctica: Organic Lake... | reverse complement strand
GCTGCCCCGAACCCGATTCGCTGTTTGCCTGAGATGGTTCGGCCCCCCCGCCCAGCGGACGAGGGGGCAAGTAAAAATGTGTTTAAGGTAGCGCTGATTAAAATGAAGGCCCCACTTAGTAGATTTATAGTTTTTTCCATGGCATGACCAGATAGAAGTTCGCTTTTATTTACTGATGTAGTAGCTTTTAAGGTGCAGTGCAGCTCAAGAGAAGAGAGGACCGTTGCTCAGCCCAGTGCCGAGCATGCAGCACCAAAGCAATTCAGTCTCTTTCTTTTACTAAACAATTCTTACGGTGCCTCATATCAATGGCCTCTTTTCCTTGATTAATGTGGGGAGTAGTTTCCACTGCCTGCATAATTTTTCTTGCTCTTTTTTGCTTTCCCATTTTTTAAGAACCAGCTGCAAACCAGATGGAGATGATTATCAAAAACAGCGGCACCCTGGGTCTATTGAACAAATCCTTACATATAACATGTGTCACACGCCCTAGCTGCAGCGCACTGAATCCTGTCGCCGCTTTGAGTGTGTCACACGCCCTAGCTGCAGCGCAATGTTTCCTGCCACACAGCTTTGAGTGCGGCAGGTATTGATTTAATCTTCACAGAACTAGGATGGAATTTGTTTATAAAGCCCAAACATTGGAAGAGTATGTGTGTGAATTTGTGTGAGATCTATGACTGGATCAACAGTGTTCCAGCCTGATCTTCCCAGAGCTTATTTTGTACCTAATTTAGGTCAACATGAAGACTGCTCCCTGCTCCCCTCAATTAAAGTGTTGTGTGAGGAACTTTCAGGGTGTTAGTTGAGTCTACAGTTGCCTGAAATTCGGTAATCAGCCAGCAATCCTCATAAAATTTAAAAATCTACTTTCTGTAATCTTTGCCGCGATAAAGATATATCATCAGATCCCGACACTTGGATCAGTGGACTCTGTGAACTTTGCTGCTAAACTTGTCCATACCAGACGTGCCCTTTCCATTACTATTATCAACTCTCATCAGGAGCCGGTTTCAGGCCAAGTCTGCAACCCTCTTGATCCCCATTGATTTTCCTTCCCTTTTCACGGTGGAGGAGCTTTACGGTACTCGGTACCAAAGTGGCTCCTACTCCTTATTTAATGTGGGGAGTGGCTTTCACTGCCTGCCCCGTTTTTTCTTTTCCTTGCTCTAAATTTTGCCAATAGAGAGCAAAGTTTCTATCCTCCTTCACCTCTTGTTCAGGCAGGACTGTTGCTCAATCGTGAATCTTTGCACCATTTGGAGAGTATTCTTCTTCTTTGTCCTTCTTACAGGCTGAATCAAAATAGATTTTATAGCATAAAAACAAGATCACAGAGTGAGAGAAGATGAAATTCATACTGTTGCCTGTGTTCACGATCTCTTAGTATGTAGGTCGCAATCCTCATATAAATACCGGTATTGCTGTAGAGGCATCTCTTAGCTAAAACGTGACTGCACAGTTTTTATGAGGCCTGCAAGGCTGCCCAGCTGACTACGCAGGCCTACCAGCTCCTCACGCAAGCTGCCTACAGGCAGCGATGGTTGATGCATGAAAACCCTTTAAGTTAATGCAAGCAGTTAATGCAAGCAGTCTTTTGTTACCTATAGGTAGTTGAATGCTTAGTACAAATATTTATGCAGAGTATTGATTGACCGCTTTCTGGCTGGTCCACGTCTGCCAGGGTATAGCAATCTATTGTTCATTGGAACAGATAGGAAAGCATTATTTCTTTATTTCTTTAATACAGATTTCATTGTGCAAACTATTAAAAGCTGTCTACCGCCGCCCCACCCAAAATTCCTAGTGCTATCCAGGCTCAAGGCGCTGGTGCACGTTGACCTTGGAAGCACTTTGAAACTTAGATTGCTCAGCCCTGTTACCTGAGTTCAGAAGCTTGATCCTGTCTGAGGTCCGCTTCAATACGTTAGTCCATAATTCTGTGCCCTCACGTCCTGCTGACGCCTGAAAAAGAATAGCAAACACGACACCCAGGCCAACATTTTGTGCCTGCATGACTTCGAGCTTATATATAATTGCAAACGTTCTGTGCTATCACAATGAACTGGGTGCAATGCGTGTGTGACAAGGAATGTCTTGACTATTATTGTTCAATGAGCTGGAGAAGGGGCACAATGCATGTAGAAGTAACTCACCCTGTTGCTCAACACACCATTCCAAGCCTGTTGGACAGCAAGGCTCCAGCCGTAGGGTCCTGTCCGAGTATGTTCGTGTATTACTTTAAGGGGTGTGCATTGTTCACACATATTTTGTGCGCATGATAAAAAAAGTCTTGGTTGAACTCGTTAGAGTGCCGGCATATGTTTGGCTTGTGATCTTGTTATGAGGACCTTTTGTTTGTAATTGGTCAAGCTGAGTATTTGCAAACTAAGCTGGAAGTAACAAGCATTTCCTCTCGTTTGAATGTATAAAAGGCCACTGAAGGCACCCTTGATGATTTGGTACTAGGTTAGATTTGAGGTATACCTGTAATCACCCCCAAGCTAGCAGCAAAGAGCTGGCCACTGAATGCCCCAATAAGAAGGCCTCCAAACACTCTGCAGGCATATGAAAGGGTGAAAGCACCAATGATAGATGAGGCCTGCAAACATTGTTAGTTATTTTAATCTAGATTTATAAGAAGGACCTGTAGTTACGTGCTGGAACTTGAGAGCTTTTAGTTTTATATATGCTGGGTGTGTGTGTTGTGTGAATGCCAGCATATAGCTTTCATTGTGTAGCAAGCTGATAACAAAAAGATGTCCCACATTTCTTGCATGTTATCAACAGGGGAAAAATGGTTACAAGGAACTTTGTGCTTACGCACAAAAAACACGAATCAGCCTCGAGGACGACGCTAATAAACGATGCAGAACAGTTTTTAAACTCACGTGAAGCAAATACCCGACGTCAGGAAAAAAGAAGCCGAAACAATGAACAATGCCGCAAGCTCGTCCTGCGACAATTAATGGAGAAATGGTTTTTGGCAAACAGCTTGCAAGTTAGGTGTATTTCGATCATCTCACTTGTGTAAAAGAGATCTGCACTTCCCAATCCTAAATTCTTATGGCAGTTGTGATCCTGGACGCAAACTGGGCAATGCACCTACCTCTGTGGGCTCTGTTGTCTTGATCATGCTCATTAATTGATCAGGTACACGAGTGGTGTTGTCTGTCTTGAGGAGCCTGGGTTTGAAATGTGTGGATATTCATGTAAGCAACTGAAGTGTTGGAATTAGAGATCATCAAATTCATCCGTCAATCACAGGTAGTTTGTGAGGCAAACCTTGGCACAAACACATGCTCAACACAAATGTTATAGCTTGGTGCTTCAGGTTGAGTTTCTGAAGGTGGATGCTGGTTCAATATTTGTGGCCTTACATCTATATTCTATAGGGTTTAAAAATTTAAAACCCACATGTCGGCCATGCAAGGCTGAACTCTCGATTGAGGCAGCACTTACATGGAGCCTGTGGAGAAGGGCGCATCAGTTCCAAGGATGTCTTCAAGTGTAGGTACACCGTCATTGGCTCCCCTTCTTGCTTTACCACTCTGCTGCTCAAAGGGGCCATTGCTAAACATGTTACCAGGGTTGAAGCTGCTGGGATTGCCGCCCACATTTGGGATGTTGATGCCCAGCTGCTTTAATAGATCACCTGTGGCCAGAAAATTGTCATGCATCAAAGGGCGTTGATGGTTCACAAGCTGTAATATTTTCTTATACATGACTTGCAGGCACATATTTGAACAATTCATCCGTCTAGCACTCGGGTACTCCTGCCCTCGAGCGACTCACCAGGGCTGTTGTCGGTGCCATCTTGGAACAGGCGACGCGCACCAGCAACCTGGCCCTCAATCCCACTGGTGTCAAGTCCTTTGATCAGGTCAGCAAGCTTTTCCAAGGACACCTTGGCATCCTCTGAGGCCTGTCAGAATACGCACAGAATCAATTACGTGTACACGCCTTGGAAGGGTAGTGTGGTCAACAGGTGATGAAACGCAGCAGGTCACAGGAGTTTTACAGTCTCACTCAGTTTCAGTGGCACTCTGGTCCTTTGCTGGATAATCTGAGCAACTGGGAGGAAGGAGTACATACACTCACCCTCTTGTCTCCCCCGCCAGCGATGTGCTCAGCAAAGGCAGGCTGTGTGCAGGACGTACAAGTTAAGGAGTTGCAGCTCAGTATACTTGATTGCAATGCTGCCGAACCACAAGGTTGCATGCACGCACCGATGGAGTGAAGGCAAGCAAACACACCAAAGCCATGCACGTGATCTGAACGCTTCGTCGGTGCATGATGATGACTGTCGAGTTTTGAATAAAATGACAGTAACACTTGAGCCGGTTCCGACAGCGCACAAACTTTACAACTTTTCCTTGGATGAGCCTTGAAAAACTACCACGCTTATACTCATCTCGATTATAAATCTTGTATTACTGTAAATTTGACATCGCACCAGGTGAGCGGTCGGATCAATCCGCAGATGAGATTGGCTTTCCTTCTTCCGCTTTCGCTCCTTCTTGCATTTCTCGCTCCTCAAAAACGTTCAAATGATACGACATCCACAACCTTTTCAGGCACAGCCTCTGTCCTAACAGCCAACAGCATCATGGCTCGTGTCCGGGCAGTGCATTTCGTCTTCATGTACTTGGTCCTCTCCACGACAAAGGTGGGCTTGTCAGGGACTGACTCACAGAGCATTCCCTGTGCTCTTGTGTGTGTAGCAGGTGATCTAGAAATGTTTCTTGTGCATGCGTGCCTACTCTTTTTGCCTGTGCGCACAGGGCCACATACTGTATGTACCCGACAGTGCACACCCCCTCCTCACGTGCAGATGGTCGTGCTTGGGCAAAAGGCAGCTTTTGCAAATTTGGATGGCAGCTCAGCCGGTGACTCTTCTTCCAACGAGGAGGGAGCCCTCCGATCGAGCGGCACACAGAGGCAGTCAGCTAGCTCTCCCTCCTCATCCCCTTCTCCTCAAGAGGACCAGGCAAGCTCAGCTTTGGACACTCATGATGTCTGTCAGATAGCAAGTTCAGATGTCTGCATTATTTGTGCTGGCACTGCACATTGGCGTGTGTGGCAATACGCAAACGACCTGATCTTTGTGCACACAGAACGTGGCTATGTTCCTCAACAACGTGTTTAAGAAAGCATCAGATGGGATGACCACGTCGGAGGGTGCTAATAATACGTCATCTAGAGGGTCTGCTTTCTCTGAAGACGGGAGCCGTTTGAACGAAGACATCAGCTTCCTTCTGGGGATGGCCAATGATACAGGTAAATCTCGATCTGTACAGAGGGAGTGTAGCTTGAGCAAAAATGTGTTCAATTTTTAATGATCTGCAAGTAAGATGGTGCTTCCTTTATGACCTTGTAGCTCTGACCCAGTTCAAGCATGTCAATTGCTTTGCATACAGGGATGCCCCCTGAGGTGACAGGCGCCATTGAGAAGCAGCTCCGTCAGCAGCAAGCATCTGAAGGCAACATCGAAGAAATTGAGGTAGGAGCTGCACAGATGCAAATGACACAACTCTAGATGAAGGTTAAATTAGCCCAATTACACTGAAAAGCAACAGGAATTTTCTCACTGCCAAGCAAAAATATTTATTGCAAAAGCTCCATCACTTCTGGTGCTTGCAAAACTCCATCTCCCGGGGCAGAGATCACGGACAGTTACCATTGAGCCTCCTCGGAGGATCCTCGTGGCAAAATCATGCAAAATGCAAGCAAGCTGCAAACCACCTGTCTGTTGTAGGGGTAACGATTGTAGAACATCTACGAGGGTGTGGCTGCAAATTTGGGTGACAAGAGTATTCCTGCAGTATTCAACCCTATGGAGATCTGGCAGCCGTTAACAAGAGCCACATTCACGCATGTAGAGATGGTAGGAGGATTCCTGAGCCCGAATCTTAACATAAACTGTCAGAAATATCAGCAGGTCAGCATTAAGGAGCATTAACATAAATTTAGTTAAATTTTGTCGGAACATATTGGATGCACTGCTGATGGGAGAGTCTTGCCTGGCGATGGTGATAGGCTTAAGTTGCCTGCAAGTGTTTGCAATAACAGAGATGCAGGATGGATAGCAACTGCCGCACTGTACAAGGGACGGCCCAATGAATGAGGAATATATCAATACATCCAGCTTGCTTGGTGCACAGTGTTTGTAGAAGTGCTATGTGTGGGATATTGTGACCATACAGCAGACACATGCATGCAGTACACGAGCAAGGGTGTTTGGGGCAGGGGGTGATGCCAAGCAACAGTGGAATGAGGCCAATTGCAAATGGGCAGGTGATGAGCTGAATCTTGTCGTAATCGGATTGATCACCCGTCTGATACTTAAGAAAAAGTGTCTTAAATGCATCACCATTTTTGTTTCCTTTGCGTGCCCTCTAGGCACACATCAACGCCAGTAATACAGAGAATAGTAAATATTTGTTCCTGAGTAATGGTGTCAAGACTGGTGCCTGAACGATCTGAGAGCTGTCCATCATTTGATACGTGCACTTCCACCACACAAACTGCAAAAGCAAGTGCAAAGAAGGGAAACGCTCTGTGCTGGAAATTTGCATGGGATTTTTCAAATAGAGTGTCACATAGAAGTGTGATTACTTGCTTCAGCTCAGCAATACTTCGTGTTTGCCAGCCATTTGCTCTGTTGCTTCACAGGTGTGAATGGGCCAAGGTGCGCTGCACAAGATTCTCTCACGTGTTTGACCATTTGCTGGCATATTTAGTGCTGGAACACGTGTTGTCTGTAGGACTCTGTAACGTCGTGGATGAATGTCAGAGGTCCAACAGATCTCCCTTGGATGGCATTTGAAAGGGGAAATCTAGAACGTTGTAGGTCTATATGGGATCCATACAGACCATTTTCAGCAAGAGGAAGAGAGGCTTCCTGTGCGTTGGCACCATGTGTGCTTTCCTTCGACATAAGCTGCATGCTGCACTGATTCTTTGCTTGGTCAGGGCAGGGTGTCTGTAGCTGACCCAGGGCTGACTCGGGGGCGCATGTGCGCAGGCAAAAGGATAACACAACAAATTTGCAAACACACAGTTTTTGAGGAGCAGCTCCTTTTCTGAACCCCCTGCCTTTTCCACCATTATCAACTCTTTCTGTTACCCAATGTATGCAAGCTAATGCACACATGGCTGATGAATCAAGCATCTGGAGGCAATTTTGGAGCAAGTGATGTAGCCTATGTGACCTTCTGCTCAGATGTAACAACAGTTCTGGATTACTGCCTCTCCTGTATCTGCTGCTTCTAGCTCTATCAAATCTTCAGCTTGTACCTTTTCCTATTATTACACACTCACAGTCAGCAGCAGGCACTGTGGCCTCCTTCTTGAGGCTGCCTCCAACCCTCGGAACTGGCAAGAACTTGGAGCTTTTTACATCAAGACTTGAGGCAATGCAAGGTCTACGCGACCGTGTCAGTGGGTAGGTCGCTGCACGTCGGCGCAGTGTGGCTGTGCTTGTTGTTGCGCCCAAAACATTCCTGACCACAGACAAAGAAAAAAACTTTCTTATGTTCAAGAGGAGAGCATTATCCCACGATGCTATACACCTGATAAAGTAATTTTCCTCAGATCGTGCCTAAATGTCAATGCTTCTCACAAACCACAGGCTGCTGCAATTTGACCAGCTGCGCACAATTGATGGCTACCTACTGACTGCTCAAGAACTGGCACTTGGATGGGTAGCAGTGAGTGAGGGCTTGTAAGTTTGCAATTGACTGATGCTCAGATGGTTTAGTCTGAGGTCTGGAGATTGGGTTTATCTTGTGCAGGGAAACATTCTTTATAAGCCACGGTATTTGCTCAAGCAAACAACCAGCCAGAGACTTTGGATGTGCTCAGACGCTCGTCCCGAGTCCCAATTTTGAGCAGAGTCATCATGATGATGAAATGTGCAGTGCAATGGATGGGTTGGTGCTTTTTCAAGCTGTGAGACAGCAAGAAAACATCCGGGAGAGGGAAAGAAATCAATCATACACGCTTGAAGATGAACGCTCAGGTTGTTCGCTCAAAGAGCGGAGAGGAGGCTTTCCAATGCCCCTCCCCTGCAGGCCTTCCCACTTGCCCAGCTGGCGTTCCTAATTGCTCTGATTGGTCTTACAGCAGCCATTTTTGGTCTTCTTGGAGGCATCTTTTACATTGTGTCTGCATCGTTGGCTCTTGCTGCTGCCGTTGGATCAGCAAGCGAGAACAGGGACAGCAGTAGGATAGAAAATCAAAAGGTCAGTCCTTCCAATACTCACTACGTGAAGTCAAAGCTTCTTTGCAGCTTGGTGCTCTTCAGAGCAAAGAATTGGTAGCAAGGTGGCTTTTTACTGAGGTTTATGTGACGTACTTCCAGTCTTTCTTCCCTAAATGCAGTGGTATGCTCGCCTAAAGGAAGCAGCAGGAGGAATGAGCGAGTAAGTGATGATAATTGCAATTGACTCGTCAGGAATTTCCTGGCTCGGTTGAAATGCAGTTGAAGCGATTGAAGTACGGCTGGGATAATTTTCAACCACATTACAACACACACAGCTGGATTTAATCGTGCAGGTGAAACTGACTGCTCTAATCGCACTTTAACCACGATTTCCGCATTCTAAAACAACATAAAAAACAACAAACCCTTGTCAAGTGTCTCTTTAAATGACAAATGACAGATGTTTGATCATTCTCATTAATGTCCAAAAGTAATCTGGTAGCAAAACATCCCTCCCTGTTATTTATGAATTGCAGAAACATCTTACCCCTTGCATTTTCTGAAAGAGGCCTTGCACCCATCCAAGTGGCTATTTCTGTTTTAGAGCTTACAAATCAAGCAATGGACGGCCTGCTCAACCCTGGTGGTAAGATTGATGAGGCATCTTGAGACAAATTAGGAGGTGATGAGGGTGTGAAATTCATTAACAGGCGCTAATTAAAACTTTGTTGTGAATCAGAAGCGGAAGCATCAGATTTTGAAGAAAGATTAAAAGAGAAAAATCAAGTGCAGCCGCAAGTACGATAGAGGGAGCATAACAAACTGACCATTGGCAGAGAATGGCAATTGTAACATTGGCACAGTTTCCTTGAGCAAATACAAAAGCACGTGTCTCCACCTAGCATGTTTGAAAGTGAATTAATAAGTAGGATCAACTTTGGCATTTTTGTCTCAAAATCTTTATCCTGAGAAATTAAATGACCACGCACCCGGTGTATTGGCACGACCTATATTCTCATCAAGCATCTATTGTGTCAGCACAAGCAGTTACAAGATTCTCTACCACAAAAACAAAACCTCGGTCAACAGGAATTGTAACTCAGGTGCACATGGATTCTTATCCAAGTGTCAACCAGCCACTCTTCTTAATTCATCCTGAAGGAGCTTTATGGTATCATCAACATGTTAAACCAAGTTGTAATATCCTCATTAGATACACATTAAGGAGATGTATTGTTCTTTTTTGTTTGCATTGTGGGATGCAGTAGGCGGCAGATTTATTGCCAGAGAGACTCACAGAGAGAGTCCCTAGCAAGTTGCTCTACGAAAGCAAAAGAAAGAAAGAACAAGCTCAACTTTAAACCAGTTGTCATGACCAAGGAATGTAAAGATAAAGAAAACAAGTGAAACACAGAGTGACAAAGCAGCGTATCACTTTCGCTGCACTACAAGAACAGGAAGTATTATGTTTTACTCTGAACTCAGCAATACCTGGTACTAAAGTGGCTCCTTTTTGTTATATGGGGAGTCGTTTTACCGCCTGCAATTTATCCTTTTCTGACATCTAAATATGAAGGCTGATCCCAAAAACATAGAGGATAAACAACCGTGGATCTGTACAATGCAGGGATGTTTGGTGGCGAAGATAGCTCATCTGAAAGCGAGCAAGGATTGTTGTCATACCTCCCAGGTGGAGACATATTTTCGAACCTCGGCGAAGGAGGAACAGGTGGGTCACGGGCACACTTGAGCGAGTAATAGTCTGAAATAGCAAATAATATGTGTCTATATGCAATGACAAATAAAAGAGGCGAAAATAGTTTGAAATGCTAAGCACAAAAAAGGTAAGGAATTTGAAACACTAGGAACAGGACCCTCAAATTCTGTTCCTAACTCTGTGGTTTTGCTGTTGCATATCAGGAATGTTGTATGAAAGCAATGGTGTGCAAGATCAAAAGTATCAGACTTCATAAAAGAAAAACGCAGGCAGTGAAAATGCCATCCCCCCACATAAGGACATGGAGCCATTTTGGTATCGGGTACCATAAAACCCTTTCACCAGAAGAAGGAGAAAAATATCAAGGGGGATCAGGAAGTTTACAGGCTTGACCTGAAACCGGCTCCTGATGACAGATGATAACAGTACTGGAAAGAGCACACACATCATTATTTAGCAACTTGTTCGACACATGCACTACAATGCATACGTACACATTTACTCAGATGGGTCTTTGCTGGACAGTCTTCAGAACCTCATTCCAGGTCAGTCGTTTGTGCTTGTTAAACAAAGTCAGCAAAGATTTTACTTGGTGCACATCACATTGTCAGCTTGCATACTCAAAGTACACATGGAGCAAAATGGTATTGCAGCTTCTTTTGCTGCTTTATGTTCTTTAGTTGTAAAAGTAGATCGCTAAGACACGCATGCCACCCTTTTACATACTTTGCAGACAGTGGAACTATAGCTGATGCCTTCCAGGATGCAGAGTCCACAAACCCATAAGCAATCTTTTACGATACAGTTGATTTATATGCTATTCGTAATCTTCCATCAGAGTATTTAAATTTAGCCTTGTTTAACAGAGTATTTGGTTATAGAATGGCATTCTTGCAACACTTGCACATTGGTTTGTCTGCACAACGACAACTTTTTATTATCTTAGCACATTGCAAACCCGACCAAAAATGAATTTTTTACAATCGCTCGATTAATCTGTGCTATGTAATTGGGAATTAAGCATGAGCACTAATGGGTTTGCAGGATTATGCAGTGAAAACGAGGCATTTTAAAGTAAAAGTCTAGCTGGCAATGATTGGCGTGCAGTAAGGAAAGACAAGCAACTAGTGATCATTTGTTCTTTTTGTGCATCGTGAGATGCAGTAGACGAGGGTTCTTTTATGTTTTGTACTATCTGTAAAGGCAAACAAACAAGAAGAGCACGGCAAGGGCACAAGGAAGCTCCACTGCACAGGCAAGCAAAACCCAAGTTTCTAAATATCCAGATTATACAGATGGACAAGAAAGGGAAGCATGCACTTTTGTGTGAAAGTACATTACACAAGTCACTGGCCTGCAAAAACTAAAGTTCTTTTGCAAGCAGAGAACTCTGCAGTTCTATTCTGACTTGGCTCCGCCAGATGTTGGAAGGGAATTTACACATGAAAACTAAACCTAAACGCTGTCTAAAGGCCAGGTGTAAATATGATGGTTCCTACAGCGCAAGCTGTGTCAAGACACTTCCAACTGACATTCGGTTGCACTCGCCTCCAAGTATGTGAGTACTTCTGCAGCAGGCTGCAGAGTACTTTGTAGTTTTTTTACAAAAGATATAAATTAGTGGCGCTGCGCTTGGGGACTCTAGGTCCATTCAATTCACATAGCTTTTTCTGGCGCTGTATGTGCTTAAGGTCTCTAGGAACAAGTCAGAGACCTTGGATTCATAGCCCATATTTGCAATCCATCATAGCCCATACCTGCAATCATGCATAAGCTGGATACCATAACCTCGTCGTGACAGCCAAAGGTCTGCGATGAGCAAGGGCTTTCTTGCCCTTTATTGAATTCCCAAATGGCATGGTCTCCTATACCTATGCCTGGCAATTCTGGCTGCCCTAAGCAGAGTTGTGTGCAAAGAGAGCAGAGTTGTGTGCAAAGAGAGGGCTCTTGGAACTAGGTCCCTGCTCATTCCAGCTAGCCTTGCATGTGCAAATGCATGAGCTGTGCGTTTGCCCAATGCTGGTGCTCAATGCATACCTGCCTCCTCAAAATCCTCAATATCCTGTGTTTAAACTGTGTGTGCGCCTAGTGTCATGCAAAGAAAGTGCAAAGCAAGTAAGATGGCTGGTGCAGGCCTGTTGCAATCGCCCTTGCCTGTAGTGGAGGACGGCTCAATGGGGCTGAGACTTTGCAACTCTGAATCTCCGTTCTCAATCCCGGGTAGTGAGTGCCCTCTCCGCGCGACGCGTCACCACAACAACAAGTGGCTGGAATGAAATTGTGCTGCAGCGATATTGAGTTTAACTTCCTACTCATCGCGAAAATACATAACATGACTCCGCTCGGGAAACGCACGCGAATTTCGCGGCATCGCCATTTGAGACGGGAAGGCCCAGTATGTCTGAAATTAAGTCTTCCAGCTGTATCAAATTTATATGTGGTGGGGTCGTGGTGGTGTACAACCTGGTAGCAATGTTGTTGTTGATAACGATGTTCTACCCCCTCCTCCTCCACCTTCCAGACCTAGGACGAAACGCATTTGTAGAGATGATGAAAATTACCGGGTCGGATAACTGCCTTTTGCAACTACCAAGGTTCGAACCCAAGACCTAAGGTCATCCGCAAATTCCGCGAATTTCCGCACTTCGATGCCAATGAAACGTTGAGAAAGGGTAACCGACAGATGCCATTTCTGTGCTTTGTGCGATACATATATCCACGTAGCACCTCCACCTTCCAGACCTAGGACTAGGAGCCGTGGTAGAGGTGATGGATATATGCACGAAGAAATTGATATTGCTCCTGATGGGGGGGACAACAATGAGTATGGCACTGAGGAACCTGAACCTGATGCGCGCCCTGCCCAAAAAAACAAAGAAGCTAATAAGAAGAAACGGTCCAAGAAGTCCAAGAAGCGCAGCAAGAATCGCATACGCAAGCATTCATCCTCTGACTCTGACTCGTCATCTTCGTCTTGTTCTTCTTCCTCTTCTTCCTCTTCTTCCTCTTCTTTCTCTTCTTCTAACTCTGATACCGACTCCGACTCTGCCTATCACCGCAAGAACAAGAGCAAGAAGAAGTTCAAAGTGAAGCTGGCTTCAAAACATATACCGAACCTCAACGACAAGCGTCCAGCGAAAGAGAGGCATGACAGGTTAGTTGAGCTCAACAAGCCACTGCACAGGGCACTCAAGCACGCCGAGTCCAACCTTAACGACGTCCAGAAAGCGGGTGCTCCACAAAAGACTGCCAAGAAAGTGGTGGCAGAGATCCAAGGTGTGTTGAGGGTGCTTAAGAAGCAATCTAATCATCTCTTTTTTGGAGCGGCATACGGTTGGGACAAACTCGACAACGCACTATACCATGTCACGCCCAATCGTTGGCAGCGACGTTCAGTAGATGTGCTGAGTCTTATACTTTGCAGTGATCGTAATTTGATCTGACAACCACAAACCTTTATTCTTGTGGTAATTTCTTTTCTGGTACCACTACGCACCCGGCAATTATTCTCTTTATCAGGTACTTTTCCAGGCCAGGCCTGACGGGTGCCAGGCACCGTGGAGGCCCAGGGCCTGCCCCACATGTTCACAACTGACCCAGGCCAGGCCTGAATTTGCATAATTAGTTCCCCTGATCCCTGATCTCATCCAGGCCAGGCCTGAACCCGCGCATTTATTACCTTGACCCTTGAACTGATTCAGGCCAGGCCTGCAAGGTGCCAGGCACCACGGAGGCCCAGGGCCTACCACTTTGACCTTGTTATCATTTATTATTCTTGATTTTCTTGCCAAAGAACGTGTATGTAACCTTCCCATATTTCAGGGCTCGGGCTTCCTTTTCACTTTCCTTTGATGCAGGCCCAGCAAAGCCGGCAGTTCCGTTTTTAGGTGGGCTAAAGCGGAATCGTTCTTGGTGGTTGGAAAATTGGTCAGACAAGTGGGTACTTCAGTGGGTGCAGCATGGCTTCCCCTTATTTTGGTCCTTTCTCCCAAGCCCAGCACCACCTTTTTTCCAACAAAATAACAAAGAGGCACTGGCCTGCAGCGATTTTGTCA
>Ga0307968_1003029_pt1 | contig 13985 bp, 20 predicted proteins | sample OrgLakmetagen650_FD_201834 | JGI IMG/M metagenome (GOLD analysis project Ga0307968, IMG submission 201834) | Saline water microbial communities from Organic Lake, Antarctica - #650 | ecosystem: Environmental > Aquatic > Non-marine Saline and Alkaline > Saline | place: Antarctica: Organic Lake... | reverse complement strand
TGTTGATCATGGCTGCCTTTTGGCTTGTGAAAGAACATGTGGCTGGCATCAAGTTTGCGTCTTTGTTGGAGTTCCTTACTATGGCTGGTGTGCAAGGCATTTCAAAGAAATACAACAACCGCAGGTATTTCTGGTCTGGCTTGTATGCTTGTAGCGAGTTTTTATTGTGTAATGTGGTTACGAAGGTCATGATGAGCCCATACTTTGCATTGCTGTGTGACGGGGGTACCGATATAACCACTGAAAATCACATGCTGGTATACATTCGGTATTTGGACATGTTAAGTTATTCGTTTGTGACCACTTACTTATGCCATTTTTGCTTTGTCGCAGACCGCAATGTAAATCGATGCCCTCGACTTCTGCCTCATTAGCTCCCTTCAGTGCCTCAAAAGAAATAACATCGCGCTTGGGGCCGGGGGCGCCAGCCCCCGGCCCGAAAATTTTTGTAACACCCTGAATAATTTTAAAACCAGTTCCGGGGAACCCCGAAATTATTTAGAAGTTCTTCCGGGGAACCCCGAACAATTTGGGTACCTAATGTACTTCCCTGACGGTGTGCATTCGAAATTTGTGGGAAACCATTAAATATACGGTCACATACGGTGTATATGCACGGTTCTGGCCAACCCTACAAATGAGTGATATAATCAGCAAAATTCGTAGTGGCGTTAACGCTCGCTTGAGGTCACTCCTGGACAGGAAATTGCCTAAAGCAACAGGAATCGGCAAATTTGCAACTGCATTGTACAGAGCAATGTTATAAATATGGTAAACTACGTGATGACTATGGTATGACATATGATGCGAATCCGTCGTATGACACATCCCTGTGTCATTCTAGGCAATGCTCTGCTAGACCTGACCACGAGTAATGGAATTTTGACCTTGACTTTGCAGAACAAACACAACTTTGACCTAGACTTTGCAGAACAAACAAAGTACACAGAGCGTGCAATCAAAAACGTCACACACAGCCGAGTATATATATGGGGCGTAGCAAAAGAGCTGTACACTTACGTACACTATCTGGTACTTGCAGGCAAGGAAAATTTAAAACCTGCGTATATGTGCAGTGTGCGTATGAAACGTCCAGGACTGCCTTGTGAAGAAGACAACGGTTGTTTCCAATTGTTTACCTGTGTGCCACAGGCACGATCATGCAGATGCGGCTCCTACTCTCTTGTTTACAAAATCACATACCTGTGTGCCAGGCACGATCATGCAGATGCGGCTCCTTCCCTCGCGCTCGCTGGACCCCACAGCTAAGGACTGGACGTTGTAGCCACGCCTTGCAAACACACTAGTGACCTGTGCGGGCAGACAGGAAGGAAGCAGGCTGCTGCTGCTTCAGTGCCTCATGTGTGTGGATTTCATGGTTTGGCCACACCTTGCAAACACACTAGTGACCTGTGCGGGCAGACTTTTAAGAAAGCAGACTACTTCAGTGCCTGTGTGTATGTGTGTATGTGTGTGTGTGTGTGTGTGTGTGTGTACAGCACGGTTTGGCCACACCTTGCAAACACACTAGTGACCTATGCGGGTAGACTTAAATGGAAGCAGACTGCTGGTGTGCATCATCTAACTAGGATGCTTAAAAAATGCACCTCTCAGAAGGCTAGCATGCCATTCCAGTGGATGAAATGAACTCTGTTGTTATGTGCTTCCTGCTGCTCTTGATCCACACCTGACTTTAAAAAACCACCATAAGAAAAAGAGAAATCGCGCAGGCAGTGGAACACCACTTCCCACATTACATGAGGAACTACCACTATGACATTACCATGACGGAATAAAGGCATAGCTCCAGACCATCATATGTACCTGATCCAGCAATCGTACTAAGCGCTACCTGAACGGCATGGGTCTTGTTTAATAATCTTCCTTGTCAATGAGCCTGCTCGTCAGCGAGCATGATCAGCACACTCAATCTAAATGCTTGGGACCGTATTAAAGAGCAACCCCTGCTTCAAAACCATCTCACGCACCTGGTTCAGCACCCCTGGCACATCCAGCACCTCAATGTTTAAAGTGTGGGCCTCAAAGTCGGTGTCGTTCTTCCCTTGATAGGTGGCTTCCAAAATGTTGTCCACCTGTTGCAAAAGCATGGTGATGCAACGGGTGAGCATGGCTGCTGTGTGCACGACACGCACAGCACTTTTGTATTGGCAGCTGACGTGCACAACACACAGCACTTGGTGCTTAAACCACTGAAAAATGACACTTTCGAGGTGCAACATACAACCTAACAAATGCACACAAGTACAGGCCTCCCATACTCCACTGGTCTCTGCGACAATCCAGCACGCACACAAACACACAAACACATATAAAGACACGGACACAGACACATACGTATGCATACACACATTTCATCGCGCACACACACACCTCCCACACTCCACTGGTCTCTGCATCATCCACCACGTACACATCATTGTCTTGGGCCTCTGCAGTGTGTGGGATGACCCTGCGGGGAGGGGGGGAGGGGTCGTACATTGATAAGGAAGCTTGTGATTGAGTGCCTACAGGTGACTGCCTTGAGCGATTGTAATTGAACAATTATGATTGAACACTGTATAAGTATTTTTAAACATTGTACAACCCCAACGCTGGCGGGAACTGGAAAAAAGGACGAGAAACACACGAGACATTGCAAGTGATTAAATTACATAGCAAGGGCTGTTAGCTGTTGTGCAAGGCATGAGTATAGTCAGGGTCCTTTATTCACGGCATCAGAAGCCCCCAGTCTCAAAAGCGGCAAGCAGATTTGGAGGCCGCTTATATCTGATTCCTGTTGCATTATTAGTAACTCACCTGTTAGGTACTCAGGGGTTTTAAAGACGGACTGGATCTTCCAAAGACGGTCTGGATCATTTCCGTGATTAATGTTGGGAGTGGCTTTCACATATAGCGTGGATTTTTAGGGTCTATGATTATATAAAAGGTGGGTCACTTTTCCGTAACGTGGATGGAGGGTCTATAGGCACCTGTGCGGCCTTTTGTTGTCCAGCAGGCTTGTGAGCAGCCCTGCCTACTGCTAAATACTGTCACTCCATATAAAAGCATTAGCGAGTAGTGGTGCCCACACTTAACTTCTTATTCTTAAGAGAAGAATGAATGCAAGTTCCACAAAAGTATGAGACCACGTTGTATTGTAGCTTTGGCAAGCAGCACTGCTTGCTGCTATTATATCATTCAGTAGAAATATTGGCGAGTGGCACTGCCTACCGCCAAATTTTACAGTTCACATGATGACCCTTGCGAGCAGCACCGTGCCTACTGCTATGTTTCCAGTCCATGATAGTATTGGTAAGCAGCACCGTGCGTGCTGCTAAGTTTTACGGTTTATGTAGTAGCCCTGGCGAGCAGCACCGTGCCTGCTACTAAGTTTTACCATTCATACAGCAACATTGGCAAGCAGCACTGCGTACTGATAAGTTTTACGGTTTATGTAGTAGCCCTGGCGAGCAGCACCGTGCCTAGCCCTAGCACTGTGTCAGCCTATAGTGACCTGGTATGTTAAAATTAGCCTAAAATGACATTAGTCAGCCTAAAACTGACACTACACTACTACTAAATGACACTGGTCACACGACACACTACCACTACTACTAAATGACACTGGTCACACGACACACTACCACTAAGTGACACTGGACACACTACTAAGAGACACTGGTCAGCCTAAAGTGACACTGGTATGTTTAGTTTAGGTAAAAGACTGGTCATGACTAGCGACCAACTGGGGGGCCAAACCAGTCCGCCTGCACCAGTCACACAAATTTTTTGTTTAAACCACCAAACCGGCCCTGCTGCCAACCTACTTTGTATCGTTGGGAGAAGGGTTGCCAAGGTCATCAATGGACATCGTGGCCAAGGACTTTGGGGGGTTGTTGAAGCCTGGTCGAGTGTTGGAAGTGTATTTGAATTTATGTGTGTTTATGTGTGTATATATGTGCGTATGTGTGCCAGTGCGTATGCATCATGCGTGCAGCACATAACAGTCATATGTAGGGTTGGTCAGAACCGTATTAGTATGTACACGGATGTATAAATACTTATTCTCCGTATCCGTATTCGTATGACCGTATGTGAATTTTAGCCAGCATACATATATATAGTCTGAATGAGAGGTGAAAAGTGACCTTCCCCTGGCCTTGGAGTCCAAAGCCCCTCCGGGCAATTTTTAACAATTGTTTTTGTGCTATTTAACAGTCGTGTCCCGTGGAAGGGTATCCCTCACATGGTTCAACAGCAGCCAGTGGTTCGAAAGCAAGGGGTTCAGAGGCAGCAGCACCAGGAGCACCAGAGTTAGAGTATGAGCAGGGCATGCAAGCCAACCCCACAGAAGGTTTCCAGGGCGGAGATGATGCAGGAACAGAAACGACACACGCACACTCTTCACAAATATGTGCATGCACCCACCCCTGCATGCACGCACATGTGCACGCAACACGTGTGCATGCACGCGCACATGCATGTCCGTGCACACGTAAGCATGCACACGCACACGCACACGTAAGCATGCACATGCACACGCGCACGCACACACACGCGCACACGCACACACCAGGGAAGTACACTGGGTGCCCAAATTCTCCAGGGTTCCCCGGAACTGCTTTCAATATTATTCAGGGTGTTAAAAAATGTGTTGTCGCCCCCGGCCCCAAGCACGGTGTTAATGCTTGTGTATGTGTGTGTGTGCGTGTGTGTGTGCGCGCGTGTGTGAGCGTGTGTGTGTGCGTGTGTGCGTCTGCGTGTGTGTATATATGTGCGGATGTGTGTGTGTGCTTGTGTCTGTATGTGCGTGTGTGCGTGGTTGTTTGTGCCTGTGTGCGTGCTAGTGTGTGTGTGTGCGTATGTGTGTGTGCGTACGTGTGTGCATGCATGTGAGTGTATGAGCGTGTGCGTATGTGTATTTGCGTGTGTGTGCGAGTGTGTGTATGCGTGTGTGTTGTGTGCATGTGTGTGTGCGTATGTGTGTGCATTTTGTGTGTTTATGTGTGTGTGTGATGTGTGAGTGTGTGCGTTCATTTGTGTGTTGTGTGTGAGTTGTGTGTACGCTTTGTGTGTTTTTGTGTGTATTTGTGTTTGTATGTGTGTGTGCCCATGTGTGCGTTTGTGTGTGTATGTGCGTGTGTATGTGTGTGTGCGCATGTGTGCGTTTGTGTGTGTGTGTGCGTATGTATATGTGCGTGTGTGTGTGCTTGTGTGTGTGTGCGCGTGCGTGGTTGTGTGTGTATGCATGTGTGTATGTGTGCGCCTTGTGCGTATGTGTGTGTACTCACATGTGCTTGACATCGCTTGAGGTTCGTGCATGGCCGCTAGTTGAGGCCTCACCAGGGCCTGGGGCAGGGGGAGGGGGGGGAGCAGAGGGAGGAGGAGCCGGGGACTTCCATCCGGAGAGATTTTTATTCATCGGTTTGGTGCTTGCATGCTGCCATGCAAGATGCAAGCACTCAAGCCCAGCACTCGCTTCGAAGGGAGGCCTGGTCGGGAGGGGGAGCCTCTTGCTGGGATGGCTCACTCTCTCCCTTCCTTCTGGCTGACTCTTCCCTCTTCTTCCATCCCACTGTCGTTTCCAATTGCATTCACTGCAAATCACCCGGAACTACATTTATAATTTTACCGGGTACCCCGGAATCGCAGGGGCTGTCGTCCCTGCAAATTTTCGGGAAACCTGGACCAGCTTTAAGCTACCCCTCCGGGGCAGCCCGAAATTGTGTTATTTATTCCGGGCCCCGGAAGGGTTGTACTTCCATGGCACACACACACACGTGCATACAAAAAAGGGGGAATTTGATGGGGTTGGGGAAGAAGAGGGGTCTCGTGACAGTGACCGTGTGTGCCTGTGTGTTTTGGCCTCTTTGGGCAAGCATAACTTTCCCTCCTTTTATTTTTGGTCAATATAAATAAATGGCTCTTCAGAAATTGACCCCCCTAAAAATACTGAAAAGGTATTTTTCCTTAAAGGGTTTATATGCGGTTATACGGAATTTACGTATATATATAGGGTTGGCCAGAACCGTATATACACACCGTATATGACCATATGTATGGCGATTTCCCTGCCAAAAATACCGTATATACACCGTATATATCTATAAATGCATGGTTCTGGCCAACCCTTTATATATATATGGTTTATACGGCGTATATATACGTACACGGAAATCCCTAGAGAAAAGAAGAGCACCCTGTCGTCCTTCCTAGGCAGGAGACCTGGTGTTGGTCAGGTACCCTCTTTTTTGATTTGAAAAGTGGTTTGTGCTGAAATGCCACAACGATACCGCCTGCATAGCGAAGCAGAGGGCAGCTACTCTCAATGTTTCAGGCAGATGCTAAAAGGGTAAACGCAAGAAAAAGAAAAACAAAGAAATTCCTCCAGGCTTGAGAAGCTGCCCTCCTTGCTTCAAGCAGATAATGAAAAGAAAGAACAGCAACCCAAAAATTTTGAGCAAGTCACTAGCTCCAGGCTCGAGCAGCTGAAAACGTGAGAGAAAGAAAGAAAGTGACAAGAGAAAAGCAAGAACAAAAAAACGTCCCAAGCAATCACCTGCTCCAGGTTCCAGCAGCTGCTCTCCTCTTTTTAAGCAGATGCGGCCGGTGCGTGCTATCTCAATGATGCCAAACTTCCCCATGACCTTTTGCATGGCCATGCACTGCAAGTGGTGTAAGCGTATGCGAATGTGTGTGCACATGTATGTGGGCATGCATGTGTTTGTTTGATGTGTGGGGGGGGATGTATCAAGCACTGCACTTGTGACATGAGAAGTGAAGCACATGGTTTACGTGCTGCATGATGATGAGCACAGGCACAGAGCAGCAGCACAGACATGAAAACAGACTGATGAATGCACAGTGAGCGCCACACGCAGGCCCCAACCCACACACCTTGCCAGGGTCGCCTGACACTACCAGCGTGAGTGCTCTGTCTGACACATCAACCACACGCGCACGGAAGATCTGAGCCAGCTGCAGCACCTCTGTTCGATCAGGGCCGGGGGGGGCACGTAGCTTCATGATGAGCATTTCACGCTCTGCACAGTGTGTGTGTGTGTGCGTGTGCATGTACATGTGTGTATGTGAGTGCAGGTATTCACATGTGTGTGTAGGGGTGTCTGAGTGTGTGTGTGTGTGTGCGCGTGTGCATGTGCATGTGTGTATGTGAGTGCAGGTATTCACATGTGTGTGTAGGGGTGTCTGTGTGTGTGTGTGTGTGTGCAGGTATTCACATGTGTGTGTAGGGGTGTCTGTGTGTGTGTGTGTGTGTGTGTGTGTGTGTGTGTGTGTGTGTGTGTGTGCACGCAGAAGGTTTTCTCTGCAACCATTCCAATCTCCAGATCACGTAACAATCTCGTTAATGAAAAAAAAGACACACGGCTGCTGGCGTAAGAGTAGAATGAAGAATCTGTACAGGCAGGAATTTGAGCCTGCTTTTAAGCATAGACATAGTATGAAGAGTTTTGAAAGCAGACTCACCGTTTTATCTCAATTATATATTTTTATTTTAAGGCGTCTGGTGAACAAATGGCATTTCTGGGTTCATATAAACATACATAGGTACATACAAATCACACACACATAGCATGGACACGCACACTTACCAATGCGTTTGCTGTCGGTGATGTCTTCTACGTAGCGCACCTTCACCAGCTTCTGCAGCTGCTTCACCAGGTTGACCTGAACAGAACAGGAAAGGGGATCCTGAGTAAACCTTTACTTTAGCTTCCGTGTCGATCATTTACCGCCATCTCACAATGAATCATTTACTGCCATCTCACAATGAAAACGGAATAGAACAGAATGGCACGTGCACTGCACGACCTGAAAAAATCACGACACCTAGTGCCACTAGGGGCCTGTGTGCGTGTGAGGACTGTGTCGGTGCACATCAAAGGATTTAATTGATGCTGCACATCAAAGGACATCATAAATGCTGCAGACAAAGGCCACAAGAGCAAACAAAATATTCTGGATATGCTAACATGCTCACGCCAACTCAACAAACAGACTCTTACATAGCACAGGCACACACAAGATGCAGGCGCCAAACGTGGTGGCCTGGCTGCTGCTACTGCTTCAGTGTTACGGGTCTGAATATGATTCACACACAAGGTGCAGGCCTTAGGCGTGGTGGCCTGGCTGCTGCCAAAGCGTTACAATTTTTGAAATCTCATGGGAGCTTGTGTGACGTCACCCAAGCGCAGAAGGAGGATTGTTGGCAAAGACAATGAAGCACAGAAGGAAGAAAGAAAGAAAGTGGGAAGGAATATCGACATCAATGAAAGTGTCAACGAGAAGAAAAAGAAGCGTGAGCTGAGCACAAGCAGCGACGTTTCGTGTTGACGAGAAGGAAGAGAAGCGTGAGTTGAGAATAAGCAGCAGCGCTAATTTTTCTCACAGCTCACCCAATCAGCGACTGTGCTTTACACACTTACACACGTACCACAGTCGAGGGGTTGCCAGTGACGACGATGGTGAACAGCGCTTTGTCCACTGTGAGGCCAACAGCCAAGGACTCAATGTTGGCACCTGGTGAATGTGTGTGGTTTGTGTGTGTGCGTGTGTTAGTGCGTGTGTGCGTTCGTGTGTCTTAGTGCGTGTGTGCGTGTGTGTCTAAATGCGTGTGTGCGTGCGTGCGTGCGTGTGTGCAGACCCATGTGTGTGTGTGTGTGTGTGTGTGGATATGTGCGTGTGTATGTTGTAAAGATGAAAATGCAGAGCCCCAACGAGACGAACTCATGACGAGGTCAACGCCTGACCACACAACGAGCTGACGAGTTGTGACTGTGCAGCAGCAATGCGCACCCACCTCCTGACGAGTCATTTAGAGCCTGGTGGGGCTGCCTCACGTGCATTTGAGAGAGACAAGGAGGGATCACCCACAATTATTACACCATCTTGTGTCTCCCTACCAACCTCAATCACCGTACCACCACCCTCACTCCCTGCACCACCATCGTAACTCACTGCACTACTATCATAGCTCACTGCACCACCATCCTCACTCAGTGCGCCATCGTAAACGCTCACTGCGCCACAAAAAATGTGTGACTCATTGCGCTACCATCGTAACTCACTGCACTGCCATCACAACTCACTGCACCCCCATCCTCACTCAGTGCACCCCCATCGTAACTCACTGCACTACCATCATCACTCACTGCGCCTGGCAAACACGCCCGCCACACGGTTGATCATTCCTGACTCATCCGCCACAAACACAGAGATGATGCGCTTTTCCTCTCCCTCATTCAAGGGGGTAGGCTGATTCACGTACACATCATACGACTCTCCATCCTGTGTGCATGAAGTGTGTACCTCGGTTGTATCTAGACGCATGGATGTGAGAAGCACATGCTAAGAGCTCGAACCATTGCAGCCTATTTGCGGCTGTGAACAAACAGCTTTTGCGGCTGTAAATCGTGCAACATGCCCGTAACGACTTGCATTTGAGGAGCGATAGGTATGAACGTGGTTGTACCATTTACCATTTATTATGTGCATAGGCGCATGAGTGCAAGAGAGTATGCATTTGTGCTTACATACATGTGTGTGCTTGTGAGTGTATGTATGTATGTGTGTGCGTGTGTGTGTGTGTGTAAGTGTTTGTGCGTGTGTATGTGTGTGTATAAATGCTTGTGCGTGTGTATGTGTACAAGTGTGTGTGTATGTGTGTGTATGTGTGTGTGTGTGTGTGTGTGTGTGTGCGCGTGTGTACAAGTGCTTGTGTGTGTGTGTGTGTGTGTGTGCGTGTGTGTGTGTAGTTGTGTTTGTGTATGTGTGGGCACGTGCCTGTGCCTGTTCCTGCGCGTTTGCACAAGTGTGTATGACATGCTTGTGCTTGTGTAAACGTGCACAGGTATTGCAACGTGTGCATCCTTAATTACATGAACTCTCACCTGTGCTGCATCGTTTTCAGCTGCAACACGGGCCTGCACCAGCAAAGAGACCAAGCGTGTTTCAGGATTACTGCCGGCAGTCAGTTGCGTTTGCGTCGGGACTCCCGGGAGTTTAAAAATGTAATTTTGTGCATTTCCGATTCTATACCTGGACGCCCTTTCGCTGAGCCCTGGCCGTGCGATGTGCACTTCTGCTGGAGGTGTGCCTGGGAGAGTTTGCATGGCATTGGCAAGGGGTGCGGGGAACAGGGCTGACTCCAGCTGCAGCTGCTCCTGGCCTGGCAACACCTGTTCGCAGAGAGAAAGCGTTCTAGGTTCAGTGAGGTCGCACGCTTGCATCTGGCACTTGCTGTCCTGGCATTTGCAGCACCTGCTCTTTGCTGGCTGACGTGCTGCTGCAGGATCATTTTACTGTTCTATTATATTTGTTTCCTATGGGTGGGTTTGGATTTTTGCTGTCCTTTTCGCAACAAACTTGCAAATCATGAAACAGAATAGTACGCGGGGAGTATTGTGTACATCTTTTTAATAAGGATCTTTTTTTGAGAGCTCTTCTCATAGGGCCCTAAGAGGCGTTATATGTCAGGCAGCAAAGAGAAGCAGTTGTGCGAAGCGGCAGCGAAGGGGGACTGCGCTGCTCTTTCATCGCTCATTGACGATGGCGTAGATGTTGCTTATCAGGTGATTTGATGCTCGCAGTCTCAAGGATAGATGGCCATGCTTGCATGGGCAAGCGACTATAACAGCTTTCCAACCGTGCATTCTCTACGCTTTCACGCTTCCGATCATTGTTCTTGTAGCCTCCTCTCAAGCCACACTCTCAATTCTGCATAGTAAAATGTAAGGTTGCACACCTGAAGGGCCTCTTCTCTCTCTGTTTCCTAGGAGGAAGACACAGGCATGAGTGCGCTAATGCACAGCGCAGACGAGCGCCACAAGGTGAGTGTTTCTAATGATATGCCAAGAATAGGCATTTTCCTATGCTCTGCTCATTTGCTGGGCACCGCGCAAATTGAGCACAGGCTACCATGTCCAGACAGTCCACCATCATCTTGCACCCATGACAAGAACCATTTCCATTTTACCCATTCTGTGATACGACATACAGTCTATCTGTCTCTCTCTCTCTCTCTCTCTCTCTCTCTCTCTCTCTCTCTCTCTCTCTCTCTCTCTTTCTACATCTCTCATTTCAGTGATGGCTTATGCGCTCCAACGCAACCGCTGAGTTGAACAAAATAGAATTAGATGCAATTATCTTGTGGGTCAAGCCGTCCAGATGCAGGACAGGACGCAGAATTACTTGTCTGTGCTTTCAGGGTGCAGTGGAGATGCTTCTTGAAGCCGGCTGCCCTTGGAACTTACAAGACAAAGACGGCTACTGCGCAGGTTCGGACATACTCACACTTTATCGTGTTCGCGAGTGCGTAGGTTCCTTTGCTTTTTCAAAGTGATATTTTGGCCTTATGAGCAGCCTGCCATCACACTTGCTGAAAAAGCGCAACTCACAAGTGCAATGATTGGATTCGCCCAGTCCCAAGGGCATGTACACGTACAACGTAAATGCACGCGTGGCTCTGCACCACCCATCCACTCCACAAACAAATGTGCAGACGAGAGAATGAACAACCAGGCAGTCGATCCTGAAAGCCGCCGGTGCTTGCATAATTTCAGGGGAGTATGCAGCAGGATGTCCTGAACTGGTCGAGCTGTTACTCGCGTGGGGCGCGCAGGCGGAAATGATCCTAGGGGCCGCCGAAAGGTGAGTGGACCCACTTAGATTTTGAGTCCCAGAGAGCAGGCTCCTTAGGGTTAGCCTGTTCAGCATGGCAGCCAGGTGAAAGCAGCTACCATCGCTTCACGGCCGGTAATAGATTACAGTCTAAAGCACGAAGTAGTAATTATTGTTTGTTGAAATTATTGTCAATTTGATGGCTGAAAAAGTTGGGGGACAGGCGAGCAGCTGGCTTAAATCATCTCTGCACCATTGCACTGTGTTTGGCGTGTAAGCTGTAGCACGCCTTGTCCACAAGGGGCTCACTCACCATCGCTAATAAAGACCTCCTATGCCAGGGTGCAGCGTATGCAACTGCAAGGTGTCAGCAATAGGAAAGGCTGGTGGGCTCAAGCAATGGCAACCATCTCCTTGAAGGAGGGGTCAATTCATCGGATAACTTAGGAAGGCCTTTTGTTCTCGCTGCTATAATTGACGATGTAGACATCACATTTAAACTTTTTAACAACCACAGCCAAAAGGGTGCTCAGGAAGAGCATCATGAACCTGGTGTCCTTTTCATGTGTTTAGCCACTCCAGCTTTTACGCATACAGAGCACGCGCACACACACACACACACATATACACACGCACATACATACACATGCACGCACGCGCACACACACACACACAAACTCAATACACTCTTACACCCACACTCACTCACTCACCACAGGGCTGCCAGTGGCAATGATGCCTCCAGCTCATCCGCAGTCAACAGTGACTACTTAAAACAGCGATTACACTACACTGCAGATGGCACCAAGCTGCTGGATGCAGACGGTGAGTCAGGCCTGCTGCTTATACTCAAGATGTATGTTATTGACGCCGGCGCTGATTCTCACAAAAAAAGTAAGAGGCATACAAAGAGTGCTGACGGTGAGTCAGACCTGCTGGACTCAAGAGGTGCTGCAATGACAATGACCGTGCTAATTTTTACAAAAAAAAATCAGGCGTCCAAAGAGTGTGTTTTATAATGTGGTGAGCGCAATTATTATGTGTGACTGATGGGAGCTGCATCAAGATGTAATAAGGTAGGAATTAAAACAGTTGGAAGCAGGAGAGCAAAGAAGCCTCGAGCAGCAAATGGCCTTGGGCGGTGTTTTGCGCTCCTGCGACCGCCCAAAGGCAGTGTTTGATCAGCATTTTGCTCTGCCCTTCTCCTACTCTGGCATGTTGTCTGCTTGTTGCCTGTGCGAACCTAAGGCCTGCTCTTCAAAATCCCTGTTGGAACGGGGAGGGACATCAGCTAGCCTTGTGTGTCTGCTGTGCAGGATACCGTTTGAAATGTGTTTTAGCTATTGGCACGCAGATTTGTGCAAGCCTTTTCTATTTCTACTGCTTGCGCCATGAATTTTGCAATGTGGTGGCACATGTGTAGGGTTGGCCAGAGCCGTGTAAGTATAATTATAGGTATTATACGTTAAGGTATACACGCCGTATAATACAGGGGGGGGGGAGGCGTATTTCCGTCCGTATAAACGGCGTATTTCCGTATAAAAATACGGTGCAAAACCGTATCTCAAATTGTACATCCCCAGACTCAGGTTCGAATCCCGGCAGGAACAGTCCTTTTTGCTCTTTGGGGTCAAATTCTTTCCTTTGCTACTCCTTTAATTAAGCATTCCCTTTACTTCCCACTTTGTTTTGATGCACGTTTTTGCATCAATCACAATATTTTATTGGTGGTTAAAGTACTTGGGCTTCTTTTTGCACTGGAAATGGCCATTTAGGGGTCTTTTTGGCTTTAAACAGGCTTAGCCCTTCAAACTTTGTTTTTTGGCACAACTAATTTGGATGAGGTGTGTAGCTTTTCAAGAGCTACAAAATGAGCCCAAATTATGATTTATATCTGAAGGGTACCGATTTCTCCGTATATACGGAATACAATTTTATACCGTACTGCGCTTGGTTGTTTTGCGAGTAATTAATTAATCATTACGGACCCTTGCAATAAGCCAAGCCGAAAATAAATAAAGTTTTTTCAGACCTCGCAATACTTAGACTTTTTAATGCGGTAGTTTCTGGGTCCCCCCAATGGAACCCCATCGCCCTGCAAGCATCACTATTTGACACCTAGGTTGCACCAAACGGAAGAGGACGATGTCCCGCTCGGGAGCTCATCATCCGCCTGATGTGCAGCAGGCAGTAGCAGCCAGGGATGCAGCCATTGCAGCCACATTGCATCCCGCCCTGCCCCAGTTAAGAGGCCTGTGGGGAGGCCCAAGGTGCTTGCACCATTGGGGGTGCAAGCCCCTCCAGGAGAGAGGCATGTGTGGGCACAGCTGCAACTCAGGTGGAGTGGG
>Ga0307968_1003025_pt1 | contig 13998 bp, 13 predicted proteins | sample OrgLakmetagen650_FD_201834 | JGI IMG/M metagenome (GOLD analysis project Ga0307968, IMG submission 201834) | Saline water microbial communities from Organic Lake, Antarctica - #650 | ecosystem: Environmental > Aquatic > Non-marine Saline and Alkaline > Saline | place: Antarctica: Organic Lake... | reverse complement strand
AAGCACACGCACTCACCCCCCCCCCCCAAATACACACACACGCACACACACGCACGCGCACACACACATACACACACACACACACACACACACACACACACACACACACATGCGCACATACACGCAAGACATGCGCAAGCACAGGTTTACCATTCTCCTCCCTCTTTTCTTTTTGTTACAATCTTGTATTGAGAAGACCCCTGACCCGTGTAAACTCCCGATGTTCAATGGTTCCAATGGTCCAAAGGCACAAACACTCAAGCTCAGTTTCAATAGCATATTAGAAGAAGGGGGTGCGGTTGAAGCGGTTGAATTCAACTGCACAGCTAAAAAGATTTCAACCGTGCGATAAAGTTTCAACCGCACTTCAACCGCGGTTTGAAATGTCTGACGCTCCTTCTCTGAGGATGCACTGTATTGAATGCTCTTGGTGGCAGCAATGACCTGCTGGGAACCGTGAGGCAGGGGACGGCAAACCCGCCATACAGGACCACTGACTCGAAATAAAATGCAGATACAAGGTAATTCGACACCAGAAGAACTAGGGTCGGCCAGAGCCATTCGGTTAATTGGTATATACGGTGTGCATTCAGACCCGCCAAACAGGACCACTGACTCGAAATAAAATGCAGATAAACAAGGTAATTTGACACCAGAAGGACTAGGGTCTGCCAGAGCCATACGGTTTATTGGTATATACGGTGTGCATTCAGACCCGCCATACAGGACCACTGACTTGAAATAAAATGCAGATAAACAAGGTAATTTGACATCAGAAGGACTAGGGTCAGACAGAGCCATACGATTGATTGGTATGTACGGTGTGCATTCGATATTTTTAGCAAGAAAATTACCATACCGTACCTTCTCGTACTCATCCTGCACCCCCCAAAAAAAATAATTTGCATTTTTCACCTTCCCCGCACCCCAGAAATAATTATTTTGCCCCTTCCCCGCATCAACCCCGCAGAGCTTCCCCCTTACCTTGTACAATTTAAATAGTGTTTTACTCTGGGTAACACCCCCATGCTTTCCTCCAACTCAATGCAAGTGCTGCAGAAACCAAAGCTCAATAGGATAATTCTAAAATATTTTATAATAATAATTTTAAAGCGAACCCCACACCATCCCCGCACCCGAAGAATAAGTACCGTAGGTTCACAATCACTTCGGAATTTAAATAATTATTTGGCAAAAACGAAAAATTTTAATAATTCTCGGGGCCCTCTCCGAACTGAATTCGAAGTGATAAATTGATTATTTTTGAGGTTTTAAGAATTAGCTCCCAGCGTGCCCTGGTTGTGAACCCCTAACCCGGTTTTCGAACCCCTGTCCCCAGCTGAGAGGCTGGCTGCTCAACAGAGGGACCATGAGAAGCTGCAGAGGGAGAGGCAGCCCAGGGAGCTGGCAGAGGCAGAGGCAAAGGCAAGGGGCGCGGCTGTGAAGAGGCCCGTGGGGCGTCCATGCATGCTAGAACAAGCCTCCTCTTCTCACAGGCCCTCCAGGCCCTTTCCTTGGGGCATCCACACAGAGTTAGTGAAGATGACAAATGGGTAAGAGGGTTGCTTCTTTGATTGAGGGAAGCACATGTGCAAGCACTCAGCAGTGGTTCTCCCCATGCAGCCAATGGGCAGTCTGCCCATCAGCCTGCACAGCAGCAGCAGCAGCAGCCAACAGTGGGGGTCTCGAATTCACAAATTAATTCTTGACAGGGCCTGCCCGAACTGGATTTGAACTCGAAAAATAATCCCCAGACCCCCTCACGAACTAAAATCGAAAAATTAATTTAACCGAAGTAATCGTGAACCTACGGTACATTAAACTGTAGACTCACCCCGCAGGGCAAAAAATAATATTTATGCGGGGTGATATCGAGAAGGTACGGTACATACGGTCATACACGGTGCAGAGATACGGGTCTGGCCAAGCCTAAGAATGACACATCTGACATTTGCAAGGGCAGACATTTACTTACAAGTTGACGTTTTGGCCCTTCAGCACAGCCTTAAAGCCCAGAAATGAAAACTAAAGTGATGATGAAATTGGTAAAACTTCTCACACGCGGACAGCCACACAGCCACACCAGTTTGTGCATACCTGTATCCGATGGCTTCCGTGGCTGCAATGATTTGCTGGCACTCCTGCGGAGAAAGCAGGCCTGCCAACACGAAGGCACCCGGCACAAATGGCACCTCATGACGCACTGCCTGCGGTGTGTGTTCAACACGAGAGTATGCACGCAAATGGCCTACCACCACACAAAGTTACCCAGCACAGAAGGCACCTCATGACGCACTGCCTGCTGTGTGTTATCAACATGAGAGTACGCACGCGAATGGCCTACCACCACACGAAGGCACCCGGCACACAAGGCACCTCATGACGCACTGCCTGCGGTGTGTGTTATCAGCACGAGAGTACGCACGCGAATGGCCTACCACCACACAAAGTTACCCAGCACAGAAGGCACCTCATGACGCACTGCCTGCGGTGTGCTATCAGCACGAGAGTACGCACGCGAATGGCTTACCACCACACAAAGTTACCCAGCACACAAGTCACCTCATGACGCACTGCCTGCGGTGTGCTATCAGCACGAGAGTACGCACGCAAATGGCCTATCACCGCACAAAGTTACCCATCACAGAAGGCACCTCATGACGCACTGCCTGCGGTGTGCTATCAGCACGAGAGTACGCATGCAAATGGCCTACCACCACACAAAGGTACCCAGCACACAAGGCACCTCATGACGCACTGCCTGCAGTGTGTGTTCAACACGAGAGTACGCACGCAAATGGCCTACCACCACACAAAGCTACCCAGCACACAAGGCACCTCAGGAGGCTCAAAATTCAATACACTGCCGTCTGTGTTTTGTTGTTCATTGAAGGCCTCAGCAAGAAGCACGTGCGCAAATGTGTCTGCCACACTTGAGGCATTGCCACAAAAAAGGCGCTACGTGGTGCAATGAATGCTGCGTGATGTATGGGCAAGCAAGTGAGTGTGCATCTGGTCTACCAAACATGAAAGCACTCGGCAAAAAAGTGTTGAGGTACATATCAGGTCTTACACACCAGTGGCAAGCCAACGAACAGAAAGGCACCTGGTGTGCGACGCAAGGTAAGTGGCTTGAAGTGGTTGAGCAAGAATGCAATCAGAGCAGGGATTCAGCAGAAGTAGCTGGAACACAGAACACACACGTACGTACACACAATAAACACACGTAACTACTTTTGATGCCAAGTGTTTAGGCAAAAAAAGAGGCCAGATGCGTGTGGAAGCGTCGTGTCAACAAATCACCGAGTCCCCCTCCAACTCTTTCTCTCTCTCTCTCTCTCTCACTCTCTCTCACACACACACACACACACACACACACACACACATACATACACACATGCACGCGCACGCGCACACACACACATACATGCACGCGCACACACACACACACACAAACACACACACATACACACACACACACACATGCACGCGCACACACACACAAACACACACATACACACGCACAAATAAATATGCTTATGCATTATGCACAAACATACGCAGTTATTCAAAAGTGCTTCCACTGCGTGCAGTCACTGTATGCCACTGTATGCCACTGTGTGTGCCACTGTGTGTGTGCCACTGTGTATGCCACTGTGTGTGCCACTGTGTGTGTGCCACTGTATGCCACTGTATGCCACTGTATGCCTTGCGTGCAGTCACCTTGGGGTCAGGGCCAAAGCGGATGGTGTCTGGCGCAAGGCCGTAGATCTTGAGCTCTGAAAAGTTGGGCAGTCGCTTGTCTGGCAGCATGCTGCTGTCTTGCTCTACGAGCTTGAAGTCAGGAGTGACTGCGAAGGTGGTCGTGCATTTATGTGCTCGTGCATATTGGTATCTGCATGCCTTTGGAACAGGGCTGGGACTTCTGTGTACTCGATACAGTCAGTGGTATAAACGCAACTCCCGTGCGTGCGTCTGTGTTTCAGGGCCGCATTTGTAATTGTTTACGTTTTAGCTCCACGAAAGTTTGGGCTTGACTCTAGGCGTATTATAATATTGGTAACAAACGTCGGAGATCACGTGACTGCATCGAGTTGATGGCCTGAACCATAAATTCCATACCGGTGACCTGCCACAGTCACCACGCGCAACTTGTATACCGTACGTTCATGGATCCTCCGCCCCACTGAAAAAGTTAAAATGTTTTAAAAGTTTTGTACTCCAACCGTCAAAATGTGCAACCACCCCCCTAAAAATGAATACCAAACAGTTTCGCACTGCAACCGCCCCCCTCGCTGGAACTTCCCGACGGGTGCAACAGGTGCAGACGGGGCTGGGTCTGGGGCTGGGGGTGCAGGTGCAGGGGCAGGCGGAGCTGGGGCTGGGGGGTCAGGGAGTGCTGAGAAGGCTTCCTGACCACTCATCGCTCGCACTGCTCAAAAACTTGAATTTCCGCGACAGCCCCACAACCGCCCCCTTGAAAATAGATAATAAACCACCGCCCCGTCACAGTCCCCACCAAAGTACTATAATTAGGGGACGGTAATTTACTTTTTGTACGGTACATATGGCTCCAACAAGCCCTTCTCATGACACGTATCCCTTTTTACTGCAAACAAATAAACAATTATGCGCCCACTTCAGCACACATTGATGCACCCCCCCCTTTCAGTCACCCTTCACGCACTCCTCTACATGATGCAAGCTTTGTGCGCAGCAATTTCGTGGCGTTTGCATGGAGGAGCAAACGCAGTGCTACTCAGTGCCGGGCAATCTCATTCTTGAACGTTGCAGGGAGGGGTCATGCGTTGCATCCTGTGTTACTGATGTGCAATACCTGTGAAACTCTCGGAAGGGCTCGGTGCTTTTGGCCAAGCCTGCTGCTGTGCTGTGAGGGGAGGGTGCCAGGGAGGGTAGTGCCGAATGCCAGAGCTACTGGGCTTGCTGTTGCTGCATGAATATGCAACGACGAGTGTGCATGAATATGTAACAAAGAGTGTGCATACATGTGTAACAAAGAGTGTGCCTAAATACGTAAGGACGAGTGCGCATGCGTGGAATTAGTTTGTATGTGTGGACGTATGCTTGTGTGTGATGTAGGTAAGGGGGGGGGGGCTATGCGTTCGTATGCGCGCTTGTACCCTTGCTAGCTGGTCAGCGTGCATGTGTGCATTGTGTGAGCATGTCGTCCACCGCTTTCTGCATGGAGATTAGGGTTTAGGATCTTAGGGTTTTAGGATCTTTGGGAGCTGCTCAGGATGGGCCGGAGTGTTGTAGGAGTGCCTAACAGAGAGAGGGCTGCTGCGCTGGAAATTCTTACTTAGAATGCAGATAGGACACATTTTTGGGATCTGCTCAGGGTGGACCTGAAAGCAATTCATGGAAAAGGGGGCTGACTGCAGGAGGGTGTTTTTTTTTGGACGACACGTTTACTTTTCGGGTTGGACACCCCTGAGGGCCCCCCCCCCCAACCCCCTTTCCAGTGCCCCCACCCAAACAAAAAGGGTACCAATCTGCTCCTTATCCAAATAGGCATCCATCTGCATACTCATCAAGACCTGAAACTGAAGTGTTGCAGAGTTATGGGGCAAAAATTGAGATACGGACGCCCATGCACACGTGAGCTACCAGACAACCATAACTGGCACAGTCCCACATTGCTTCTATTTCTTCAGATTCCCACTGAGTATCTCATGCTGGCACAATTCTGTAAGTTGGGGGTTAATTGCTGCTTCATTGGCGTGACTCACCCCGCTGCCTGCACCCGAGCGCGTGTGCCTCTGACTTTTGGACATGTCCACAACCCCCCCCCCCTTAACCCAATTTGCTCAAAAAGGGTGCCAATCGATTGGGCTTAAGCCAAGGATTCCGGTGATATATTAAAATTTTGTAGGAGTGGCCCAGTAAATCTTTGGAGGGGGGGTCCCAAAAACTGTGGACCCCCCCGGACCCCCCCCCCTCCGATTGGACCCATATATAAAACAATCAATAGCTCTCGACGCCAGGATTCCGAATACATAAATTATAATCGATTTGACACGTGATGTCCAAAATTTATGCTTCCTACACCCTCCTGCAGACTGTGTTAAAAATCTTAACTATACACACAGGACAGACTTATTTTGTGGCTGTCATCCCTGCAATAAGCTCCACCTCCTTGGCTTCATTCACTGAATAGAAAACCTTGTCTTGCTGCTGTGCTCAAGCTATAAATAGCTGTCCTGGCTTGCAGGTCAAAAAACTCTAGAGCATAAGGACTTTAGAACCTTAACAGGCCTCGGTCGTTTTTGTGAGGTTGCGTGTATCAAACACACTGTACAGTCTTGGCGTTACTCTAGTTGGGAGTTGCTGTTAGTGCAGCGTTCTACAAAACTTGTGTCCACCTGCAGCACAGCCACTTTGTATCACACAACTATCTCGCACCTTGCAGCCACTTCGTCACTGTATGCTATGGGTCCCCCTCCTGGCACCGATCTCAAAATGGCACTGAGTAGACGTGCCACTTGCTCAGGGTCTCCCACCATGTCTGCAGCCGTGGTGGTACATGTGCTTGCGTATATGCGTGCTGGCAAATGCATGTATGTGAGTGTGTTGGTGTGTGTATAAGCGTATATGTGTGTGTGTGTGTGTGCTTGTGTGACGCGGCATGTACGTATGTGTGTGTGTTAGTGTGTGTATGTGTGTGTGCGTGTGTGTGTGTGTGTGTGCGTGCGTGTGTGTGTGTGCGTGTGTGTATGTGTGTGTGCGTGTGTGTCATTTGGTGTGTGATATGAGCTGTAGTGTCCACGCTCTTGAATTGCATTGACAAATGACTATATCTTAAACATTGGTAATTATGACGCCGTCTCTAGCACCGGTTGCAAAGTACAAATCCTCAAATCCTGATAAGAAGGCATGAGCCGAATTAAGAAGACCAACCATACCTGCCAGACGGACCCATCGTTGCACCGCACCCAGTTTGGGAACCTCGCCAGCTCTGCGCATGGCTCCAAGTGCCTGCAGTGGCAGTTGCACTTTGCCTTGTTTTCAGCGAGAAAGTTATCAAACTTAAGAGGTAAGGAGCCAGCAGCAATACAGTCCGCAGGATTCCGCGTTTACGCACTCATGCATCAACTCGTGCATCAAGTCTTCCGCAAGTCTTATCTTCATGGCTTAAACAAAGGCCAGGAGGCAGCATGCAAACACGCACTCATGAGCAGACACCAACCCGCACACTCGTGCACACACCTCCACTGCCTCACTCCACTGGCCAGCAGCAAATGCTGTAGACACTCTGTTCGTGTGCGTGCTGGCCGCTGTGGGTTCTCTGTTCCTTCTTCTTATCCTTTTCCCTTCCCCTTTAATCTGTGTACAAGGGTTCAAAGACGCCTTCTTTTTCGCTCTCTTTAACGTCTTCCCCATCGTGTAAATGAAATATTTTTAATATTTTTGCCGATATACCTTATGCTTTGGAGCTCTTGGACAAACTGGAATACAAGAATTGACTGACGAGGCGAGGGGCATATACGTGAATAAAACTATAATAAGTCATACACACATGGCGATAGCGACGATCGAGGTCCGAGCTGTCAACGTACCAATGCTTGAAAATGGGTCACATGCAGGCCAAAAAAAAAAGAATATGTCCTTCTTCAGCAACCTCTGCATCTCGATTTTTTCCCTTTCACTCCTCGCTGTCCCCACAGCCCTGGCAGAGAAGAAGGAAGATGAAGGGTGGGAGGGCGTATTTCTCTGTTCCCAAGACTCACTCGGACCTCTCTATCTTTGGTACTACTAACAAAATGTTCCATTCCTCTCTACTGCCAACAAACATGCAGGTACCGTGTATCAATCAAACTCGCTGTGAACTGGCTGCAAGATTTGGCAGATGAAACAGGGAACGCCATAAAGAACTCCACAATCTTGCTGCCCACGGACACGGTAATAAAAGCCACTTTTCAAATCCGATCAAGTTAAATTGATCAGGAAACATCCTGAATGCAGATAGCAATGCACTTTTGATTACACACAGAAACACACTGAGTCCTCACAGTTGCACAACCATTTTCCTTTTTCTGTCAAATTGGTGTAGGCTTTCAAAGAGTTGGCAGAGATTCTTGAGCTTGAAGATGTGCAAGATCTGTTTGGCGCAGACGAGGTCATCCGTGACAGTGCCTTCCACATCATCAAGTACCACAGTACGTCTGTGATCTGCTGTCCTCCTTTAAAATCCTCCCATCGTGCATTTTGGCATCATAACCATTTCAATCCCCTACTACGCAAGGCATTTAGGTAAAAATTAGCCAAACAATAAGGCAAAGAAACTAACTGATCAAAGAAAGTTAAATTATCATCTAAAAGGATAAATGAATTAGATCTTTATTGGCTTAAATTTTTATTGGCTTGGCACGTGTACCGTTATTTCATTCTGATCGTCCTTGCTTCAATATCTGTGCTCCTAAAGGACGTCCTGTCATTCTATGCCTGAAGAAAGGGGTGTTGATACAGACAGAATAACAGGCATGGCCCTTTTAACGAATGGCATGCAATGGAAGTAATGCATTTTGCATGCTTGCAGTCATTCCAGGAAACAGTCTAGTTGTTGAAGCATTGGCTGAGGGGAAGGAGACTGTGGCAAACACAGCAATTGAGGAGCCTGTGCGACTGACTAAAAGGTAAGAGAACAAAGGTTTCCCTCCAATGCTATCGTGATCATCCATTTCGTGATCGGACAATTCAATATGAGGAAGTTGATTGCTGGCACTATCCCAATAGCGCTATACGTGTAAAGGGGTGTAAAGAGCAATGCATGACGGAGTTGTTGAATGCTTATGCACAGGGGTAAAAGTGATGTGGAGGTCAAAGGTGAAGGGAAACGGAGCTCAGGGAAGATCCTCAAAGCAAACATGTGAGTTTCCAGCGCTGCAACTATTCTGATGCTTTGATAGGGACAGGAAAGCGCCAGGAATCAAGGTCGATCTCTTTCCTTTATCTTACAACATCATGCTTGAATCCCGCTCATCAACCTTCCCCTGCTTAATGATATGCAGCAACATGGAGGGCCACAACATCGTCCACGTGCTGGACACAGTGCTGATGCCTGCTGGGTACGACTTATATGAGGACTTCTACAACACAGTCACAAGCACCGAGATCATGGAGAAGCTCCTTGAAAAGACTGGTAGGTCATCAGTGCTGCTGGGTACGACCCTTTAAAACTTAAAATGGTTGCAATCAGAAGTTGGCCAGATCATGTCATATCAAGCAACTGACGCCCCAACCTCATTATGTTGCTACAGGAGCCTCTAAAGTCCTGGGAGATGGCACAATATTTGCACCCGTGGATGCAGCATTTGAAAGACTGAGCAAAAAAATGGGCTTAAAGTCGGTCGAAGACCTGCTGGACGACAAAAATGTGCGCACTCTGGCAGATGTCCTCAAGTATCATGGTGAGCGAATCCGTTGCCACGTGATCTTAAGCTGCTGTATAGAAGGCACTGTCTCTTGTGTGAGTGCCCCACCAACCCAAACTTGTAAGCTAGATCTCAAACATATTCTCTCAATAAGAGTGCAAAAATAAACTGCACAGGCATTGGAAGCCACTATTCACATCAATTCAAGATATCTAGTTTGGTGGTGGGAATTGCAAGAAGTGAAAAATTAATGGGGATCAAGAGGGCTTCAGGCTGACCTAAAACTGGCCCCTCCTGCGAGAGAGGTAATAGTGCTAAAAAGGGCACGCTTAGTATGGATAAGTTTAGCAGCACAATTCACAGAATGCACTTGGAGCATAGAAGCACTTTTCTCAGGCATAAAATACCATGACCCCTTTACCTTGAGGAGCTCCATCGTCTCAACAGCCCTTGTTTCAGATTTTCAATCCATTCATCCCATCTAATCGTAAGCACACACAGTGAAACTCTTCAAAGCAAGAAGTTGTGAGGAAACGGAAGTTTTAGTTAGCCTCCAGTCTATACCCATAGCACTCAGACAGTGGCACACTGCGGTCTTGCATGCTTAAGCTTATACTAACCACAATGCAAAGCATGCAGAAGGACTTCAAAAGAAGCAGAACGGACAATACAAACGCCGGATGTATGCTTGCATTCATTCTTACAAATTGCAAATCTGTTTATCTCCTTGTCTCAATTCCTCCACAGTGTTGCCCGATGTCAAGGTCTCAGCAAAAGAAATCAGAAGTGATGATGGAAAATCGTGGGGCACTGCAAACGGAAGGTGAGATGTGCCTCATCTAACAGGATAAATTTAGCAAACGTGGAATGAGCTGTATAGATTGAGCGAGGTACATATAAAATCCATGCATGCAGTTTCAATTTATTTCCTCATACTGTGATTCTCTATTGTTTTAATGCTCCAGTTCCTTAATCCTTTGATACCTTGCAATACATTTACACAGAAGCCTGACTGCACAACTGTCTGATGAGGGCGTGCTTCAAGTCGTGTCTGACGACGGAGCATCAAAGGCCAACGTGGTTGAGGAAGACAAAAGCTATAAGGACTTTGTGATGCACGCCATAAGTAATGTACTTCTACGTGAAGAGCTTGAGTAGAGTGGTAAAGCAAGGGCTCGTGACATGTTTTGCGGGTGATCGATGAACAACCTCAGTGTGCTAGACAACACACTTTTCGTTTTGTGCTTTGTGTCTGTAGTTACTGCCACTCACGTAATACCTTGCAAAAACCTACAAACCATAAAGACCTTTTCATCCTGCGGATTACAAGCAAAAAGGTGCTGCCAAACAGGTCGCAAAAACCTACAAACCATAAAAAACCTTTTCATCCTGCGGATTACAAGTAAAAAGGTGCTGCCAAACAGGTTGCAATCAGCCAAGACATGTACCTGTTTGATCTTCGCATTATCTAAAACAGCCTGGAAATAATGGCCGCCTCAAAATATTTCAGCTTGCTGGTAGGTCATGCATCCGCACAAAGTATTTTGAAACTAATGAAGTTTAGTATTCTACACCGGCTCAGTTCCATTGAATGTTGGAAGGAATTTTTGGCCAACCACCCAAAAGACTCCAAAACACTTCCAAAAACTCTGCCTAAAATCTGAGAAAGCTGTCTAAAAAATCTAAGAAACACTGGAGATCCGCAGGTGCTTGGTGTGACTGCACTTGAGCCTCTGCTGACGCCGGCGTGTAGGTGTGTGGGCTGTTGGTTTATTTCTGAAGAGGATCACTCTGCGCTTCAGCTGGACGTCTGCTGGTAAAGTCCCCATACCTTAACCAAGCTACAGGTGCTGAGGTTGTGCGTAGGGTGCATAGACCGTGCACAAAGAGAAGACCAGTGCACCGACCTATTGCTGTTTGATAGTGTGTGTGCACGTTTGGGACGGTCAGGTTATGCCACAGCTTCAATATGCTAGCCATTTGGTGGGTTTTTGGCTAGCGCTTACACTAGCTGAGAGCCTTTTTTTGATGCATGATGACGTTTGTCAGTGTAGATATTTTTACTTTTAGATCATGGCTAGGTATTTTAATATTGCAAATTCGTGCTGCACCATGCATCATGGTAATCTTAGCCTACAATGCTGATATGGATAATTCATAGTTTACAGAGCTTACAGGTAAAGCCATCAGTCAAAACGTGCGACTGCTAGGCTGCATATGTAAAAACGTAAAACGTGTAAAAGTTGTGATAAATGTTGTTGTTGCATCAGACTTGTAGACCGTCAAAAAATCCATAGAAAGGGAAAAGGCAACACGGAATAAAACCAGTAAAAACAATCAATCTGCCAGGACCAGCCAACCGCATTAATTAAAAAGGGGGATCATCTTCTGTGTGTTTTGGGCGTATGAACTTCATGTTGCTCAACATCTGTCACACCAAGGATACCAAGAATGAGGGAGGCATATAACAATATAAACATTATACATATGGGTCATATGATATGGCTAATTCATAGGTGCTTCAAGATAGCAGAGAATGGGTCACTGCTGGTCTCACGTATAAGTGCTTAGATTGTAACACCCTAAGATCAGTTCTTGTAAAAGTTACTTTTTAATGCTGTCCCTTTTTATATTTTCTGACAAGCAACACGCGTGAGCCAAGGAGTGGCTATCGAGCTAGCACCGCTTCTGCACACAACTCACCAGGTCCTCATTATGTAGTCTATACTTGAATTTGGCGGTGAGGGGCCTTTAAGGTGATGAGATCTAAGATTTCACTTCCTGAATCATGCTTGATGCGTAAACACTACCAGCTTGGCCTTCCAAGAATTAAAAAAGGATGGCCAGGGAGCTAGGCCTTTTCCAGTGTTAAAGAGAGTTAAACTACCATCACTGATATAACTGTTACCGATGCAAACCATACATCGTCATAGAGAGAAACCCAAAGCCCCAAAAGGAAGCTATATGATGTGGGCTTGAATTTATTGACAGTCTGCAAATTGCTCCTCTGAGTTTGCTGTGTTCAGTGGAACAAGTGGTTGCTACATCCTAACAGTGCTGTAATATATGACTTCACAAGCAGCCACACCAAATAGCATCTGCCCATCCTAAGGTAGATTTGCCTCCTAGAACAAATAAAAAAGCCTGCTGAGATTGATTCTAGTGCAACTGTGGCTTAAATCATTCTTGTAAAGCTTTCTGGTATGCGATCTGCTGGCTGACTATATATCTCTCTTGCTGCGTACAATTTTCTGGCGTGCAATCTGCTGACTGTACCTTTTAATTTTCGTCTCTCTCTTATACCTTTTTATTATAAGGTAAATTAAGTCATATAGGGCCAAAAGAGGTTACCATCCACGACCAGTTCAGCCAGCTTCACAACACCTCTCGAACTTGAAATAAAAGAAATAAAATTAATAATAATAGAACCAAATCATTCCAGCCACCACAACTCCTCTTTACCGTCCAGAAGTATTTTTTAACACATATGTTCTAAAGTTGGTTGGTTAAGATTCCTCAACACAATCAGAATGATCTCTTCTTCAGCCTCATAATTAGTCAGACTCTTCCTCTTCCTCCTCCTCCTCCTCCTCCTCCTCCTCCTCCTCCTCCTCCTCATCTTCCTCCTCATCCTTGTACCCTTTTTCCTTTTTCTTCTCAGCCCACTTCTCCTTCCACTCCCCAGGAACCACCAGGTCACTCACGACATGCACCACATTGCCAGCAAAGTCAATGTCCGTCTCCATGACATATGCTTTACATTTGCCGTCGTCAGACTTGATGACCACCTTGCCATCCCTGTGAGCAGGAGAAGAAAAGCAAAGGGAAGGAAGTGTCGATATTGGCAGGGTATACACGCAACGTGGGTTTTATGTGCAAAGGTGGATAGGAACAACGGCGAGGGACACGCACAGACTCAAAGGGGTGTAAAACATGGGGCTGTGCGGCAGCAGGAAGCAGGATACAATGTAATGACAGAAGTGTGATACCGACATTGTAATGAAGAAGTGTGATACCAACCAGGTTTTCCACGCAGCGTTATACCTCACTTTGCTGTTATAATATTTACAGCGTCCTGACAGACTCTTATACGACGCATACTCACTTCTTCACGACAGTGAGAGTCTTGTTGGCGGCAGTGGTCAGCTCAGTCTCCCCCTCTGGAATATCTCCAGCATAGATCTTGTTGTCAGGAATCACTGCACGTTAAACAGGGGGAAAAGTATTAATACAGAAATCGATTTCGTGATTTTATAAGGCCTACAACCGCTCCCAAAAGATTAAAATTTTCCATTTTTGCTTGACACTTATTGCCATACAGACAAACACAGCAAGATTATTGCAGGCATGGGTTAAGGGTTTAAAGGGTTCTTGATAACCTCCTACTGAGCAGCTGCCACAACTTATCATCAGCACATGGAAGTGAAAATAACTGAGCTGCAATTGATCTATCCTTGCACATGGAAAAAAGAGTTGTCCTGCATCAAGGCTAACCTCTTTGATTGCTGTACACATTAAACAGTTCAGTTTGCCCACAACAAGTAATCACCCACAAAAGTCTCACCATGGTACTTGAGCACCTTGGCGCCGACCTTAGCGAGCTTCT
>Ga0307968_1003022_pt1 | contig 14007 bp, 10 predicted proteins | sample OrgLakmetagen650_FD_201834 | JGI IMG/M metagenome (GOLD analysis project Ga0307968, IMG submission 201834) | Saline water microbial communities from Organic Lake, Antarctica - #650 | ecosystem: Environmental > Aquatic > Non-marine Saline and Alkaline > Saline | place: Antarctica: Organic Lake... | reverse complement strand
CACACTGCCTTACATCACACTGCCTCACATCACACAAACTTTGCCTCACACTGCCTCACATCACACTGCCTCAAATCACACTGCTTGTGCCTCACACTGCCTTACATCACACTGCCTCACATCACACAAACTTTGCCTCACACTGCCTCACATCACACTGCCTCAAATCACACTGCTTGTGCCTCACACTGCCTCATATCACAAAAACTTTGCCTCACAGTGCCTCAAATTACACTGCTTGTGCCTCACACTGCCTTATATCACACTGCCTCACATCGCACAAACTTTGCCTCACACTGCCTCACATCACACTGCCTCAAATCACACTGCTTGTGCCTCACACTGCCTCACATCACACTGCCTCAAATTACACTGCTTGTGCCTCACACTGCCTTACATCACACTGCCTCACATCACACAAACTTTGCCTCACACTGCCTCACACCACACTGCCTCAAATTACACTGTGTGTGCCTCACACTGCCTCACATCACAAAAACTTTGCCCCACAGTGCCTCAAATTACACTGCCTCAAATTACACTGCTTGTGCCTCACACTGCCTTACATCACACTGCCTCACATCACACAAACGTTGCCTCACACTGCCTCACATCACACTGCCTCAAATTACACTGCTTGTGCCACACACTGCTTGTGCCTCACACTGCCTCACACCACAAAAACTCTGCCCCACAGTGCCTCAAATTACACTGCTTGTGCCTCACACTGCCTCACATCACACTGCCTCAAATTACACTGCTTGTGCCACACACTGCTTGTGCCTCACACTGCCTCACATCACAAAAACTTTGCTCCACAGTGCCTCAAATTACACTGCTTGTGCCTCACACTGCCTCACATCACACTGCCTCAAATTACACTGCTTGTGCCACACACTGCTTGTGCCTCACACTGCCTCACATCACAAAAACTTTGCCCCACAGTGCCTCAAATTACACTGCCTTAAATTACACTGCCTCAACATACACTGCTTGTGCCTCACACTGCCTTACATCTAACATCACACTGCCTCACATCACACAAACTTTGCCTCACACTGCCTCACACATCATACAGACCTTGCCTCACACATCACACACACCTTTTGCCTCATACAAAATAAAGGGGGGTTATCAGTGCATGCCACCTGTCTTGTCGCATAAAAATTCAATGAATTGAATTTTTATGCGACAAGATTTAATTTTAATGCGACAGGGGGGGGCAAGTTTTGAGTCCTCCGCCGCATGTCGCATAAAAATTCAATGTATTGAATTTTTATGCGAGATCTCGCCCCCTTCGCTTCGCGAAGGGGGGGACTAGTCTTGTACCTCCTGTCGTAAAGACAGGAGCTTTAAATTTCAGCAGCCTTTGAAATCACGCAGGTCAAGGGAACAGCCTTTGAAAGGACACAGGTAGATTTGGCCAGAACCGTGCATATACACCGTAAATGACAATTTAGTGATAACTTCCCTGCCAAAATTACCGTATACACACCCTAAACCCTACATATATGGTTCTGGCCAACCCTGCACACACGTAAAGGGAACAGCCTGTGAAAGCGCACAGGTCAAGGGACAACCAGCCTAGGCAAGCACAGTTGAAGGGAACAGTCTGTTGTCAAATCTTATGACCGTTGCACACAAGCTCTGAAGTGTAGAGCTGTCAATTTGCTTCTGTCTCTCTCTCTCTCTCTCTCTCTCTCTCTCTCTCTCTCTCTCTCTCTCTCTCTTTATATATGATAACTCCTTTCACACACACAGGCAGCAGGCGGTGTATGTGCATGCGCACAAGCAAATCTAGAGCAGCAGGTCCTCCTACCTTGTATCCCGAGCAGGGGGCACACACATGCTTCACTTCTTGGCGTTTACAATCCGCGTGCCTGTGGTTTATTATTTCACATCTGGTTCACGTCAAATCTTGTTAACCTCACAGCTGGTAGATCTTCATCTGATTACACCACAGCTTGTACACAACAAAGCCGGCTTGCATCACAGCTTGCAGCAACACAGGTAGCGAATCCGCATGACAGTGTGCACCCCCTACTGCTCCCCATAGCGTGTACTATGCACGTGCACACTCATTGGCCCCAAAACACACGCACATACACAGTGCAATAACACTGATTCACACAACCTGTATCATTTGCGCAGAATCTCAAAACAGCCACGGGCATTATTCGTACAGGGCACCTCGCTTCTTTCTCACATTATGTTCATAAGCGGACTTGTTTTGTGTGATGCAGTGAGAGTATCACACACACACACACACACAAACACACACACAAAAGGTGCACATAGAGGCCCCTGTGGCAATGTCATGAGCACCTGATATGTGCACTTAAGGTACAATAACACGTCCGTGCACCACATCTTGTACCCTTCCTTGTCCATTGCCATGAGGACCATCACACGCCCCTCCTCGTTAGCACAAACATGCATACACACACGCACACACACACACACGCACTAACACATACACACACTCGCACTCACATCCAGTGACCTTGTCCGCCGTCATGAGTCCCATCACACACACGTCCACAAACACACGCACGAACACATACACACACTCACACTCTCTCATACACGCCCACCCACCCACCCATCCACACTCACATCCAGTGACCTTGTCCGGCGTCATGAGTCCCGTCACACACACGTCCACGTCACTTGACCACGTGCTCAGTCCGTTGGCGAAGCTGCCAAACACCTCCACGTCCATGTCCCGACTGTCAGCAAAGGCGCGGTTGGCACATGCACGCACACTGCACAAAGGATTGCACATTGGGTGGGTTAGATGCGTGGGCAGGACACCTGCATACATCCTTGGCAGCCGACTCAATCACATATTGGAAGTAAAGAAATTGGGTGTGCATAGCGAAGTTGGCCAGGGAGTTTAACAGCGACATTTCCTAGACACATGGTCATGAATTATGTGTGTGCGTGTGCTTGCACATGTGTGTGTGTGTGCATGTGAGGTTACGTGTGTGTGTATGCGTGTGCGTGCCTGCATGTGCATGTGCGTGTGTGTGTGAGCATGTGTATGTACATGTATGTGTGCGTGGTGTAATGTGTTTGTAATATGTGTGTTCTTGTGTGCATGTGCTTGCACATTTGTATGTCTGGTTATATGTGTGTGTCTGTCTGTCTGTGTGTGTGTGTGTGTGTGTGTGTATGTGTGTGTGTGTGTGTGCGTGCTCTCGCAGGGGTATTCTTTGATACCCTATTCTGGACAGCCCATCTCATACCTACACTCACATTTCAATAACCTGCAGCTTCAGCTTGCGCTCCTCTTCTGTAGGCACCACCCTGCGGCAGAACTCCTCAATGTCGTAGTGGAGGGGGGAGTACTTGACCCTCCGGGAGGGCAGCTGTTGCTGTGGCTGCTCCCCGGGTACGCTGCTGCTGCTGTCACTGCTGCTGGGACCACCTGTAGAGGCACTATACTGTTGCACTGCGTGCGCGCTGCTCAGGTGCCTGTGGTAGCCCAGGTGCGCTGCAAAGTGGCGGGAGGCGTGCAAGGAAGGCCTGGTTGACGTCCCCAAGGAGTGCGGAGAGTGCGTGGCATTCATGCAGGAGGAAGAGGTGGTGGGTCCAGCCACAGAGGCAGAACTGCAGGAAAGTGAGGCTGCCGGGCTGTGGATGGTAGGAGTGCAAGGCCGGATGCTAGATGCTGCAGCTTTGCTACAGCTTTGCCTTGCCAGAGCTGAAAACAACTGTACACTAGCCCTCATGTGCCGTTGTGAATGAGCTTTTTTTGAGGCCTGTTTAAGTTGTTGGCTGCTCATCACGAACCACGGGCGGGGTCGAGCAGTGTTCAATGTGGCATAATTAATAATGCTAGCACGCAACCACCTAGGAGCATAAATTGTACCAGGACTCGGTTTCTTATTTCAGTAATGTTTTATAAATGCTTCTAAGACCTAGACGGACCCCCGGATTCGTGTGTGTATGTGCGATCTGGTTTCTTTTGCCTTATTGAATCGCAAAAATCAAATCGCAGCAATTCAAGTCAATCAAAGATAAATGTCGAGGCCAATTGGGTTGCATAGAAGAAACATGTGCTCATTGCGGTAGCCGGGTCCTGAGCTGACATACACAGGGACCCCGACGGGTCTGACGTCTGCGAGCGAGCCTTTTTTGTGATGGGGGTTCAGCTTAGGAAATTAAAATTGCAAAGTACGATAGAATTCCTTCTCAGTTTCCATCTTCTCAATAAGGGCGAAAATAATCCTGGCACCAAATGCCGATGGAACAATGATAGGCAACTCCCGTGACTTGCGGCCCTGGCAGACTACCACTTCAAAAATAGGCAAAAGTTTAGTTCAAGGTTGAATGTCTAAAATTTTCACACGTCAAGCTTCAAGGGCAATGGTGCCGCACGTAAAATCATATCGTGGGCGTGCCGGCATTATTGCTCTTCAAAATACCACCCTATATGTCTTCCTCAAACTTTCTTGCGACGTAGTTGGTCAAGTTTTCCTCTTCTTTGCCTTTTTGCTGGTGTCTCCACCCCCTGTTGCACCACCGCGGCCGCGTGATGCTGACCACTCGCTCTCTGCCTCAGGCTTTCCAGCTATACGGTCACGCGTGCAAGGATCCCAGCACGCCTACAGACAAGAAGAACATTCCTTATTCAATTTGGGGAATAATGTTGGCTGCCTGTAGGAAGATGCAACCAAAATATAAGCGCAAAAGTGACAGCAGTGATAGCACTAACTGCCTGAAATAATGGAGAAGCTGAAAGAAATGCGGTTTGAAGCATTCAGCTATAGTCTATAATCGTAGGTGGAAACACCAGGAACATTCAATGAAGGTCAGGGAAAGTGTGTAGGGAGGACCGCACACGGGGTATTTGTCTACGTAAATACTAAGGGTTGGCCGGAACCGTATAAGTTTATAAAGTGTATGTACGGTGTATACATACGGTACGTATATACAGACCGTATATTGTATAAATTACTTTTCAAGCTTTTTACGGCATGGTGTTTCGATGGTTTCCGGTTTTATAGGGTACACAGTACTTACTGTACCTTTCCTTTATCACCCGTTAAAACAAGTTTTTTGCCCTCCGGAATGATGCCGGCATTGTTTATTATATATTTATTTTGAGGCTCCAGGGTTGTCCAGGATTGCCGAAAATAAAGTTTGGCGGGTGAATGATTGGTGATGAGCGGCTCTCCCCGGGGCCTCCCTAGCTCCCCTTCCAGGCCCCGCCCCAGCCCCAGCCCCGTCAGCAGCACCTGTTGCACCCCAAGGGGTGTACGCGCGGAAAGCAAGCAGCTTCAAACTGGCAGTGAATGCCGACCGAGCCATTGAAGATTGAGGGTTGCTGGTGTAGAGGTGAGCAAGCTGCAAGGGTTGCACATGCAGGCACAAGGCAGCTCAGCAGTTGACAAATGCCCAAGTGGGATAGCTCATGCAGGGAGGTCACGCACCCAGGCCCATGCCCATGCTGCACCCTCAGCACGTGCAAGCACAAGCAAAGCACACAGCGGCAGCAGTAACAGCTGCAGCAGCAGCAGTGAGGAGAGCACAATACACATGCAAGATGCATACGCACAGACACACATGTGCACGCATATGCACACACGCACACGCACTGGCTGGGCTAAGTGCCCACCGGGTTGGTGCGGGAAGGTTAAAAAATTTATAGAAAGGGTCCAGGGTTACCCGGGGTTACTTTGAGTATATATGAAATTTGGGTTCCAGGATGAATACGGTAAGGTACGGTACTTGGTATATGCGCCATAAATATACGTATACAGAATTCCCATACATGGTGCTGGCCAGCTCTATAAATACTGCTAATTACAGCACATTTATTAATAAACCGTACCTTCTTGTACTCATCCCGCACCCCCCAAAAAAAGTATTTTATTGCATTTTTCACCTTCCCCGCATCCCAGAAATAAGTATTTTGCCCCTTCCCCGCACCAACCCCGCAGAGCTTCCCCCTTACCTTGTACAGTTTAAGTACAGTGTTTTGCTCCGGGTAACACCCGCATGCTTCCCTCCAACTCAATGCAAGTGCTGCAGAGACCAAAACGCGATAGGATAATTCTAAAATATTACAAATTAATATTTTATTGATTTAGGCAAACCCCGCACCATCCCCGCACCCAAAGAATAAATATATATTAAACTTTACCGCACTCACCCCGCAGGGCAAAAAACAATATTTATGCGGGGTGATATCGAGAAGGTACAGTACACCAACAAAAAATATCATGTCGTACCGTGACTATGCCCCTAGAAACCCAGAGAAAACATCTACATGGCCATATATGTATGGCGTAGATGTCTATGGTGTACGAACACATGTACGGTTCCGTCAAAACCTAGCAGTGCGTCTAGAGCCATGAAATCTACCACACATACAGTGCTGTTACGAATGCAACGTTTGAAAAAACCAATGAATGAACCCCAATGCGAGCAATGCGAGGGGGGCAACAAACAATTCAAAAGGTAGACAAACATAGTAACATAGTTAAACAAGCCTATTCAATGTCTTTTTGTCTCTCTCCTGATCCAGCAAGCAAGGCCTTTGCGCACACAAACAGCGACAAAGATGTAAAAATGATGCCATGAACGGTGAAGCACCAATTGGGTACCTAATTGCGTTTTTGGGCCAAACATTTCTGGGGAGTTTTGACCAGCATTCAAACCTAGCACATCATTAAACCTATTGTAACATTAATGCAAACTTTGCGAGGTTTTCCAGAGGTGGTCGATGGAGGAAATGCCTGGAAATGTGGATTTTTGCATTCAGAAGGCAGCTTCTCACAGCCACTTCATCCGATCGACACCATTTTAGTAACAAAGTGTAGCTGGCATTGAGAGCTACCGAGCATATGCCCAATTTTATGTGGGTCGCTTTGCGTGCTGAGATAGACTGGATTAAGCAAACATGGTGCATGTAAACCCTAATGTGGTGATTTCCATGGGAAAATGGCTCAAATCCTCATAAAACACCAACCACTCAGCCATTTCATTTCATTTTTGTTGCAATGATATTATTGATTCTATACCATTAAAAATATTCCAGATTGGTTCAGTGGAAGATCCGGTATGAAGAATTTGTGGTAAAAAGTGGGGTTCCCGCCGCGGGCAATTAGACACGTGCACCCCTAATTGCAGTTTTCAAGCTCAGGTGTTATGAGCAGAGCAAGGGCTACATCTGGGTGCTAAGCTTATAAACTGCAAGCTAGGGTGCGCATACTCTGGGAACATTTCAAAAACACCCCCTTTTCAGTCCTCCGTCAACCACCTCTGGAGGTTTTCTTCAAATCAAAATATTTATTAGTCACGGCACACCGCGACGGAGTCAAAACATTCACAATACAAGGTGATACAAGCACAGTACGGTTATTTCAAACATGAAGAATACCCATGGAGGATGGCGCTGAGATGGGCAGGTTCAGTTGCACAGGAGCATTTATACAACGTGCAGCATTAAAATCAGCACGGGCAGGAACAACTTCTGCAAGCTTGCACAATTCTTTGGCCGCCATCGTAACATCAATCGCTTGATGTCGTTCTCAACCATACTCAAAAACTGCTTACGCCTCAAATTGCGGACAGTTCCCCAGAACCTGCTTACGCTTCAGAATGTGGACAGTGCCTCACCTGGTGTGCTGCCATAAGCTGCAAGGGCGCCAGAAGCTGAGCTGTGAGCGCGTGCCCGTACTGCTGTGCCTTCAGGGAAAACCCGTCTGCTAAACCACTGCAATTTGCCCCTCCTTCAAGCTGCTGCAGTGGCTGTGGCTGCTGCTGCTGTTCTAAACCACTGCAAATGTGCTGGTCGTGTTCAAAAAGCCCAGTTTTTGGACTTTCTAGGGTGGCAATTGCTCGGCAGATGGCTTCATACGTTGTCATGTAGCCTTCCTGCGTGCCATGCAGCATGGGTACAATCCTTGTTGACAAAATTGCTCGGCAGATGGCTTCATACGTTGTCATGTAGCCTTCCTGCGTGCCATGCAGCATGGGTGCGACCCTTGTTGACAAAATTGCTCGGCAGATGGCTTCATACGTTGTCATGTAGCCTTCCTGCGTGCCATGCAGCAAGGGCACAACCCTTGTTGACAAAATTGCTCGGCAGATGGCTTCATACGTTGTCATGTAGCCTTCCTGCGTGCCATGCAGCATGGGCACGACCCTTGTTGACAACATGCAGCGCAATCCTTCAAGTGTGGTATGTAGTAGTAGGAATCAGCTTTCCTGTGAATGCAGCGCAAATCATTCAAGCGTGGTTACGGCAAAGGAGTTGTAACAGAGGCAGTTACAGAGGAAATTTCAAGGCAAAGTAGTGGACCCTTGTTGACAACATGCAGTGCAAATCATTCAAGTGTGGTTACTTGAAATTACACGGCAAAGGAGTTGTAACAGAGGCAGTTACAGAGGAAATTTCCGACAAAGTGTTGATGGTAGTATTCTTGGCCTCCCTTTTTGTGTAGGTATATATCACAGGTCTTACACTTATAAGCACGAGCTTGAAAGTGAGAGTTACTTTTGTTCCACAAAGGAAAGCATCTGCACCTCCATACTGCAACAGAGGCAGCGCAATTTGCTCCTAAACAGTTGCCTAAATTCTTAGGTTGCCATGTATTTTTCAAGTGAGGTATTGACCTATCTATGCATGCTAGTCTCCAAAGAAAAGGGAGTTGCTTTTCACTGCCTGCGTAATTTTTCTTATTCTTAAAGCCTCACTCTGACTGTAGCTTTACACTGTGACAGTGCTCAGTCAAAGCATTGCTGGAAGTAAGAGATGCGTGACCCACCACGGGCTCCTTTCGGACGAGCCCAGCGTGGCGATCGTCTGCATCAAAGGCTGCAGGAATACTGCTTTGAAGTCCATCTCTTTCGGTGCTTTTATATCCTTTACCGTCAGCACTGGTGGCAGCAGCAGAAGCAGCAGCAGCAGAAGCAGCAGCAGCAGAAGCAGCAGCAGCAGAAGCAGCAGTAGCAGAAGCAGCAGCGGTGTTATCTGGCAGTCACAATTGTGTGTTTCAGTGTACTGTGTTCAAGTGTATGCATGCGTGATCCTGGCAGTCAAATTTGTGTGTTTGAATGTGCTGTGTTCAAGTGCATGTATGCGTGATTAGGTGAGGGAGCCCAGGCATACAGGGAGGGGCACAAAAGGTAGGAAGGTGTGTGCAAACAACGACCACGACCATATTTTCTTGACTGACAAGGCCCAATACATTGACACCTTGCCACATGCCACTGGGTACAAGAGGTGCAACTACTCAGGTGACCTACTACGAGTCATTCTTAAGATGTGATTCTATCTTCAGGTGAATTACTACGAGTCATTCTCAAGAAGTGATTCAATCTTCAGGTGACCTACTACGAGTCATTCTTAAGAAGTGATTCGATCTTCAGGTGACCTACTACGAGTTATTCTTAAGAAGTGGTTCAATCTTCAGGTGACCTACTAAAAATCATTCTTAAGAAGTGATTCTATCTTCAGGTGAATTACTACGAGTCGTTCTGAAGAAGTGATTCAATCTTCAGGTGACTTACTATGAGTCATTCTCAAGAAGTGATTCAATCTTCAGGTGACCTACTACGAGTCATTCTTAAGATGTGATTCTATCTTCAGGTGAATTACTACGAGTCGTTCTGAAGAAGTGATTCAATCTTCAGGTGACCTACTACGAGTCATTCTTAAGAAGTGATTTAATCTTCAGGTGAATTACGACAAGTCATTCTTAAGAAGTGATTCGATCTTCAGGTGACCTACTACGAGTTATTCTTAAGAAGTGGTTCAATCTTCAGGTGACCTACTACGAATCATTCTTAAGAAGTGATTTAATCTTCAGGTGAATTACTACGAGTCGTTCTGAAGAAGTGATTCAATCTCCAGGTGACCTACTATGAGTCATTCTCAAGAAGTGATTCAATCTTCAGGTGACCTACTATGAGTCATTCTTAAAAAGTGATTCAATTTTCAGGTGACCTACTATGAGTCATTCTCAAGAAGTGATTCAATCTTCAGGTGACCTACTATGAGTCATTCTTAAGAAGTGATTCAATTTTCAGGTGACCTACTGGCTACTGTGAGTCATTCTTAAGAAGTTATCTGATCTGTCCCCTCATCCAAAAGATGCAACAGCTGACGCAGTTTGCCAGCCAGCCATCCTACCGTCCTTCCTTTCTGTTGTAACAACACGTAAATTCACACTGAATGTCCAGACTGGTATCTCAGACGCAGACATCCCTTTTACGTTAACTCATGCCATGCAATCCCTACTGCAGTGTCAGGCACCTGTAGGGCCATGGATCCACCAGCACCCAGGCCACCGCGCATGCACACACGCATGCATTCACATGGACGTCAGCATAAAAACTTGCGCAATATTTATATATATTTTAAACGTATGTTTACCTCTGCACTGAGGTATCCAAAATCAAACACGTGCCCAGTGCACATACATTTGACATTAGCAGGGAGCCTTTCGGTTTTACTGTTATATTCCAGTGTACATTGTGGATATATACAGTTTGGCCTCAACCTCACTTATGCATACCCACCTGCATGAGGTTGCAGCTCCTCCGCCTGCCCTGCCGCTAGAGGCCGAGCTGCTGAGTTGATTGGGTTTGTAGAGGGTGCTGTTTTTAGCGTTGCTGCGTGGGCTGCAGATTCAGCTGGTTGTGATGGAGGGGGCGGCAAGCACACCTGCAGGCACTTGCCCTTGGGGGGTAGGTAGTCCTCTTTTAGGGCCTACAGCACAGAGCAGCACAGAGCAGCAAGGTTCAAACACCACGTCCATGGCCTACAACAATGGAACTACAACAATGGAGCTACAACAATGGACCTATAACAATGGACGACAGCAAGGTTCAAACACCACGTCCATGGCCTTCAACAATGGATCGAGGAACACACATAAGGAAATAAGGACAAGTAGGTACTCAAGCAGTGAACCAGAGTACTAAGTTTATAAAAATAAAGGTCAACTCTTGTAGCTCTTGAAAGCAGATTCAGCACTACGCAGGCTGCACATCTGCTTCACATCCGCATCAATCACAGGAAAAAAGGTGGCTGTGTATCTTATAGTTTTTTTGCTGCAAGACTAATGACCGGTTGCCAGAGCTAGAGGGAGAGATCAGTTGAGGAAATAGCCTGGTAGCGTGTGTGTGACCATATCAATGATGTGTTTGAATTCTATGCTTATCCAGATCAGAGGCTTTAAACTATCGACCTTTCTGTTTTTTTATTGTTTCTTGTTTCCAAAAAAAAATTGTATGATACAAAATATCGAATTACCCATTCCTGCTTATTAACAAGTTGTTATTACTGACACCCTATCACTAGGGTTGGCCAGAACCGTATATATACACCGTAGATGACCGTATATTTCGGGATTTGCCTGCCAGAAATAATGTATTTACACCGTATATATATGGTTCTGGCCAACCCAACCTATCACCCAATACATCTTTTGGGTCTCAAGCACATCATACGCAGATTTATATATGCTCTCCATACACTGTGCACTCTGCACGTGAATGCACATGCTGCACTGCATGCCATGAATATGATAAACCTAAACCGTGCACTGCCTGAACTGCAGAGTACTCTGCAGCTTGCTGCAGAAGTACTCACGCTCTTGGAGGCGAGTGCAACCGAATGTTCGTTGGAACTGTCTTGCCACAGCTTGCGCTGTGGGAACTATCCTCTTTACACCTGGTCTTTAGTCAGCATTTAGATGTATTTCAAGACGTCGACCATGGTCGACCAAGAGTAGTTTCCCCTCCAACATTCGGTGGAGCCGAGCCGGAGTAAAACTGCATGTTTCAAATCAGATATGGGCACCTACATTGTACATCTCCTTTGCCTCGCGCCAGGTGCCATCCACAACAAGGAGCACATAGGCAGGGCCGGCCTTATGGCTTTCCTGCTGCTGCTGTTCTGCCTGCTGCTGCCCTGTCTGCTCCCGCAGCTGTTGCTGCTGCTGTTCCCTCTGCTGTTCTGCCTGCTGCTGCCCTGTCTGCTCCTGCAGCTGTTGTTGCTGCCGTTCCCTTTGCTGTTCTGCCTGCTGCTGTCCTGTCTGCTCCTGCTCCTGTTGCTTCTCTCTTGGCTGTTCTAATGGTTGCAGCCCTGCCTGCTCCTGCTCCTGCTGCTTCTCCCTTGGCTGTTCTAATTGTTGCAGCCCTGTCTGCTCCTGCTGCTGCTGATGTGCACCCTGCTGTTTCGTTTGCTGCTGCCCCTGCTGCTCTCCCTGCTGCTTTGCTTGCTGCTGTTGTCTGTGCCCCATTGCCGCTGTCAAGCGTGCAAGGTGCGGCGCTGAGAATGCAACTTCGCCTACAGGCAGTGCATCTGCATGTGGAAGAAGGGACGTCTTTTTAAGCAGGAAATAAACATTTTCATATTGAACGCACCGGAACACACACTCCTGAGAAACGCAACCTTGCCCACAGGCAGTGTCTTCTGCGCAAGAGGGGGTTGCAGTGTCTTTTGCGCGAGAGGGGGTTGCTTATAGCAATGAAACAATGAAACAGATAGCGTACGGGAAAAGCTGCCAGTGCCGTCATTGAACAGGAAGCTGCGTGGAGGCAACACTCAATAATGCTATCATGTGATTGCAAAGCACACGCACAAGATGAAACAATGCAAGTATGTGGATGCGAAGCACACGCACAAGATGAAACAATGCAAGTATGTGGATGCAAAGCACACGCACAAGACGAAACTATGCAACACAAACACCTTTGCCAGGGAATAGGAAGTAAACTGGGGGCTGCCCTGGAAAAGGCTCTGAAGTAGTAGGGCTCAAAGTAGTAGGCCCCAAAGTGGGCTTCTGTGTATCAGTAACAGGGAGGCTCTCTGTCGCTGCTGCTCCTGGTAAGGTGCTGACGTCCTGAACGGTAATAGCGAAAGGTTGGAACGCCGATTTGGAAACGTCAGTCATTCTTGCAGATTTTGCTGTAACAGATGGGCAGAAACAAGTTTACGCCCGAAACACGACCTTGCACATAACTAGGGTTGGCCAGAACCATACGGCAACTTTGACAGAGAAAGCACCATATATACGGTGTATTGATACGGTTTTGGCCAACCCAACCCTACACATAAACGTAGTGGTACACACAGACCCTTTAGTACGTGGTTAAGAAACGGGCGAAATCAAGTTGAAAACAAATGTTTAAAGTAGCAAGGGTGTTGAAGGCATGCATCTGCGCATTGGAATGTCTGAGGTCATTAAATTGAACATTTTGGGGCGATGCATTCCTTGGACGATTCTGATGGAGCGGCTTTAATTAGCCACCAACACAGAAAGTCTATATGTCCAGGAGCCTCTATCATTGATCTGGAATTCGTGCCGTGGCAACCTCATACGTAGGATTGGCCAGAACCATATATATGCACCGTATATGACCGTATATTTGGAGATTTCCATGCCAAAAATACCTTACATAGACCGTATATATAGGACAAGCCTACTCATACATGCGAGCCCTACCACACATCAGGCTACCCAATCCACTCATGCTCCCGCACACATACACACCTTTCACACCACCACCGGACAATCACCCACTTGCTCATATCTCATATGCACTAAGCACACCCTCTCATTATGCCCACAACTCCCCTCTCCTGCAGCATCCACCGCCAATCCTAAGCCGGGAGGTGATATTTAGTATGATTACAGATGATAATCCAGTGCCCACTTCAGTCATACAGACACATATACACGCATGCATGTTACCTACCCCACCCACACTCTCACCCCCCCCGAACATACCTTAACTCACGCCTACGCCCACACCCAGGTACACGTCCACACCCACACTCACACCCACACTCACACCCACACCCACACCCACACCCACACCCACACCCACACCCACACCCACACCCACACCCGCATCCAAACCCACACCCACACCCACACCCACACCCACACCCACACCCACACCCACACCCACACCCACACCCGCATCCACACCCACACCCACACCCACACCCACGCCCACACCCCCACCCCCACCCCCACC
>Ga0307968_1003019_pt1 | contig 14010 bp, 14 predicted proteins | sample OrgLakmetagen650_FD_201834 | JGI IMG/M metagenome (GOLD analysis project Ga0307968, IMG submission 201834) | Saline water microbial communities from Organic Lake, Antarctica - #650 | ecosystem: Environmental > Aquatic > Non-marine Saline and Alkaline > Saline | place: Antarctica: Organic Lake... | reverse complement strand
ATTTTTTTTCTATCTCTCTCTCTCTCTCTCTCTCTCTCTCTCTCTCTCTCTCTCTCTCTCTCTCTCTCTCTCTCTCTCTCTCTTCACAATCACTCACACACACACGCACACACACATTCACACACATACACACACACTCACACACATACACACACACTCACACTCACAAACACACACACCTCATCAGCGACCTCCCCAAGCAGAATATGAAGGTCCGCTGCCTTCACCACCGCCTCCAGGCCGTGCACTTGCACGAGCAATGAAAGCAGATTTACTGCGGGCAGATCGCCAGACAGGAACTGCCCCCTTAAAGCTTCTGTCTGAGGCTGGTGCTGAGCTGAAGCGCCCCCAGGTTGTGGACCTGCTAGTACGGAGATAGAGCAGCTCTGGCTGGTGATGGGGGTTCATGGTGCACAAGACAGAGAAAATTAAGATAAGCATCAAGATGGGTTAAATTCTAAGGAGAGTCAGCTGGTCCAAGGTACCTGTCCTCCTTTTGATGAGACCCACGCACCTAGAAGGGTGTGGCATATATTTTTTAGAAGCGTTTTCCTGTTGCCCTCTTCGGAATCCACGGAGCTTCGCAGCAGGTGGTAGGGCTTGCTTCCCTTGAACACGGAGGAGTACCACTGCTCTGCATCAGGCACCTGTGCGAGGGAGGAAGATGCGTGATTGCTAATGCAAAGGCCTTCTTATAAATCTGGTCTGGATGTGGGAAGCACAGGTGCACACTGGTTTATCAAACAGGACAATCCAGCACATCATCATCAACTCAGTAATCAAGCAGGTGTGGGTGTGTGTGGGTGTGTGTGTGTGTGTGCGCGTGTGCAAGCAAGACCTGGATGGTGACCTGTGTCAAGGGTTCTCGACGATGCTTAAACTCACTCGTGATGATGGATGATGCGAATCCTAGGACCCTGTACAATTGTCCAATCTATACACCCGCAACAACTGATGGGGCTCCACGTACGCACGAAAAAGCACACTCACTGGTATCCCGACGATGTCCGAAATGTGGTGGATGTTCTCGTTCTTGGCTCCCCTCAAGACGCAGAACATCAGGAGCAATGCGCGCTCATCGAGCGTCTCTGAGCAATTCCAGTTTGATGGCAAAAGACTTCCAAATGGCAAAAGACTTCCGCTCGACGACATTAATGTCCTGGTAGATTTCACATTTATTCTTTTTGACAATCCTGTGCACACTTGTGAAAACTCGTCGTCCACTATTTTGTTAACTAATTTCATGTCTAATTTTCTTGACAGTCTACGGCGGTGAGGATTTGAGCTTAGTTGTATCATGAGTATTGTGGCAGAAATACCACCAACTCTTCACACCATCCTACTGCAAGCAACGTTTATCTGTACAGCAGCTACACTATATAGCGATTTCACAGCATCAGACCAGAGTTGCTGGATACCACAACACTATCTAACTACAGCTTGTTGTTCATTGTAAGGGAGGAGTTTGTGCTATCGGGACAAGATTGCGCGTCTCTATTAAATCCGCAACAAAATAAGTTATACCCGCTATTTCGTGATTAGTTGGGAGTAGTTTAGTTTCGTTTCCTAACTAACCGAAAGAAATGCTTATATTCCTGCAGAGGGGGTCAACTGAGCAAATGCCCTGACATGTGACTTTTTTGATGCAAATAATGTTTGTATGATATAACTAGATGGTTAATGAAGTTTGGGGCCAAAAGGACCACCCCAGTGGTCTAGACGGAAATACAGTTCAAATTTTGGCACTGAGTTTCCACATTACAGGCCACCACGCCTCAACCAGGGCCTCTTTTCATCCCAAAACAAGACAGGAGGAATTCCTTTATGATACCAAACCATCCTGAGTTTTGAAAAGTATATTTGGTGAGGGCTGATTTCCCACCTTTTTTGGCATCCCTTTTGCTGATTTTCTTTAAGGGAAATGGGCCAAAATGGGGCATCTGGCCAAGTACTGCTCCGTTTTGCCCCATTTTTGTTGCAATGGTATTCTTTAATGAAATGTAGACGATTCATATAAAATGACACAAATCAGGTCAGTGAGTGGTGAGATATAAGAGAGTGGTGGTGAAAAATAGGGTTCATGCCACGGGCAATTAGGCATGGTCTCCACGGCTGGCAGTTTTCAGGCTCAGGTGTACGCAGCAGCTCGGAGCAAGGGCTATCACTAGGTACTAAGCTTAAAGACTGCCAGCCGTGGAGACCATACTCAATTCACATTTTAAGAACACCCCTTTTTCAGGCTCAGTTGACCCCCTCTGATATTCCTGAGCAGACATGGCAGGGATAATAATACGCCCCCCAGATGCAGAGCCACACAACATCTCATTCAATAATGTGGAGGAGCCTTACTTTGTTTGCAGATCGCTACCTTTCACTGCACAATCCTGCATCCCACCTTTGTGTCCAGTTCACCAAGCAAGTCAAAAACGGAAGAAAGAAAAAACGCAGATAGTGTAAACACCACCAGCATGTATTAGAAAAGGATGTTGTTTGTGTCCTGCACCACCCGATAGATGCAGAGCCTCACAACATCCCACCTGGAGAACAAAAAAAAGGGCATTACAATGGGGATCAGGTGATTGGGGAGCAGAGGCCTGCACACCATCAGGAGTATTGCTCAGACAATTTTGAGGGTTGCGCTCGATGTCGCGTCTGGTTTGAATGGTTTTTGTTGAGGACCTGGTGGCGTGTGCGCTTAGTTTCCTCATGAGTGCCGTGGCATGCAGACTTGTCAATCCAAGGCTGTGCAGTGGAATTGTTCTGCGGGTGCTGTAAATGGTGCTTGTTGCTCCTTGAATGATGGTGTGGAGGGTTTTGCGGTGCCTAAGCAAGTGATTCAGTAGCAGCTTATGTTGTTCTTGCACCTTTTCTGCCTGTTGGGTAGGAGGAGTGTCTACACAGTACTTGATTTCGATCAGATGTATATCGCGTTTGTTTGGTTGTATCTTGATTTCATAGCCAGGGGTTATGGATTGGTAGCGCCATTTGTTAGATTATTACAGGCAACTATTCTTTCACTTGGCAGACCTAGTTGGATCTTTTTTGGTCTCTACAATCAGGAAATGTTACTATTCCTGACTTGAGATTCGAGCAGATTGGAGAGAGAAAAGAAAAAATGAACGCAGGTAGTGTAAACACCACCAGCATGGATAGGAAAGGATGTTGTTTTGTGTTCTGCACCACCCAATGGATGCAGAGACAAACACCATCCCACCTGGAGAGTACAAATAAGAGAAGTTTTTCTGTGGGGATCAGGTGGTTGGGAGGCAGAAGCTTGTACACCACCAGGAGTGTAGCTTGGATATTTGTAGGGGTTGTGTTCAATGTCTTGCCTCATCTGTATGATTTTGTTGCGGATCTGATTGCATGTAGGCTCAACTGTTTCACAAGTGCTGTGGCATGTAGACCAGTAACTCCGAGGCTGTGGAGTGGCCCAGGGTTCCTTATTCCTGCTGTACATTGTGCCTGTTGCTCCTAGCAGGATGGTGTGGAGGGTTGTACGTTTTACGGATTCCGAGTAAGTGAGGCAATAGCAGCTTATGTTGTTCTTGTGCCTTTTCTACTTGTGGAGTACAGGAAGTATCTACACAGTACTTTATTTTGATCAATCATTCATCACGTTTGTTTGGTAGTATGTCTCTTGGTTTCATAGCCAAGGGAAGGGGTATGATTTGGCAGCGCCCTCAACTAGGTTATTTTAGTGCAAAGTAGCTCTTCTTGCATTATGATGATGGCGTATTACTTAAGCCCAGGGCGGATAGCAACTCCCTACTACGAGATTGAAACGATACTGCAAGTTGATAAATAAAAGGGAAGCAAGAGAAGAAGGCTGGAAGCGATAACAGAAAATAGGGGGGACAACCAAGGTGATGAGAAGAAGGGCAAAACGTGAACGAGAAGGTCAGGCACGGGAAAGAAAGAAGGAAGGAAAGCCTGCGCACTTTGGTGCCCAAGTACTTATTTACTTATTTACGTAAAAAAAAGCAAGGTTTAGGAGGACAGGGCTAGTAAAGAGTGAAATGGCAACGGGCCAATCTAGCTGCACCACCGCGAGGCGCTCAACATAAAAAACTCGGGAAGCTAAGAGTTAGCCAGGATAAAAGCAGCTAAGCCATTGCGATGACTGGCATTATTGGCAGATTTATTTTGATACGGGTGTTTGTTGGGTTTCGTTTGGGGCGTGGTTGCTGGGTCAATTGGAGATAGACACATGGTCAAGATTATTTTTCCTGCCTCAAAATGAAACGTTGCTTAAAAGGGTAATCCGACAGATGCCATTTCTGTACTTTGTGCGGTACATATATCCACGTAACGCAAAAAGCCAGTGGCTTATCACGATTGGTGTTCTTTGCCGCGCAGAGAGCTTTCCGACATCCGTGCACCTTGTCACGCCCAATTGTTGGCAGTGACAATTCGTGTGATTTGCTCAGTTGATTTTTCAGTTGAGGTTGTTTTGCCTAGTCTCGTTTAATAAGCTGGAGAAGCCAGTTATTGAAGATAGCCTTGTTTAATTTTTATATTGCGGTATTAATCAGCTCAGTAAACTACTCAATGCTCAGCCAAATGGTTGACTAAACTTCCCAGCCCTGGGGAAGAGAGGCGCGGCAGCCGAATAGAGTGTGTGTGGTATAAAGAAAAAAAAATAAGACTCCGCTGGTAGTGATGACACAGCCAGCATGATTCAGGGAGGGGGTTACTTAAGTGCCCGCACCAGGCAACCGTGCAAACAATTAAAAAGAAATTAATGTGGGTCAGGGGGGTTGTGTGCCGTAGCACCCGGACCCAATCCTTGACTGTTGTTGCTTGTGTCAAATTGCAGTGTATACCTTGTTTTTATGAGTGCAGATGCATGTCGGATAGAGTGTTCATTCAGTTTGTGTGTCAATTTTTTAATATTATGGTAATCCAGAATAAGGTCTGCCAGAGGTTTGCCTGTATAGTCTTTGTTGATAGTCCCCATAGCTCCAACGAGGATCACGTGAAGCTTGACTTCCCTATATCCTTGTCTGTTTAGGTTGGCAATAAGCATGCTGTGCTGTGCTTTTGCGTTTTGGAGTTGGGGATCAGGCCTAGTGTCTTCACAGAACTTAAACTCAATCAGGTGAATCTCCCACTGGTTTGGATATTTTTTCGTCTTTAGCAAGCTGTTGAAAGTTTGGGTTACGGGTGGATACGCGAGAGGAGCACACAGTGCTAGGTTACGGAGAGCTTTGAACACTTCTTTGACGAGGCCACCACTGCTTCCCTGAACTTTACGAACGTCCTTATGATGGGTGATTCAACGCACACATAGGTGATCTCTCTGAGTTTACCGACGAGCACTACGACATTCAAGATGACTTCAAGTGCTTACAACATGCTCGTCTCACCTGCTGCAAATCGATAAATCGTGCTGGTAAACTGCTCCTTGACATTGCTGCCGCTGGTCCTTACATGCTCACTACTGGCAGAGGTAAGGGAGACTCTGGACAGGCCACTTTTGTGGGGTATCATGGCAGGCGCAGAAGTAGACCTGATCACCCTCCTCATGAATCCCAACTTTTACCACAATTTGCTGAGCACTGCTATTCAACCTTCCAATGAGCGAATCACTGATCATTGCAGTATCACAGCGTGTTTCAAAGTGGGTGGCTTGGCAGGAGCTGATATGAATCTTGAGCCTCAGCATGTTTGCCACGGTGGCTGTCCGAAACACATTTTGAGGTGTAATCCTGACAAAGCACTTCAATACACTGAGCAACTTGAAAACAACACTGATGGCCACATCTCTTTTCTTAAGGCTATTGAGAGAAAGGACGTAGAAGCAGCTAACAACTATTTACGGGCTATGATTATTTCAGCTGCTTGCACTTCTGGTATGGGGAAGTTTTCGCCGTGCGTTTTTTATCGGAAGAATCAAAGGGTGGCAGCTGGAGCCAGAAAGGCTCCTTGGTTTGATGATGTATGAAGAAGAAAGAAAAGGATTGTTTACGCTATTGAGGGACGGTAGAGAGGATTTACAGGATACAAAGAAAGATTACAGAAAGCATATGCGGAGGGTTGCACGCAAATTCTCTAAACAACAGACTGCTATTTTTTGGGACAAGTCGAGCAAAAGGGATCCAGCTATTTACGACATGCTGAAACAAAGAAAGACAACCTGTCCATCCCCTGTGCCTACAGATGCTTTGAATACCTACCTTTTTTCACATTTCAATGCTAAACCACCTCCTAAACCTCCTGATACATTGAACAGGAATTCAAGCACATAGATGCACGGGCTTCAGCTGTTCCTTTGGGTTGTGGTCGTATTTCGCAAGGTATGAACAGAACTGTCGATGCCTTTGACTGTCTGAGTCTTGCTATTATCACGTGCCTGGTCTCTAAGTTTTTGGGTAAGATGAATGCCTCTTCTTTACCTGGTTTTGAAGAATTCTCAGCTCCTTTCTTGAAATACGCTTACCCAGGTAATGAGAGATATAAAAATGTACTTGTCCCTTACCTGGCCAACCTCTTTCACGTTGCTTTGAGTGAGAAACGTATTCCTGCTTGTTGGAAAACAGCCAAGATCTCCCCCCTTTACAAAAATGGCTCTAAGCTTGATCCCAACAACTACTGCATGTTGGTTGTGAGCGGGACTTTGTATAGACTCTACGCCATCATTTTGAGAGAACTAGTGACCAAGTGGTGTGTTGAGAACCGAAAAGTTCCTGACACGCAATTTGGTTTCTATCCAGACCGTAGCACGATCCAGACTTTTTATTTTAAGGCACTTACTTAGTCCACGCTGCCAAACAGATTTAACCAAAGGGTTGTTCCCACCTTCACACGGCCTTTATTAATTTAAACAAGAGTATTTAATTTTAAACAGACCACACCTTTGGGATCATTTAAATAATATCAGGATGCCCACTCACCTTGTCAATGTTATCAAACGAATGTACGATGGAAACGAGTATGTTTTGATTGATGGTGCGTGCCAAAACTACCAGTACCGGTAATTCCACTGTGCCTTTAAGAGGTGTAAAACAAGGTTGTCCTTTATCCCCTCTCCTCTTTTCTCTTTTTATCAATGATATGGATGATGAGTTTGGGAGTGGCTTTGTGGGTGCTGTTACAGGCACTGAGGGTCTCAGGGTAACTCACATGCTCTGCTGACGACCTGACCCTGACAGCTAATGACCCAGTCCAATTGCAGAAAATGTTGAGACAACTGGAATCGTATGCTGCCAGGAAAGGACTTACAGTTGATGTGCAAAAATCCTACATAGTAAATTTTAATGCGTACCGAAATTCCGCAGTTCCTGTTTTTCGTCTCTAAAATCAGGAGCTTGAAAAGAGAGATTATTTTACCTACCTGGGAATGTTATTTGATAAGCACATGAACTTGCACCATGCTGCGTCCCATGCTATAAATCCTTTTAATGCAGCTTTACGTAGAGTGAAAAAGTTTGGTATTGAAAAGAGAATTTCTGACAGGCCTCATGCGATGTTGTGGCTTTTCAAGACATATGCGTTGTCAACTGGCATGTATGCCAGTCAGATTTGGTCTACGCAATTTTTGAAGCATGACAATGGTTTCAGCAACCCTTTACAGGTCGTACACATGGCGTTTCTAAAGAGAATTTTGGAAATTAAATCTACTTCTGCAAATTGGGTGCTTCGAGAATGCGCACAGGAACCCTTGCAATTTTACTCGTTCAGGTCAGCTGCCAAATCTTGGAACAGGATGGTTAATTCAAAGAGCAATACTTTACGCGATATGATGATAGCAGATATTTCCCTTGGGAATTCTGGTGCTTCTAATTGTTGGATTAGACAGATGAAGGATGCCTTCGGTGAATTGCAGAATGGCACTGTATACAGAAGTGACTTATTACAATGCAGGAAGCTGAATATTTCTAATTTGCGCATAGACTTGAAATTCAGGCATCAGGCAGTTTGGGGAGAGGCACATGGTCAAGATCCTTGCTCTTGTTTAAAAAAGTCTGTGGCTTATCACAACTGGTTTGCTTTGCCTGAGAGACCGGTTTCTGATGCACGTGCACCATTTGTCTTGCCGGGGTATTTGAAGATGGCTCTGAGCAAAGATATCATGAGGAACGTAGCTCGGTTCAGAATTCGAGGACATGGGTTGTGAAACTGGTATATACGGCAGGAGTCCGGACGGAAGTGCACGTGTTGCAATTTGTGAGAAAACGGGGATTATAATTAAGATGAGAAACAGGTTATTTTTTCATGTATGGGCACCGAACATTTACGACACCAGTTCAACCATTTATTTGATAATATTTCTGAAGGTGATATCAAAGGTTTTATTTTTCAACATAACTCAGAGGTTTACATTCATTAGTGCAGCTGTCGATCTTTTTGATTGATTTATTTGTTGGGACCTCCTATAGGTTGAGCAGCCATGCCAGGCTGGAGGCCTTTGTAATCCAAACTAAACGAAATGTATTGCTTGGCCTTCTCCTACACGTTCCTTCTTTCTTTTCCATGCTTGGCCTTCTTGTACACGTTTTGCCCTTCTTCTCATCACCTTGGTTGTCCCCCCTATTTTCTGTTATCGCTTCCAGCCTGCCTCTCTTGCTTCCCTTTTATTTATCAACTTTCAGTTTCATTTCAACCTCGTAGTAGGGAGTTTGCTATTTTTCCTGGACCTATGTTATACGCCATCATCATCATCATCATCATCATCATCATCATCAAGTGTGTGTGGTATAGTATATGTCAATGTGTCGAATCGAAATGTATTGCTTGATGAGCTGAGCGTCTTGTATTGTGCTGTGACAGTGATTCGCTATGACATCCTTTTGAATTGCCAGTGTACATGAAAACAGTTTTGAGTAAATAGACTGAAAAAGAAAAAGAAATAACTACGTAGGCAGTGAATCTGCTGGTAGTGATGACACAGCCAGAGTAAGAAGTAACGAGGAATGTTGCACAGTTTAGGGCTCAAGGTCGCAATATTGAGTGTGAGGCTTGTTTGCATGCACAGAGTTTTAGACAGGATATATTTGTAACATTTGTGAAAGCGGGCAAGACGAGGAACACACAATTTTTGTCACGCCCAATCGTTGGCAGCGATAAATCGTGTGACAGAGCATTAAAAAATGTGCTGAGTCTTATACTTTGCAGTGACGGTAATTTGATCTGACAATTTTGTCATGCACGGGCACCATTCATCCACGGCACTAGTTCTACCAATTATTCCAATTATATGCTAATGTCAAGGGTTGGGTTTAGCAACACAGCTGGAAAAGCAGGTTTGAGATGCAAGCTTATTAGAGCAGCTGCCGATATTTTAACATTTTTTTGGTACCTCGAGGTCCATGAGGTCCATGCCAGACTGGAGGCCTTAATAATGAAACTGACGCACCTATAAGAAACAAGCCTCAGGCAACGTGAATGCGTAAGGGATTGCTTGCAGTGACTAGCTTATTGCAAAAAATGATTGCGTTGGCCCCAACATAATCGATGCTTTAAGTTGGGGATAAGGGGCCATTACAGAGTCTGTTCATTAAATAACACTTGCCTCAAAGTGCCTGTAAGGCTCACAAAAGTCACCAGCAAATAGGGTGAGCTACAACGTTTGCAGCAAAATTCTATAGAAACGATGCCGCAAAGCCTAGTGCGCTTGGCCTCCTCATCTCAGCAATGCTATGAGCAGATGCATTGCTGCTGGCCTTCTTCGACGCAGGGACCTCTGCAGGGCTGTGTGCCTTCACATCTGAACCCTCCTCCTGTGTATGTGTGTGTGTGTGTGTTTGTGAATAAATAATAGAAGAGAAGACACTGCTAATTGTAAGTAAAACAATGCCGAGGTGTAAACGCTTCCGGCACGGATTAGGAAAGTGATCTTTTATGGGCTCAAAGCCATACAGCATCCCACCGTGTCAGACAAAGGAGAGAAGAAACACAAAGAAAGATTCTTAGGTCCAGACATTGATAACCTTACGCATCCAGCGTGATAAGGGAAGGAGAGCACTTATTAGGTGCCATTATTTAAGATCCACTCACCGCTGAGTGTGTGCGCGAATGTCTATTGAAAGCCATTTATTGAACATATGGGTGGGGTAGTTTGAGGTTGGAGGATGTGATAGAGACTCTATAATAGAGTACCCATGGAAGCATTGAAAGAGAGCCAGAGGACACCACACTCCCCATACGTAAGGAGATTGAGCTGTCTTCAAGCACACCACACTCCCCATACGCGAGGAAAATGAGCTAGCTGTCTCCAAGCACACCACACTCCCCATAAGTAAGGAAATGAGCTAGCTGTCTTCAAGCACCGAGTACTGTGAAGCTCCACCAAAATGTGGAAAGGTGAATGTGATGAGAATAAGAAGGAAGGGCTATGAGAGGCTCCACCAAAGGTGAATGTGATGAGAGTAAGACAATGAACGATGGCGTGTATACCTATACTTATACGGCTCTGGCCAACCCTAGCTACGACATCAAATTTATGAATGACACGCACTAAGCTTACGTGCAGACACTCCTGGCAAATGAGCTGGAGGTGTGCAACAGCAATTCCCGGATTTGCAAGGACGTCATCATATACAGGTTCCGGACATACCTCTTGCTAGCAAGTGAAGTTGGCCTGAACCAACATACGGTGTATGTTCGGAAATTTCAGTGGGGAAATGTCATATATACGCCATTTTACGGTGTGTGTGTATATATGTATACATACAATTCTTGCTGACCCTACCAGCAAGCAGTGGCGGGTGAGCAGTGGTAACTGCAAACACACTTTGCGCTGTGCTTGGCGGTCGGAAATCAATGAGCTGGGATGAAACAACATGCTCAAGGAAATAGTGTATCAGGGGCAACAACCTGCCTCGCAGTTGCCACAAATTTTGAACAAGTTTTGTGAGACAGACTGGCACACAGAATTGTTTGCGATTGGTCGCATTCTGCTAGCGTACACACACGTGGTGTATGCCAACCACCTCCATGTTGTATCACTCACACCAGGGAAGCTCATGTATTCTTGCCTGTAGCAAACACACACAAACACACACCTTGAAAATGTCAATTCCTTGCTCCTCCATGGCTCCAGCATACATGAGCACAGAGCCTAAGCCAGCACCAATCACGCCTGCAGCAGGCCCATGTGTATGCGTAGGTCCGTGGATATGTAAGTGCAGATCCATGCGTGTGTGTGTGTGTGTGTGTGTCTGTGTTGTGTGTCTTTGTGTGTATGTATGTGTGTGTGTGTGTGTGTGTCTTTGTGTGTATGCGTGTATGAGTGCTAAACCTTTCTCTCAAGGCGTCTGGAGTTTGACAAGGATGGGGTGTAGTTGGCGCTTTACTCTCCAACATGGGTAGCCATCATGACCCACGATGCAACGTCCAATGACTTACCTCCAAACAGGAGCGCAGGCAAGAGGCCACCTCCCACGCCTACACCAATACCGAGTCCGGGCATGTTGTTTTACCTGTATACGATTGAATGCGTGGTTGGTTGTATTGTGAAGGCACATCTTGCATCAGTGCTCAGGCCGCTGCATGTCGTGCATGAGGGCACAGGTTGCTTGGCGCGCATGCATCAGGTTGATGAACTGTGTGTTTGCTCAGTGTGTCCCTCATTGTGTCCCTCATGAGCATTTGTGCTATTGTACGTGACTGTGTGCGGGACAACCAGCCTAATCAAGACGCAACAACTAACAAGTTGCACAGATGCAGTGACGTACCTAGAAAGGAATGCCAGAGTGAATGCAATTAAATTTTTATAATTTAGAGCAGGCAGGAGCACCCAGTATTTGTATAATATATTTCTCAAATTGTACCTTCAAATCTCAAGTGAATAATCATGCAGTCCTCGCTCCTGCGTCCTCAAGTGGGCAGGTCTGTGGCTGGAGTGGTTCAGGTGAGGGGGATGGGGACGATTAATCAATCGTCCCTGCCTCCAGTGGACCTGTCCGCAATTCTGTGGGACTGGCAACCAACGAAAAGGCGATTTGCTTTGCAACCCCCTGCACCCAGGCCCCGGCCAGCAGGCGGATGCTGGTGGTGGAGAATGCCCACAAGAAGGGAGCAGGCTCCACCAAGAACGGCCGTGACTCCAACTCAAAGTCCAGGGGTGTTAAGGTGTACGGGGGCCAGCCCGTGAAGGCAGGAGGCATTATTGTTCGCCAACTCGGCTCGACGGTGCGGTGCTCGGGAGTCTTGCATAGCACTTTGTAATTTGTCAAACCAGGAGCAGCCAGTCGAACGTATTCCGGCCCACACAAACAAACGCACTTGCACACACACACACACACACACGCAAACACGCAGTGGAACTCCGGCTTCAACACCGGCTTAGGCAAGGACTACACCCTGTACTCATTGGCGGACGGCATTGTCATGTACGACAAGAAAAAGGAGCGCCCAGGGGTGGGTGGTGACACACAAACACCCCCCCCCCCCCCCACACACACGCACACGCACACACACACACACACACGCACACGCACACGCACACGCACACGCACACGCACACACACACACATGCATACACATACACATACACACACACACAGCCACACACGCACACCCACACACACCCACACACACACACCCACACATACACACCACACACACAACACACACACACGCGCACACGCAAACACTCACACACACGCAAATACACACACACCCAAGCACACACATACACACGCACGCAACGCTCGCGCGTGCACACACACTCACATGCACACACAACAAACGTACACACTCGCACATCCAAACATACACACACACGCACACACATGCACACACATCCTCACAACCACAACGCACGCATCACGCAAGCTTGCTCGCTCACTTGCTTGCAGCACGCAAGCACACACACACACGCACGTGTATACATGCACTTTCGCATGTACGTACACGCATGCACACAAAGCTACAAGTTATTTTGTGTGCGCACACATGCAAATACACACACACTTGCACATACACACACAAGCATTCACACGCACATATACGCACAGACCCGTGCGCGCACACACACACACAGACACACACAGACCCACACACACACACGAACACGCTCGTACTTGCTATATGTACAATCAACCGTGTGCGCAAAAATACTTATGCCTGGACTGCGCACATACGTGCTTGTTTAGACGCGGATGCGCAACACACTCACACACACCCACACTAAAACACACACACTCTGACAGCTACACAGCTGACTTTTGTGCCCCCTTCCATCCTGCCCTGCTAGGTGCATGTATACCCACTAGACCATGAGAAGGCCCAGGCCATGATCGCCGCCACACACACCAAGCAACCAAAGGAGGGAATCAAGTCACGAAGGGAGCGTCGATTGGATCAAGTGAGTAACGACTTTTGAGCCCTGTGATGTCAGCAGGGCATGCATGACGTAAACACACAGCCTACGGCCTCGCTGTGCGGGATAAGAGTATAGAGTGCTCGTGTATGTGTATGTGTGTATGCATGTGTATGCGTGTGTGTGTGTGAGTGTATGTGTGTGTGCCAGGCCATTGTGCAGAAGGAGTGCTGCTTGGATAAGCTTTCCTCAAAACCCGCTCGTTTTTGTTGGCAATTGCAATCAGTAGGATTAGCACATACGGTGCAAAGTGAGCCCTGGTCTGCGGTTTCAGACTTGTTCTGATTTTATCGGCAAAGCCTGACTGCCTTGTTGTCAAGAGTTGGCGCGCGTGTGTGTGATGCATGCAGCCAGCTGATCTAAACTGGTGTTGCATGTGTTGTTGTTGGTGGTAGGGGTGGGGGTGATGGTGTGGTGGTGGTGATGATGTAGTGGTGGGGGTGGGGGCGGGGGTGGGGGTGATGGTGATGGTGTAGTGGTGGGGGTGGTGATGGTGGCAGTGGTGGTGGAATGGCCATAATTAGGGCTGGTGTAAAATTTTCCCCCGTTGCCCTCACACGCTTGCTGGGCCCGTTGAATCTTGATAACCGCTTCGATATCAACTGTAGCAGGCAGTGTCGAGGCAGCGAAGCTGCCGTACCTGGCTTGCGGGAATTGATCTGGGAACCCACGGCAGCTTCGCT
>Ga0307968_1003018_pt1 | contig 14011 bp, 14 predicted proteins | sample OrgLakmetagen650_FD_201834 | JGI IMG/M metagenome (GOLD analysis project Ga0307968, IMG submission 201834) | Saline water microbial communities from Organic Lake, Antarctica - #650 | ecosystem: Environmental > Aquatic > Non-marine Saline and Alkaline > Saline | place: Antarctica: Organic Lake... | reverse complement strand
GTATGTATGTATGTATGTATGTATGTATGTATGTATGTATGTATGTATGTATGTATGTATGTATGTATGTATGTATGTATGTATGTATGTATGTATGTATGTATGTGTGTTGCATGCATGCATGAGGATTTAGGGAGTTTTGTGTTGTACATCCATCCATTGCTAACTAAGCCAGAGACGAAGACTTCCCAGACATGGGGTACGGTTTTGAATCAGGCATCTGCAGCATTATATTGCGCAAGCTTACTCATTATGTTCTGTAGATGAACTCGATTAGCTAACTCAGAAGCCCTCTTTGCGTTTCACTTGATTTAGAAGACATAACTGCTCACACTAGCAGGCACTTCATCAATTTTGTAATTTTTTATGATTATCATACAGACGCGACACCAATGCGATTTCTGAAAATTCCAATGCAAGCTATACAATCTGATTATTTACTCCAATGCGGCCGATGCAAGGGCCTTTGGCCCTCTGAGCTGCACGTGCACGCATATGCATGCGCATGTGCGCATGTATGCGTGCGTGCGCGTACATGCATATGTGTTTGTGCGCGTGTGTGTGCGTGCACGTATGTGTGTGTGCATGCGCACACGTGTGTCCGTGCGTTGTGTACGTGCGTGCGTGTGTGTACGGTTGTGTTTGTACGTGTGTGCGTGCATTGTGTACTTGTTCGTGCGGGTACGTGTGTGTGTGCGTGTACGTGTGTACGTACGTGTGTGCGTGCGGGTACGTGTGTGTGCACACGCGTACATGTTCGTGCGTGCGCATGTGTGCGTGCGTGTGTCTACGTGCGCGTGTGTGTGTGCGTGCGCGTACGTGTGTGCGTGCTTGTGTACGAGCGTGCGTGTGTATACGGTTGTGTACGTATGTGTTTGTGCGTGCATTGTGTACTTGTGTGTGCGCGTATGTGTGTGTGCGTACGTGTGCGTGCATGCACATGTGAAAGGATTGAAGACACTCTTCCTCTTGGTGTCCTTCCTCTCCAAGGGCTAGCCTCCCAAGTTTTATCTGCCGCCCTTGGGGGCCTTGAGGGGCGGCTTGGGAGGTTTCCCGGCCTGTAATCGTTCATGCTTATAATTGATTATTCTTCCTAACGCGAGCTTCACGAGGCCCTTTTAACTCGTTATTTAAACTGCTCCTGACACTCCGCGAGGGGGTCAGAAACGTTCACGGTACGCAATGATATACTGTTTATACGGAATTTGCTTTCCTCATCAGCAAATGTGTGCAGGACAAGCACTTCACGTGTGCTGTCTTGCACGTCGTAACAAACCTACAATTGGCCAGAGTTGTTAGGTTTTCTAAGATTGTTCAGCATTTACGGGGTATGAATTGTGACTTTGGTGAGCTGTAAGTATACATTGCTTACGCGCTACATCCTGATACAAGCACATGCAATATTATCTGGCTGGTCTGTGCACAGCGCTGGATGGCAGCCTTCTTTGAGGCCACTCGACCTCTGATGCGCAACTGGCAAGGTCCTGCTGTGGATGATCACGCATCCAATCCTCCGCCTGTGCCAGACAACTCTGCAAATAGCAGCACAGATCTGGCTGGCATGACTTCAGCGGCTGATGGCAACCCAGCAACCTCGGCTGACCGAGGGGCAGTCCCAGCACGTGAAGCTCCAGGAGTCACTGGCAGTTCAGCAACCAAAGATGCAGCGCCAGCAGGCACAGATCCAGCAGCTGCAGCTCCAGTAGGCTATGGCAGATCAGCCACCAGCAGCGCACCACCACCCGCTGGCACCACCACCCTGGCTGTTAATAATGCAGCATCAGTAGACGCAGGCTCGTGCAAAGCCGTCCCTCTGCTGAGCAGCAGCAGCAGCAGCTGTGCAGATGCAAGCGCTGCAGCACGTTTGTTGTCTGCGGTGCACGAGCCTCATGATGCTGTAGCAAACCCACCGCTTGAGACACGCAAGCCTGTTGTGTCTCACTCAGACCTGCGCGTGAGCCGCAAGTGTGGGGTTGTGTTTGAGGGGCTGCTCTCTGGGCTGGCGACCCTGCATGTGCAACCGCCTGATGATTGGCTGGACGTGTTTTGGGGTAGGTTTTTGTGTGTCCTTCTGCTGTTGTAAATCAATGTGTTTGTATGTGTGCGTGTGTGTATATGTGTGTTTGTTGGGTGCTACATGTTTGAGAAAGTTCTTGCATGACATGTGCCATGTTTGAAGTTGGAAACAACCTCAAAAGCAGTCCATGATAAAGGTGTTTGTTCGCTTTTATAATTCTACCACAAAAATGGGGAGCAAAATTGGGACAACCCACTTCAATGCTCCACCATTGTTGATAGCTTATTTGTTGTGGATTTGCCCTTTGCAATATGAGAGGGAAAGTGTGCTTACATGTGACACAAAACTCCTATTTATACCCCCTCCCTCAACCTCCCGATTTGTGTCATGCCGTTATTACTTAATGATGGCTTGTAATATCATTAATTCTGCTCAGGACCTGTCAAGTAAATTGACCCCACCCACCTACCAATTAATTCATCCCCACGTCACACACAGGTGCCAGCTTGCCTCACCTTCCTTCTATGCACCACAAATATTCGGAAAACCTGGCTGCTAGTGTTGCTGCGCTCAGACTAAAGCCTAGCCTTGAGTGGTCCCAAGCCCTTGTTGCAGGTGCGTACTACAAGTACGGTGTGGAATAGGTAATGTATTGACTGAGACTGTGTTGTAAAAAGCCTTTTTATTGAAAAGGAAGGAAGAAATCGTTGTGTGTTGGTGTAAGAAGTCTCATTGCTCTGCATGCCTTCCCCTTTGTTTCAAACAGGACATGACGACAGGACATAATTTGGATTTCCCTATCATTGAGCTGCGCTAATTGCACTGTATCATACTTGCTTTTTAAAGCAGAGTTCCTTCATACCAATTGACCTATTTCGTTAGAACCATTGCTCAGCTGAAAGTTGGCTCATGTGCTAGAAAGTAAATGGCGCCTGTCCTTAAAAAGATGTTGTTGTTGCACTGTCAAACACCACGAAGAACAACCTTGTGCAAAGCGTTGCAAGATGGCTGCACCATAATGTTGTTTTTTTACAACATCCAATGACAGAACATCCACTGCGCGGCTATCGCATTGATCCTCCATTAATTCTCCTCCCACGCCTTGAATTACTTACAGCCCTCGAGCACGAGCTCAGCCAAGCGCAATTAAATGGTGCAGCTGTCAACCAAACCTCGCTCGGGAAATGCCTGATCGGGTTCCGCTGGCTTTGTCCCAAGGCGTATCGGCGATGGCGCAAGCTAGGGCTCAAATGGATTGGATCTGCGTTGGAACTCATCGACGGTTCGGTAGATTGTGGGTTTTACAGCCCTGGGACTAAGTTTAAGCGGAGGAAGCCTGATTAACATGAGTGGCGTGTGGTTAGTCAATTTTGAAAGCCACAACAATTCAAGTGTTTTGGAATGCTACTTTCACGACCAACTGCAATTTGCACGACCAATTGCAACGAAGTAAGGAATATGACGAATCACGAATCCATCTTTAGACAATTCAGACGTGTCTGCACGTTTTCACAGATCGTGAAACACACGCGAAGGCAAGCACAATTGTTGATATTATAAACATATTTAATTGCGCACCATGGAGCCCCAACACGACGAAGTCAAGGCAAAAACACTGCGCGAGTTTAGAGAACGGTTGTTGAGGCACAAGGAGGTGGAGGGCAAGGTCAAGACGCTGCGCTTATCAGTGAAGGAGCTGAAGAAGGAGTTTGAGAAGACCGAGGGCGACCTGCAGGCCTTGCAAAGCGTGGGCCAGATAATTGGAGAAGTGCTCAGGCAGCTGGATGATGAGCGCTGTGGGTACAGATGTGCATCGTCCTGGTGTGTGCATTTAGACCTCCCAAACATACCCGAAACATAAACCCTTCCCCTCCCCGTCTCCTCTCGCGCGAACGCAGTCATCGTCAAGGCCAGCAGCGGCCCCCGCTACGTCGTGGGATGCCGCAGCAGAGTAGACAAGTCCAAGCTCGTCACCAACACGCGTGTCACGCTCGACATGACGACGCTCACCATCATGAGGGCACTCCCCAGAGAGGTATTGTGGAGAGGGAGGTAGCTTTGCCTCATCCCTTACAGCTGCTAGGCCTCAGGCATGCCTGGCACGCTATAGACTAGATCCAGGCAGAAGGAAGCTATCTATGCCAGGCACAAATGCGTTTGCCTGTGTGGAAAATACGTGTATGTGTTTGCCCTCCTCTATGAAGAGACCGGTACATGCGTTATTTAGCCACCTGTCTCAAAGTTGCCCGGCTGAAGTACGTGCCCATGCACTTGCCTAAGAACAATTCAAACTGACATGCAAGTTTGGAAGTGTAACTAAACTGTCTTCCTTGGTGGTTGGTGCTTACATGTGCAGAGGCCTCACTTCCTCCATCAGTGGGGTTTTGATTGGTGTAGTTCCATTGATTCACAGCGCAGCTCTGCTCAACATCGTGTACACACCTTTACGTACATACCCTTACACGCGTAAACATTTTATTCCAGGTCGACCCCATGGTGTTCAACATGGTGAATGAAGACCCAGGCAAAGTGGACTACTCTTCCATTGGTGGATTAGGAGAGCAGATTCGGGAGCTGCGAGAGAGCATAGAGCTGCCCCTGATGAACCCTGAGCTCTTCCTGCGCGTGGGCATAAAACCACCTAAAGGTGAGTCAAAAGGGCATTGCGTTTCTTTGTGAGGAGACGCGCAAATTTGCACACAACCATACATTCACACTCATGCCACGCACTTGTGTGTGTGTGTGTGTGTGTGTGCACGCTCACTCACACATACACACACATGCACACACACAATCGTGCGCGCGCACACACACACACACACATGAACAGTCATACACACACAGACACACACACACACGCACATACACACACAGACACACATATATTCACATGTGCATGCATACAAATATACCTGTCACACGCACTGCCCAGGGCCTGAAAGTAGTAAGGATGTGTTATGCACTTGCCTCATAGCAGTGCCGAGTGCTATCTCATCCACTCAATCCTACTTATTCCGATGCAGCTTCTTGCTGAACAAACTGTTTGACCAGTCTTGTATCTGTCTTTTGCCTGGAGGCAACTTCAATATCCGTGCTAGTGTGGGTCTTGTGTCTGATAGCCATTCCGTGCAGAGCGAGCCGTGATTTACTATTTCATTCTGCCGGCGTAGGTGTCTTGTTGTACGGCCCTCCTGGAACTGGCAAGACCTTACTAGCTAAAGCCATTGCCTGCAACATTGAAGCAAATTTTCTTAAGGTGCGTCACTAGGCATATAACATATGATGGTACCATTTTGGGCAAAAAGCCAAGCAAGGGTGCAAGGGGAGAGCTTGCTGCAATTCGCCAGGGCCCTATCTGGTGGTTTGTTCCGTGCATGCATTTGCTCCTGGCGTCTAGCGCTCGCATTGCTTTCGCATCTGATGCATTGTGGGTGGAAGGCCAACGATTTGACCTCTTCATTCGCTGCAACCCTAGCTACTCCCATGATGTCTCTTACTCTTGCCGCCTTACCTCACCCTGTGCCATGCCACTCCTCTCCCTGCTCACCACTACCCTTTCAGGTGGTGTCCAGTGCCATAGTGGACAAGTACATTGGAGAGAGCGCACGCATCATCAGGGAGATGTTTGGGTGCGTTGGAATTGCCCACCTTTTGTGTTGCAAAGTTGCCGCTGGGTTTTGCTGTGAAGTGTGAACAATATGGAGCTTAACAAGACTAATTTCTTGCAAACCTTCTCAATAGATTATTGATTTAGCCAGACATCATACCAGATAAAATCTCTATTTTACCAGTTGAGCAAACTTTTATGGGCTACCTCATGACTGGAATTAATGTACGTTTAGCCTTTGTGCTGTGTAAGATTTGGATGAACATGCTCAAAATCATAAGGCAGGTCACTTTATAATTGTTGCGCTGCTACAATCGCAGCCTTGCCACGTGGCAGTCTAGAGTAGCCAGAAAGCATCGCATATCTGTTTCAGCTTGCACTCTCAATTTATGTCATGATAACAGTGCCTGCTGTGCGATAATATATGAATAAATTTGGCCAGAACCATACATATACGGTATACTTACCATATTTGGGCAGGGATATTACCAAATATACGGTCATATAGGTATATATACAGTTCTGACCAACCCTGCATATGAAGCGAATTTGTATGTGCCTTGTCCTACCCACTTCTTTAAGAAATATGACAGGCATATAAACGCACACATACGCATGCATACACAATTAAACACACACACATACACACACACGCTCGCTTGCTTTGCAGGTATGCTAAGGAGCACCAGCCGTGTGTTATTTTTATGGATGAAATTGATGCCATTGGAGGCAGGCGCTTCAGTGAAGGCACCAGTGCAGACAGGGAAATTCAACGCACGTTGATGGAACTGCTGAGCCAGCTGGACGGGTTTGATGTAGTTGGCAAGGTGAGGCAAGTGTTGGGATGCGAGCTTTACAGAGCTGCTGAGCCAGCTTGGTTTTGGTGAAATGTACTTTGCTCTGTGAGGGAAGCAATGAATCGGCTAGGGCTGTGTTGTGAAGTCATTGCCAGGGTGGAATTGTCCAAGACCGTAGGAAAAAGTCAATGCCTGACTTGTTTGGCACGTGTCGTATAGTGTTTAACAGGATGTATGTTGCAATTTGAATACTGTACTTTATTAAACAGGGTGAATTTGCCCAGATCAATTGAGCAATAGGCAATTCCTCACAAGTACAATTGCTGAGTAAATAACGTACCTTAAAAGCTCTGCTACGTCGACTTTCCCCAGAACACATGCCCATGCTTGCAGTGTATGCATGTAATGTATTACCCGCCACGGTTGTACGCGCCTGCAGGTTAAAATGATCATGGCCACCAACCGGCCAGACGTGTTAGATCCTGCCTTGCTGCGGCCAGGGCGGTTGGATCGCAAGATTGAGATCCCATTGCCGAATGAAAATGGTGAGTGTGATTGCACAGGAGGCTTCTGGCCCTCTATGACGCGATATTTTAATAGTTGGTAGGTATGCTGTTGGCTTCTTGGCTTGTGAGCGATTTATTTTGCTACCTTAAAACAGCTTGTCAGTAAAAGGCATGATTGCTAATGTGTTCATTATGCACAATGAGTTCACAAAAAAATCGCTCTGCAGCACGTATGGAGATTTTAAAGATCCACGCCCAGAGCCTGGCCAAGCACGGGGACATCGACTACGAGGCCATTGTCAAGGTGTGTATATTGGGTCTTAAGATTGTGTCAGCTGTGCGCAAGTCATGTCGGTTTTGCAGGTTTCTGCCTTGTTGATCATTCTCAGTCCTTGCATTCTTTACACGCGCAATGCTTCAAGGCCAATGGTGTCCGTTTAAACATCTGCACGGGCTTTTGCCTTGCTTGTATATGTGTGCAGCTGGGTGAGAACTTCAACGGGGCTGACTTGCGGAATATCTGCACTGAGGCAGGCATGTTTGCAATCCGTGATGAGCGAGACTACACAGTTCAAGAAGACTTCATGAAGGTATGTGTCCTTCCTGTGCTTGCCTGAAAATGATGTATGTTTTCAGGATTGGTTAAGTTAATCCTAGGTTTCAGTCAATTTTGATAAATGACAAAAATAAGCTTACCAATTGGCCTGCGAAACATTAATGAATAATTTGGAATTATTTAAGGCTAGAAAGCTCTGCGTCATAAGAGTTGGTGAATTTTCTGTCGCCCTGAGTCCAAGTCTGATGCGTGTTTAAGAAATACCCATGACTTTCGAAATGCTGCAATGCAGCCTTTCAACCACAAAGCAATACTATTGGTTTGGTAGGATGTCCTGGCAATATGACAGTGTTGCACCGTGATATCTCACACGGTACTAGCGTTCATTTGAAACATTCCTACCAACTTCATTCTGGCCCCATGTAGTTACGTTCTTTTATCTCTGTTATCTCTGTTATCTCTGTGTTACCGTATTGATCCAATATAAATGGTGATACTAATCACCAATTGCCAAACGGCCATCACCTATTTATGGAGCTTTTTAGGATCAGCTTACATTCGGGCATAATTCTATCACCAAATAATAGTACTTATTTATGAATTATCCTGCCGTTGGTATGCTGACCAAAAAAGACTCGCACGTGCACGAATAACCTTTGCAGCAGTCGTTTTGCTGCATTCTAATCTCTGCTGATGGGCTAAGGCATGCTTGCGACATCAGGCGCAATAAAGGTATTAGGAACTCCACACGGCTAGCATCTCGGGTTAACTGTTCACAATTATGCGGCTCCTCTGTTTTGTACACAGGCTGTACGGAAGATGGTAGAGGCGAAGAAGCTGGAGGGGAGTGTCCACACGTACGAGGGCTTTGGGGAGAAGAAGTAGACTAAATATTTTCCTTGTATTTTTAGCATAAATGTGCGAAGAAATTGACTTTTCAATTGATGATCCTGCGTCAGAGCGTTGTAAGATACCAGTTACTACAAATTAATATTAAACCATGTTTTATCAGGGCCAACTTATGGGCGTGTCAGGAAGCTTCCCACGGCCAAATTTGCAGCCTTTCAGCCTGAAGCCCGCGAGGTCAGGCTGCACAGTCCGTGCTGTGCCTGGGCAAGAAAGTCCCAAAAAGTTGGAAGAAGAATTAGATGTGAGCACGAATGACTGATACACAAACACACACACACACACACACACACACCACACACACACACACACTCAAACACACACATACACACACGTCCACACACACACACACACACACACACACAACATACACATACACGCACATACGTATACACACGTACACACACACACACACACACACACAGACACACACACACACACACTCAAACACACACATACACACACGTCCACACACACACACACACACACACACACACACACACACACACACACAACATACACATACACGCACATACGTATACACACGTACACACACACACACACAGATACACACATACACGCACACACACAGTTAAGGTTGAAATGCATTCACAAAAGTCACGTTAACTCCCTTAACGTAGTTGGCTTAGCACAAGTCCCTTTCCCACATAGGGTTTAAACTCACCCATTTCGCCGAGCACCCGTTTCCCTGCCACCTTTTTGCATTACAGGAAATCTGTGGTGATTACTTTGCTGCTCTGAGGTGCTATAGAGACATGCAGGTGATGCATGTTTTGCCTTTTTGCATGTTTTGCCTTTTTGTGAGAAAGCACTTATGCATGTGCATGTCCCCTAAGTGATAGCACTACTTTACTTACAGCGCCTGGACTCTTGCCTTTCCCAGACTAGGCATTAATTAAACTGGGAGCTTTTGCTTGACTTTGCTTGGTTTAGACTGGCCTTGCATAAAACGTGGTAATTACTTCTGCTTGCAGAAGTCCCTTGGTGTCCAAGCCACTCAGGCCGCACGCCAACTCAGCAGCCGCTCAATGCAGGTACAGAGGACGGCTTTTGACTCAGACAGAAAAGTAAAGTCCGTTGTGGCCTGGGGTTCTTATTTCACTTCATCGCCTTAAGCAGAGCAAGTGACCGTGTAGCGCCAGCGGCTTCTCATTGCAGCCCTGACCCTCATTGCAGTCATATGTAAATTACATGCCAAATTAACCAGGCCCATACTTTCCCAAGCTGGTGAGATCCACTTTGAATACTACAGTTGTTTAATCCCCGAACCACCTGTTTGAGACGTAAACTTGTATCGGTAAAACAGTGTCAGCAGCCAGCAGCCATACTCTAGGCAAGAAGAGCAATAGTAGCTGAAGCGCATTTCCTACTCTCTATTTTTTGGTTTTGAGCAGTGCTAAGGTGTGTCGCAACTAGGTGTTAGCGATCTTCAGAAACGGAATCTTGCCCAGCCTTGATAGCTGGAAACTGTAAGCATGTATGTATATTACAGCTGCAACAATTCATTGATAAGGCGTGCTTTGTTTCCTTGCAGACCTACAGCACTGCTGCTAGGATTGCCAAGTACGATGAGGCTGCTAGCTCCTTAAATGGTGAGTGAAGGTGTACAGACGTTCGTGCATGTGTGTGTGCGTAATATGTGTGTGTGTGTGTGTGTGTGTGAGAGAGAGAGAGAGAGAGAGAGAGAGAGAGAGAGAGAGAGAGAGAGAGAGAAAGAGAGAGAGAGAGAGAGAGAGAGAGAGAGAGAGAGAAAAAGAGAGAGAGAGAGAGTGCGCGTGCTTCTGGTGTGTGAGTGTGTGAGTAGTACCTTGTGCTCTGTGGGAAAGGTTTTCGGCGGATGCAATCGGAAATATAATTGCAGCTATAGAAGGAATCACTATGAACTTGGGCACAAAGCTTCAGTGTGGACTGTTTATTTTATTGTGTTTCATTTCCGTTAAAATTGACTCGTTAATTTCAACGTGTTTGTTGACTTTTCACCTCTCTCAATGACTTAAACTCCAACTCTTTTTACATGCATAACTACACAACCTCTGCAGCGTGGCTTTTGTATGACCTCAGGCTTCTTGTTGAATCTGGCGCAAGCGGAGCACAATAAACAGATTTAGCTTCTGTCTAATGTGATATGTGTGATCTGGTACAGGTGTGACACGTGAGCAGCTAGCAGATCTGGTCTCAATGCGAAAAAGGCTGCTGCATGAGCTGCCCGCCGTACGGACTCAGGTAAACACAGGCTACTGTTTGCAAATTTGAACAAATTTATACTCCTGTAGTGTGACAGTAAGCAAAATAGGATGCATCAACGGAACTTACTCGTGCAATTAAAGGCGGATTTCTTATGTCCCAGTACGTGCGTAACTGCTAAGTACAGTGAGTAGTACCTTCACCTGTTGCGGTGCAGCGAAGAAACAGAGTTAGTAGTCGTCTGGCATGTACATCATTTGTCTAAACTTCATTCCTTCACTTATTTCAGCCTCCCTCTTCAGGCCCGCTGCACCTTCTTTATAACTGTCTTACACTGGTCTTACACAACTGTTTCTCCTTAGTATTCATGGTGACAAATGTATGCCAGCTTCTCCTGATGTGTTTATGGTGGTGACAGATCTTGCTTTGTTCTGCATTCAAAACAACTCATAGAGGCTGAGGATGTCATACAAAATTCTGCCTTTGTTCACAAGGGTTTGCCTTTGCTTCTGTCTTTCTAACAGGTGACAGAGGTCGTCGATGAGCACTCGATGGGGAATGCCAGAGGCACGGGAGCTTCACACTTCAGAAAACCATCAGGTGACCACTTTATTTGTACGCTCATTCACATCACACAATGTACCGTAAACAACTCACAGGAGCAGCTTATTCGCTTATCAGGTATCCAATGTGCGTGCAGCATGTCTCTTTAGCAAACCGTCTAAATGGAACAACACACATTGAATGGAACAGTGATATCAATCAACCAACGTAATATACGTCTTTGAATACCTTTGAGTTAACTCGCATTATAACCCATCAAATGTGAACGCGCTGACCAGTCATCCGGTAAAACATCACAGTCCCCAGATTGACGACCAGTTCCCACGGCAGAAAGTACATGAATGGAATAGGAAAGCATGTGCGACATAAACTCACATCGTGACAGACATCGTGATGTTGCCTTTCCAGACGCACATCATGGTGTTTGTCCGTGTCTAGCAGGTGCATGGTCAAATGTGTAAACAAAGAGCGGCATGATGCTTTGCAGAACTTCCAATGCTTGCAATCATGAGCGTGAACCATATTGGGAAAGTTCTGACCCACCATGCTAATATTGTTTGATAGCCTTATTGACTCCTCTTCATTAGGATAGCCTATTTAAACTGCAGTCTAAGAATGACATCAAATGGCACAGCAAGCCTACATTCTTGCACGCTCCTTGTTTGGTCTGTACTGAACGGCAGATTGACAAGTATTCAAGTACTTATTACTCATTACATAACCCCATTGTTTGCAGATGGAACAAACTGCAACAGCAACTTCTCAAAGCTTGAGGTCGTTCCAAACTCTGTAAAGCAGGTGCGCTGGGGTGTTTTGGTGTTCAGATAGAATATAAAACAAACTGGTCAATGCTTTCAGGTCAAAGGCTATCTGGTCAACGTGCAGCACCCTGCATGTGTCAGTCCAAAGCTTGAGACGTGGGACACTCTTTTCGTGTTGAAGTCCAGTTGCTTAAGACCTTTGGCGTTCTTTTTGCGTTAAAGCCCTGCCCAGAACGTGCCAGATGCCAAGCCGTTCGCTTTTGATCATTGCAATTCTTTCCTAACTTGAACTTTTCCTCTTCCTGTGACACATTTTACGTTGGCCAGTGGGTGCGCACTAAGACATACAGCGCAAACAAAGCTCGTAACAGCAAAAACCAAGCTGCCGGCGGGGCGGCTTCCTCACGTGCCAGCAAGGAGCTCCCCTCCACAGATAGGAGCCTAGGAGTGTCAGGGCAGCCTTCAGCCTACAGCCTTCAGGCACAGCAGCTGGCTGCAACGCAGCTCCGCCCCCTGCCTGTTAATGTGGGCACTGCAGCAACAATGTCGCCAAGGCTCAATCAACCATCAGCATCCTCCCAACCCTTCACACGCTTTCCCTCTAGAGGCAGCCCCAGTGAGGCACTAACAGGTCACAGCTCCCAGGCTGCTTCGCCTCAGGTGTCAGTGGGTGAGACCCCTGTGGTGGTGGGGCCTGAACCAGAATTCTTGGCGCAAAGTGAGAATGGTGCGGTGACCGAGAGTGGGGAGGAGGGGGATCGTTCGGACCAGAGGCGATGTGCATCTGTTAGCAGCAAGGGTTTACAGCCATTACTGCCAGGAGGGGTAGCAGACGTGCAGCTGGGGGGCAGCCATAGCAGCAGCAAAGACGGCACTTCGTTGAATTCTCCCTCAAATCGAGCGCGCAATGCAGCCCTAGCCGCTGCAAAGTACAAGATAAATCAGCAGCAGCAGCAGCAGCTGAGCCAGCAGGGTGCTGGAAGCAGCAGTCACAGAGCAACAGGTACAGGGGGGGCTGAGGGTGGTGTTTTGCCACCAGGAGGGGCTGTGGAGCAGGGGAACAGGCAAGCTGTTTATTCGGCGCCACGAAACAGCAGAGCAAATGTTGAAGAAGCCAGCTTTTTGGTGTGCCCATAACAACTTATATAGGAATTACCTTTGTAGCTTGGATGTTCTTTGCAAGTAGGAGAAGCTACATCTGCTTGCTAATTTGTGGTGGTTGTAACAAACTGAAGCATATATATACTGCGTCCCACGTCGATTGTAGACGTCGATTATATATATATATATGCCTGCGTCCCACGTCGATTGTAGAGATCCACGCAGCATCTAACTGGAAGGAAATTAATTGGGAGAATTAAAAGGAGGGATGAAGATTAGGCGGTTAGATGGAGGTCGAAGCCTGCACACTACTGGAGTAAAGAATAGATGGAGAGGAAAGTCTGCTGGTGGCTAGTGATAACAGTCAGCGATTTCAATTTCAAGGGGTGGGGCAACATTTGTGCTCACTCAAGAAACAGCCATCCGCTACTGTGACACTGATGAGAGGTTGCAGGATTTACAGGACTTACAGATAAAGCCATCAGTCAAAACGTGCGATTGCTAAGCTGCGTAAATAAAACATGTTAAAACTGTGATAGTGTTGTTGTAGCACCAGACTTGTAGCACCTACAAAAAAAACTGGAAGGGGAAAAAAGGCACAACGCAGTAAAATTACTCAAGTATCTGCCAGGACCAACTGACTGCAATAATCAAAGAGGGAGAATCACCGTCTGTGTGTTTTGGGCGCAAGAAAACATGCATCTGTGACTCTAAGGATACTAAAAACGAGGGAGGCAAATATTGTCATTCATAAAATTCATGTGAGAGGACATGCACAATGAGAGGGTCTGGAATACTGTACATGGTCTGGTTCATATTTCAACTTAATTAACAAAAAAGAAAAATAAAAGATCAATGTGATCTAGGGTAAGGGTAAGGGTAAGGGTTACACAGCTGTATCCGCCAGCGAGGGCAGTTGAGCTATAGCAAAAAAAAAAAGGCAGCTTCAAGAAGAGAAGGAGGCCAGACTGAACAAGACACCAGAAAAAGA
>Ga0307968_1003016_pt1 | contig 14016 bp, 10 predicted proteins | sample OrgLakmetagen650_FD_201834 | JGI IMG/M metagenome (GOLD analysis project Ga0307968, IMG submission 201834) | Saline water microbial communities from Organic Lake, Antarctica - #650 | ecosystem: Environmental > Aquatic > Non-marine Saline and Alkaline > Saline | place: Antarctica: Organic Lake... | reverse complement strand
TGAAAACCACTTAATGGGATATTCAAATGGAAAAGAAGATCACTTCTTTAATGCTACTAAATACCCTGAAGCTAAATTTAAAATTACTGGCTTTGAAACCGTAAAAGATCAGGCCATGTTATCTGGTAATCTAACTTTAAAAGAAACTACAAAAAACATAACTTTCCCGGTAAATGTTTCGATGAATGGTGCTGATGAGTCTTTATTGTTAACATCAGAAGAAATCATTTTAGATAGAACTGAATGGGGAATAAAATTTATGTCAAAATCATTTGTTGAAAATCTTGGAGATAATTTCGTGAGTGATCAAATGAAAATATCTTTTGATTTGAAAGCGTTTAAAGCTGAGTAACATTTAATTCAAATCTTACCAAAATGAAAAATCCCTCAAAACTGAATTTGAGGGATTTTCTTTTTTTATAACCTAAAAGAGATTTAAGCTTCTCCTGTAGGTCCAAAGTTCATAGGAACATTAGGTTTATCTTGTTCTTTAATTTTACCTTGACTTTTTTCAAAACGATTAATATTATCGCTCAAAGCTCTCAACAAACGCTTTGCATGTTGAGGAGTAAGTATAATTCTAGATCTCACTTTATTCTTAGGAGAACCAGGCATTATATTCACAAAGTCCAAAACAAACTCAGTTTGTGAATGATTAATGATAGCCAGATTACTGTAAATTCCTTGGGCCACATCATCATCAATTTGAATGTTTAGCTTTTTTTGCTTTTTATCGTCTTGATCACTCATGCTTAATTAAAGTTTACATTCACTTCTTGTTTATTCTCCATCATTGTGGCCAACTCTTCCTTGGAACCTACAATAATATCGTCAAATTCTCTAAGTCCAGTACCTGCAGGAATTCTATGTCCTACAATTACATTTTCTTTCAAGCCTTCCAAGTAATCCACTTTACCGCTTACCGCAGCTTCATTTAGTACTTTGGTAGTTTCCTGGAAAGAAGCAGCAGAAATAAATGACTTAGTCTGTAACGATGCTCTTGTAATTCCTTGAAGAATTGGTGAAGCAGTAGCGGATTCGGCATCACGTGCTGTCACTAGCTGTTTGTCTTCACGTTTCAAGATTGAATTCTCATCTCTTAAATCACGTAGAGTGACAATTTGACCAGGTTTCAAAGTTGTGCTATCTCCAGCATCTTCAACAATTTTCTTTCCGAAAATATTATCATTTTCTTCAATGAAATCCTCTTTGTGCACCAATTGATTTTCTAAGAAAATAGTATCACCAGAATCCTGGATTCTTACTTTTCTCATCATTTGTCTCACAACAACTTCAAAGTGCTTATCGTTAATTTGTACACCTTGCAATCTATATACTTCCTGAACTTCGTTCACTAAGTATTGCTGAACTGCACTAGGACCTTTGATATTTAAAATATCTTCAGGAGTAACAGAACCGTCAGACAGTGGCATACCAGCTTTGACATAATCGTTTTCCTGTACCAAAATCTGGTTGGAAAGTTTGACCAAGTACTTCTTGACCTCACCTAGTTTAGATTCGATGATGATCTCACGGTTACCTCTTTTGATTTTTCCGAAAGAAACAACACCATCAATTTCACTCACTACAGCAGGATTTGAAGGATTTCTCGCTTCAAACAATTCTGTTAGACGAGGAAGACCACCAGTAATATCACCAGCTTTAGAGGATTTTCTAGGAATTTTAACCAAAATCTTTCCGATTTTAATTTCCTCATCATCATCTACCATCAAGTGAGCTCCAACTGGTAAGTTATAAGATCTCAAGATTTCATCATCACTCTTGATATGGAGTGTTGGTATCTTACGCTTATTCTTGGATTCTATAATTACTTTTTCCTGGAAGCCAGTTTGCTCATCGCTTTCAACTTCGTAAGTCTGTCCTTGAGTAATGTTCTCAAATTCAATTTTACCAGAGAATTCAGAAATAATCACACCATTATATGGATCCCATTTACAAATGACATCGCCTTTTTTAACTTTGTCACCAGGGTTGATTAATAATTCAGAACCATAAGGAATAACATTCGTACTCAGTGCAATTCCTGACTTCTTATCTATAACTTTAACTTCTGAAGTTCTTGAAATAACAATGTCAACTTTGTTTCCATCACTATTTTTACCTTCAACAGTTTTAAGATCTTCAATCTCTGCAACACCGTCAAATTTAGCTTCGAGTTTGTTTTCTTCTGAAATGTTTCCTGCAATACCTCCAACGTGGAAAGTTCTTAAGGTCAACTGCGTACCTGGCTCACCAATAGACTGAGCAGCAACTACACCAACAGCTTCACCTCTTTGTACAGTTTTATTGGTAGATAAATTTCTACCATAACATTTCACACAAATACCTTGTTTTGCTTCACAAGTTAATGGAGAACGCACTTCCACTGAATTTAATGCAGAAGCTTCTATTTTATCTGCAGCATCTTCAAGTATTTCTTCACCTGCTGTAGCCAAAAGTTCTTGTGAAATAGGATCTACAATATCATTTAAAGCAGTTCTACCTACTATTCGCTCACCTAGACTTTCTACAACTTCATCATTTTTCTTCAATGCTGAAACTTCAATGCCTCTTAGAGTACCACAATCTTCTTCTCTTACGATCACATCCTGAGATACGTCCACCAATCTACGAGTTAGGTAACCCGCATCGGCAGTTTTTAATGCTGTATCGGCAAGACCTTTACGAGCACCGTGAGTAGAGATAAAGTATTCTAAAATTGAAAGACCTTCTTTAAAATTAGATAAAATAGGGTTTTCGATAATTTCACCACCTGCAGAAGTCGATTTTTTAGGCTTAGCCATCAATCCACGCATACCCGTCAACTGGCGAATTTGTTCTTTAGAACCCCTTGCACCAGAATCAAGCATCATGTACACAGAGTTGAAACCTTGCTTGTCTTCACGAATTCGCTTCATGGCGAGTTCGGTTAAGTTAGCATTGGTTGCAGTCCAGATATCAATAACCTGATTATAACGTTCGTTGTTGGTAATAAGACCCATATTATAGTTACCTATAACTCCTTCAACCTGCTCATTTGCATCATCAATCATAGATTGCTTTTCTGCAGGGATAATAATATCACCAAGAGAGAATGATAACCCACCTCTAAAAGCGAAGTTATAACCCAAACTCTTAATTTCATCAAGGAACTCAGCCGTTTCAGGGACGGACGTTTTCTTAAGTACTCTTGCGATTACATCACGAAGAGCTTTCTTAGTCATGACATCGTTTATGAAGCCAACATTATCTGGAATAGATTCGTTGAATAGCACACGTCCAACGGTTGTTTCAATATTTTTCTTAACAACCTCACCATTTTCATCAATATCATTAGTTCTGATCGTGATTAAAGCATTTAAGTCTACTTGCTTTTCATTGTAAGCTATGTTAACTTCTTCTGGTGAATAAAACTTCAGACCTTCTCCCTTTACTTTATGCTCTGGAGTAGATGATCGTGGTTTTGTCATGTAATACAGCCCAAGAACCATATCCTGTGAAGGTACTGTAATTGGAGATCCATTAGCTGGATTCAAAATACTGTGTGAAGCCAACATTAAGAGTTGTGCTTCCAAAATTGCTTCTGGTCCCAATGGAAGGTGAACCGCCATCTGGTCACCGTCAAAATCGGCGTTGAATGCAGTACATACCAATGGGTGTAGCTGTATCGCTTTTCCTTCAATTAATTTCGGCTGGAAAGCTTGTATACCAAGTCTGTGAAGGGTTGGAGCACGGTTAAGCAACACAGGATGTCCTTTTAACACGTTTTCCAAGATATCCCAAACTACAGGCTCTTTTTTGTCTATTATTTTCTTAGCAGATTTTACAGTTTTTACAATTCCTCTTTCGATCAGCTTTCTGATCACAAAAGGCTTGTAAAGTTCTGCTGCCATGTCTTTTGGCAATCCACATTCAAACATTTTCATTTCTGGTCCAACGACGATGACAGAACGGGCAGAATAATCCACACGCTTACCAAGGAGGTTTTGTCTGAAACGTCCTTGTTTTCCTTTTAAAGAATCAGAAAGTGATTTTAATGGTCTGTTAGAATCTGTTTTAACTGCAGAAGATTTTCTGGTGTTGTCAAATAGAGAATCTACAGACTCTTGAAGCATACGCTTCTCATTTCGAAGGATGACTTCAGGAGCTTTTATTTCCATCAATCGTTTTAAACGATTGTTTCTGATAATTACTCGTCTATAAAGATCATTCAAATCTGAAGTTGCAAAACGACCACCATCAAGAGGCACAAGAGGTCTTAATTCTGGAGGAGTTACCGGGATCACTTTCATGATCATCCACTCAGGATTATTTTCTCTATTGTTTTTAGAATCTCTAAGCGCTTCAACAACTTGAAGACGTTTTAAAGCTTCTGTTTTTCTTTGCTTAGACGTTTCATTGTTTGCTTTGTGTCTTAAATCATAAGAAAGCTCGTCTAAATCTAGACGTTTTAGAATTTCTAAAAGACATTCAGCTCCCATCTTTGCTAGAAACTTATTTGGGTCATCATCGTCCAAGTATTGGTTTTCCTGTGGAAGTTCTTCTAAAATATTTAGATATTCTTCCTCGGTTAAGAAATCCATCTTTTTCAGTGGCTCACCTTCTTCATTCTTCGCATTACCTGGCTGGATCACGACATATCTTTCGTAATAGATAATCATATCCAGTTTTTTGGAAGGAATTCCAAGAAGGTATCCAATTTTGTTTGGTAAAGATCTGAAGTACCAGATATGCGCCACAGGAACTACTAAGTTGATGTGTCCAACGCGGTCTCTTCTTACTTTTTTCTCAGTAACTTCTACTCCACAACGGTCACAAACGATTCCCTTGTAACGTATTCTCTTATATTTTCCACAAGCACATTCATAATCTTTGACTGGGCCAAAAATTCTTTCACAAAACAATCCATCTCTTTCTGGCTTGTGTGTTCTGTAATTAATAGTTTCAGGTTTTAAAACTTCACCTCTGGATTCAGCTAGAATCTTTTCTGGAGAAGATAAACCTATAGAGATTTTATTAAATCTCTTTTGTGTATTCTTATCATTATTTCTTGTCATAATACAAGTGCTAAAGAATTATTGTAATAAATGTGATAACATCTCCTGCCCGAAGGCAGGATTGCTATTACTCTTCTAATCTGATATCTAATCCTAGACCTTTCAATTCATGCATCAACACGTTGAAGGATTCTGGCAATCCTGGTTCTGGCATTGGCTCACCTTTTACGATTGCTTCATAAGTTTTGGCTCTACCAATGACATCATCAGATTTTACAGTTAAGATCTCTCTCAATGTAGCTGACGCACCATAAGCTTCAAGTGCCCAGACTTCCATCTCACCAAAACGCTGACCACCAAATTGTGCTTTACCACCAAGTGGTTGTTGAGTGATCAATGAGTATGGTCCGATAGATCTTGCGTGCATCTTATCTTCAATCATATGTCCTAGTTTCAACATATAAATGACACCTACTGTAGCAGGTTGGTCAAAACGTTCACCAGTACCACCATCATAAAGGTATGTATGTCCAAATCTTGGGATTCCTGCCTCATCGGTGAGTTCATTAATTTGATCTAAAGTCGCACCATCAAAAATTGGTGTTGCGAACTTTCTACCTAATTTCTGACCTGCCCAACCAAGAACAGTTTCATAAATCTGACCAATATTCATACGAGATGGTACACCAAGTGGATTCAATACGATATCGACTGGAGTTCCGTCATCTAGGAATGGCATGTCTTCTTCTCTTACAATCTTAGCAACAATACCTTTGTTACCGTGACGACCTGCCATTTTATCTCCTACTTTCAACTTACGTTTCTTAGCAACATAAATTTTAGCAAGTTTTAAAATACCAGATGGTAATTCATCACCAACTGTAATTGTAAATTTCTCTCTTCTTAGGTTACCCTGAAGATCGTTTTGTTTGATCTTATAATTGTGTAAAAGATCTGCAACTAAAGCATTTGTTTCTTTATCTGTAGTCCAGGTCCCTTTGGTTAAGTGACTAAAGTCTTCTACAGAATTCAACATCTTAAGCGTATACTTCTTACCTTTTGGTAAAGTATCTTCACCTAAATCATTTTGAACACCTTGCGCTGTCTTACCACCTACGATACCAAATAATTTTTCAATTAATCGGTTTCTAAGTTCTTCAAATTTGACTTGGTACTTCGCTTCAAGAGAATCAATCTCTTGCTTATCCTGAGCTCTCTTTCGCTTATCTTTTACTGCTCTGGTAAACAATTTCTTGTCTATTACAACACCGTTAAGCGATGGAGAAGCTTTCAAAGAAGCATCTTTTACATCACCAGCTTTGTCACCAAAGATAGCTCTCAATAACTTTTCTTCTGGTGTAGGATCACTTTCACCTTTTGGAGTAATCTTACCAATAAGAATATCTCCAGGTTTAATCTCTGCACCGATTCTAATCATACCATGCTCATCCAAGTCTTTTGTCGCTTCTTCCGAAACGTTTGGAATATCACTGGTTAATTCTTCGTTACCAAGTTTTGTATCTCTTACTTCTAAAGAATACTCATCGATATGAACTGAAGTCAAAAGGTCATCCTTAACCACACGTTCTGAAATCACAATCGCATCCTCAAAGTTGTAACCTTTCCATGGCATAAATGCCACTTTCATGTTTCTACCTAAGGCTAATTCTCCATTATCGGTTGCATAACCTTCACAAAGAACTTGACCTTTAGTCACTCTATCTCCAACTCTAACAATAGGTTTTAAGTTGATAGTAGACCCCTGATTTGTTTTTCTGAATTTGATCAAGTCATAAGTCTTATCATCATCGTCAAAACTTACTAATTGTTCATTTTCAGTTCTATCGTAAGAAATGATAATTTTTCTTGCATCGACATAATCAACAGTTCCTTCACCTTCTGCGTTAATTAAAACTCTTGAATCCTGAGCAACACGTCTTTCCAATCCAGTTCCAACAATAGGAGCATCAACTCTCAATAGAGGTAGAGCCTGACGCATCATATTAGATCCCATCAAGGCCCGGTTAGCATCATCATGTTCTAAGAAAGGAATCAATGAAGCTGAGATTGACGAAATCTGGTTTGGAGCAACATCAATATAATCCACTTCTTTAGGATCTACAACTGGGAAGTCACCTTCCATACGAGCAATTACTCGTTCTGAAGTCATAGTTCCATCTTCAGCAACAGGGATATTAGCCTGTGCAATCAATTTATTTTCTTCTTCTTCAGCAGAAAGGTAAAGTGGCTCTGATTTGAAATCAATCTTACCGTTCTCTACTTTACGGTATGGTGTTTCAATGAATCCCATGCTGTTCACTTTTCCGTAAACAGACATAGAAGAAATCAAACCAATGTTTGGTCCTTCTGGAGTCTCAATAGGGCAAAGTCTTCCGTAGTGAGTATAGTGAACATCACGAACTTCAAAACCAGCTCTTTCTCTGGATAAACCACCAGGTCCTAATGCTGAAAGTCTTCTTTTGTTGGTTAACTCTGCTAATGGATTAGTTTGATCCATGAACTGAGACAACTGGTTTGTACCAAAGAAAGAATTAATCACTGAAGACAAAGTCTTCGCATTAATCAAATCAATTGGAGTAAAGACCTCATTATCTCTAACGTTCATTCTCTCTCTAATGGTTCTTGCCATTCTAGCAAGACCAACACCAAATTGCTGAGAAAGTTGCTCACCTACTGTTCTTACACGACGGTTAGAAAGGTGGTCAATATCATCAACTTCTGCTTTTGAGTTAACTAACTCAATAAGGTACTTAATGATTGTTATGATATCAAGCTTAGTAAGAACCTTGCTGTCCATACTAATATCAAGATTCAATTTTTTATTCATTCTGTAACGACCAACTTCTCCTAAATTGTAACGTTGATCTGAAAAGAATAATTTATCAATAATGCCACGAGCAGTCTCTTCGTCAGGCGGCTCAGCATTACGTAATTGTCTGTAAATATGCTCTACTGCCTCTTTTTCAGAATTAGTAGGATCTTTTTGCAAAGTGTTATATATGATAGCATAGTCACCAGTCAGATTTTCTTCTTTATGGAGAAGAATAGTTTTAGAACCAGTTTCTAAAATCTCTTCAATATGGTCTTTCTCTAAAGTGGTATCACGGTCAAGTACGATTTCATTTCTTTCGATAGAAACCACTTCACCTGTATCTTCATCAACAAAATCTTCATACCAAGTATTCAATACTCTGGCAGCTAATTTTCTACCAAGGTATTTTTTCAAACCAGTTTTAGAAACTTTCACCTCTTCAGCAAGGTCAAAAATCTCCAAGATATCTTTGTCTCTTTCAAAGCCAATAGCTCTGAAAAGTGTTGTAACAGGTAATTTCTTTTTTCGATCTATGTATGCGTACATCACAGAGTTGATGTCCGTAGCAAATTCAATCCAAGATCCTTTAAAAGGAATTACTCTAGCAGAGTAAAGTTTGGTTCCATTGGCGTGAAAAGACTGACCAAAGAACACACCTGGGGATCTGTGTAACTGGGAAACTACGACTCGCTCTGCTCCGTTGATCACAAAAGTTCCACTTGGAGTCATGTAAGGAATAGTACCTAAGTAGACATCCTGCACGATCGTCTCAAAATCTTCATGTTCGGGATCGGTACAGTAAAGTTTTAATCTGGCCTTAAGAGGCACACTGTAAGTAAGCCCTCTCTCGATGCACTCTTGAATAGAGTACCTGGGAGGATCTACAAAATAATCTAAAAATTCAAGTACAAATTGATTTCTCGTATCTGTAATTGGGAAATTTTCTTGGAAGGTATTATATAATCCTTCGTTGGATCTTTCTTCTGGCTTAGTTTCAAGCTGGAAAAAGTCTTGGAAAGACTTGACCTGAATATCCAAAAAATCTGGATAATCTGGCTTGTTTTGTACGGAAGAAAAACTAATTCGTTCATTATGCATTGCTAACATCTAAGAAAGATTTTAATGCTTTGAATTCAATGAAAATTCATCAGCAATATTAACTTGTAAAAAAGTAAAATAAACACGTCGCGTATAGATACGCAAAATGGTTTAGACCTACAAGACTATATCTTGTGGTCTAAACCTAGTAATAAAAGTGGTAGTGAGCTTACTTAAGCTCAACTTCAGCACCTGCTTCTTCTAATTGTGCTTTAAGAGCTTCTGCCTCATCTTTAGCAACACCTTCTTTAACTGGAGCTGGTGCACCATCAACTAATGCTTTAGCGTCTTTAAGACCTAAACCTGTCAATTCTTTAACAAGCTTAACAACTGCTAGCTTAGAACCACCTGGAGCTTTTAATATGACGTCAAATTCTGACTGCTCTTCAGCTTCTTCAGCAGCGGCACCGCCACCACCAGCAACAGCAACAGCTGCAGCTGCAGGCTCTATACCGTATTCTTCTTTTAAAATATCAGCCAACTCATTTACTTCTTTAACAGTAAGGTTAACTAATTGTTCTGCGAAATCTTTTAATTCTGCCATTTTCTATCGTTTTAGTGTAATTTATTATTTAGTAATTAGTGCGTGTTTATTCTTCTCTTTGAGAAAGTGTTTTAAGTATTCCAGAAAGTTTACCTCCACCAGACTTAAGCGCTGAAACAACGTTTTTGGCTGGAGATTGTAACAATCCAATGATGTCTCCGATAACTTCTTCTTTAGATTTAATATCAACTAAAGCATCTAAGTATTCGTCTCCAACATAGACAGATTCTGCAACATAAGCCCCTTTCAAAATAGGCTTCTCATTTTTCTTTCTAAAGTTTTTAATAACTTTAGCTGGAGCATTTCCAGTTTCGGAAAGCATTATAGAAGTATTCCCTTTCAGAATACTTGTTAAGTCTCCAAATTCTTTATCTGTACTTTCCATAGCTTTAGCTAGGAGAGTATTTTTAACTACCATCAACTTAACGTCTGCTTTATAGCAGGCACGTCTTAAGTCCGATGTTAAAGATGCGTTCAATCCTGAAATATCTGCTAAATATACATTTGATGAATCCGCTAACTTAGTAGTTAAATCTTTTATTACTATAGATTTCTCTTCTCTTGTCATAACTTAAAATTATTGCTCGGTAAATCGTTTAGTATCGATTTCAATACTTGGACTCATTGTGGAAGCGATGTGAATACTTTTGATGTATGTACCTTTCACTACCTGAGGCTTAAGCTTGACGAGCGTCGTTAGTAATTCTCTTGCATTTCCAGCAATTTTTTCTGCATCGAAGGATACTTTACCTACAGCAGCGTGAACGATACCAGTTTTATCAACTTTAAAGTCGATTTTACCGGCTTTAACGTCAGAAACTGCTTTAGCGATATCCATAGTTACTGTACCAGTTTTAGGGTTTGGCATAAGTCCTCGTGGACCTAAAACTCTACCTAACGGGCCTAATTTACCCATAACACTTGGCATAGTTACAATGACGTCTACATCTGTCCATCCTCCTTTAATTTTTTCAAGGTACTCATCAAGACCAACGTAATCTGCACCAGCTTCCTCAGCTTCTTTAGCCTTATCCGGTGTTACAAGAGCTAAAACTTTTACATCTTTCCCTGTTCCATGAGGTAAAGTTACTACTCCACGAACCATTTGGTTAGCTTTTCTAGGATCAACGTTGAGTCTTACAGCTAGATCAACTGACTCGTCGAAATTAGCGTAAGCTACATCTTTCAATAAAGCGGAGGCATCAGCTACTGAATAAGTTTTCGACTTATCCACTTTACCAACTGCTTCTTTTTGCTTTTTAGTTATTTTTGCCATGTTAATTTCGTTTTGTTAAAATGGTGCATTACCTTTTACAGTTATACCCATCGATCTTGCTGTACCGGCTACCATTTTCATTGCAGATTCGGTTGTAAATGCATTTAAATCCTGCATTTTATCTTCAGCGATTGCTTTTATTTGATCCCAAGTTACAGAACCTACTTTTTTAGAATTAGGTTCACCAGAGCCTTTCTTTAGTTTTGATGCTTCCATCAATTGTACTGCTGCAGGTGGAGTCTTGATAATAAAATCAAACGACTTATCTTTATAAACTGTTATCTCAACAGGTAAGATTTTACCACTCTTATCTTGGGTTCTACCATTGAATTGCTTACAAAATTCCATGATATTTACCCCAGCAGCACCCAAAGCAGGTCCAACCGGTGGGGATGGGTTCGCTGCACCACCTCTAACCTGGAGTTTTACTACTTTACTTACTTCTTTTGCCATTTTTCAAAATTTAGTTGAATTGTTTTCAGTGGGAAGCATTATATTTAAAAACAATTCTATATTATATGTAACATTTAAACTTTTTCTACTTGCATATAGCTAAGCTCAACTGGTGTTTTACGACCAAAAATCTTAACCATAACTTGCAACTTTCTTTTGTCTTCATTAATTTTTTCAATAGTTCCTGTGAAACTATTGAAAGGGCCATCCACAACTTTGACTGATTCCCCTATATTAAATGGTATAGCAACATTTTCTGTCTGAACAGAAAGTTCATCGACTTTACCTAGCATTCTATTTACTTCTGATTTACGCATAGGAACTGGTTCACCTCTTTTGGTTTCACCAAGAAAACCTATAACTCCATTCACACCTTTTATAATATGACCAACTTCGCCTTCAAGGTTAGCATTAACCATGATATAACCTGGAAAATATACTTTTTCCTTTGTTATCTTTTTACCATTACGGATTTGAACAACGTTTTCTTTAGGTACCAAGATATCATCAACATAATCACTAAGACCTTGATGAGCAATTTCTTTTTCTATATAATCCTTTATTTTGCTTTCAGAACCACTTATAGCTCTTACAACGTACCATTTTTTTAAACCAGTCTCTGACATGTATTATGATTTAACCCAATTAAAATATTGCTTTACAGCAGCACTAAACACTTCATCAACTCCCCAGATAGCAAGCGAAAAAAGTATAGAAAATACTGCAACAATTACCATGAGTTTTTGTCCCTCAGCCCAGGTTGGCCAAGTCACATGATTTCTTAATTCGTTGTAAGACTCGCTTACATAATTTTTGATATCTGACATCTTCTTTAAGGTTTGCACGGTTTGAGATGCTCCCTTCGTCTCCACTCAGGATAAACATCTCACCACAGGCTTAATATTTCAATTTGCACGGGTTGAGAGGCTCGAACTCCCGACACCTGGTTTTGGAGACCAGTGCTCTACCAACTGAGCTAAACCCGTAAATATTTCATTTTTTAAAGCGTGCAAAGAAACGAATTTAATCACACATAAAAAAGGAAATTTAAAAAGTTAAGGTATTCACTTGAAGCGAACACCTTAACTACAATAATGAAACTTTATCCTAAATTATTCTAAGATTTCAGTAACCTGTCCAGCACCAACTGTACGACCTCCTTCACGTATTGCGAATCTCAAACCAATATTTAATGCAATTGGTTGAATCAATTCTACAGTAATTGTTAAGTTGTCACCTGGCATAACCATTTCAACTCCATCAGGAAGGTTGATTGTACCCGTAACATCTGTGGTTCTTACATAGAACTGAGGTCTATAATTGTTATGGAATGGAGTGTGACGTCCACCTTCTTCTTTTTTCAAGATATAAACTTCAGCTTTGAATTTCCCGTGTGGCTTAATAGAACCAGGCTTAGCGATAACCATACCTCTAGAGATTTGGCTTTTCTCAATACCTCTTAACAAGATACCAACGTTATCACCAGCTTCTCCTCTATCAAGAATTTTACGGAACATTTCGACACCTGTAACAGTTGATTTCATGTTCACAGCTCCCATACCATTGATTTCAACAGCATCACCTGTATTTGCAACACCAGTTTCGATACGACCTGTAGCAACAGTTCCACGACCAGTAATTGAGAATACATCTTCAACAGGCATTAAGAAAGGCTTTTCAACATCTCTTTCTGGAAGCTCAATGTACTCATCAACTGCTTCCATCAAATCAAGAACAGTTTTTGCCCACTTCTCATCTCCTTCCAATGCACCAAGTGCAGATCCAGAAATAACAGGAGCATTATCTCCATCATATTCGTAGAAAGAAAGCAAATCTCTTACTTCCATTTCAACTAATTCTAAAAGCTCCTCATCATCAACAAGGTCAACTTTATTTAAGAAAGTGACAATTCTAGGAATACCAACCTGACGTCCTAATAGAATATGCTCACGAGTTTGTGGCATTGGACCATCAGTTGCAGCAACAACAAGAATAGCACCATCCATTTGGGCAGCACCAGTTACCATGTTCTTTACATAATCGGCGTGACCTGGACAGTCAACATGCGCATAGTGACGATTTGCAGTTTGATATTCAACGTGAGAAGAGTTAATAGTAATACCACGCTCTTTTTCCTCAGGTGCATTATCAATTTGATCAAAAGCACTAGCTTCAGAATATCCAGCATCTGCCATTACTTTTGTAATCGCAGCTGTAAGTGTAGTTTTTCCGTGATCGACGTGTCCAATAGTACCTATGTTTAGGTGTGGTTTGGATCGATCAAAATTTTCCTTTGCCATAGTAGTAAATTATTTAATCTTAGTTATATATTAGTGTTAATGTTTATAACAACATAAAAAGCCAACAAAACCAGGTTTTGAGACTTTAAAATTGAGCCAACGACGAGAATTGAACTCGTGACCTTTTCCTTACCAAGGAAACGCTCTACCCCTGAGCTACGTCGGCAAGCAGATATTGCATTATTTAAAAATAGAGCGGAAGACCGGGTTCGAACCGGCGACATTCAGCTTGGAAGGCTGACGCTCTACCAACTGAGCTACTTCCGCTTATTTAATCAATATGTCAATGCAAAGTCTGGTGTTAACCGACTTGGTTGTGGGGAGAGCAGGATTCGAACCTGCGAAGGTGAAACCAACAGATTTACAGTCTGTCCTCGTTGGCCGCTTGAGTATCTCCCCAAAAATCTGATAATAGAGCCGATAGAGGGACTCGAACCCACGACCTGCTGATTACAAATCAGCTGCTCTAGCCAGCTGAGCTACATCGGCTTATCAGTATGTCAAACGCTACTTTT
>Ga0307968_1003015_pt1 | contig 14018 bp, 11 predicted proteins | sample OrgLakmetagen650_FD_201834 | JGI IMG/M metagenome (GOLD analysis project Ga0307968, IMG submission 201834) | Saline water microbial communities from Organic Lake, Antarctica - #650 | ecosystem: Environmental > Aquatic > Non-marine Saline and Alkaline > Saline | place: Antarctica: Organic Lake... | reverse complement strand
ACAACCCAGCCCAGGCGCCCGCTTCCGCAAAGCGCTCAAAGACAACCACCCGCTCCAGATCGTCGGCACCATCAACGCCTACACCGCCATGATGGCGGAAAAGGTAGGGCACCAGGCCATTTACCTGTCTGGTGGTGGTGTCGCTAACGCCTCTTTTGGCCTGCCGGATCTGGGCATGACCACCATGAACGATGTGGTTGAAGACGTTCGCCGCATTACAACCGCTTCCAATGCGCCGCTACTGGTGGATATTGATACCGGCTGGGGCGGGGCGTTCAACATCGCCCGGACAATCCGGGAAATGGAACGCGCCGGTGCAGCCGCTGTCCATATTGAAGACCAGATTGCACAGAAGCGCTGTGGCCACCGCCCCAACAAGGAAATTGTTTCCCAGCAGGAAATGGTGGACCGCATTAAAGCAGCGGTAGATGCACGGGTAGACGATGACTTTTTCATCATGGCCCGCACCGATGCCTTCCAGAAAGAAGGCCTGGAAGCCGCTATCGAAAGAGCCAAAGCCTGTGTCGACGCCGGTGCAGACGGCATCTTCGCCGAAGCGGTGACCGAGCTTGAGCATTACGAGGCGTTCTCCAAGGCATTGGACGTCCCGATTCTGGCCAACATCACCGAATTCGGGGCAACGCCGCTGTATAACCGCAAAGAGCTGGCAGACGCCGGTGCGGCCATGGTGCTGTATCCGCTGAGTGCATTCCGGGCCATGAACAAAGCCGCACTGAACGTTTATGAAACACTGCTTGAAAAAGGCGACCAGAAAGACGTAGTCGACCAGATGCAGACCCGGATGGAACTCTACGATTTTCTGAACTATCACGATTTCGAACAGAAGCTGGATGAACTGTTCAGACAGTCAGGGTCCTGACAGTAAGGGGTCTGAAGTCAGGGGTCTGACCCCGAACGGGGTCAGACCCCATTTAAATTGAGGAGTAAAAAGGGGGTTAGACCCCATCCCAGTCAATGTAGGTCGGATTAGCCAAAGGCGTAATCCGACAATCAAACAAGGTAAGGGGCAATAACGATGGCTGAAGCAAAAAAACTCGGAGGAGCAGGCCTCAGGGGCCAGGTAGCAGGCGTTACGTCACTGTGCACAGTAGGCCAGTCCGGCACCGGCCTGACCTATCGCGGCTACGATATCAGCGACCTGGCAGAACATGCCCAGTTCGAGGAAATAGCCTATCTGCTGCTGCGTGGCAAACTGCCTACCCAGCAGGAACTGGACGCCTACAAGAAAAAACTGATAAGCCTGCGCGAACTGCCCTACGCCGTGAAATCCGTGCTCGAGCATATCCCCAAAAACGCCCACCCCATGGACGTGATGCGCACCGGCTGCTCCATGCTCGGCAACATGGAAACTGAAACCGATTTCAGCCAGCAGGACGACAAGATCGACCGGATGCTGGCGCTGTTTCCAGCGATCATTACCTACTGGTATCGCTATGTTCACGAGGGCAAGCGCATCGACACAGCCAGCGACGTGGATTCGATCGGCGGCCATTTTCTGGAGCTGCTGCACGGGGAAAAGCCCAGCGAACTCCATGAGCGGGTAATGAACGTCTCGCTGATCCTTTACGCAGAGCACGAGTTCAACGCATCCACCTTTACGGCCCGGGTTTGCGCTTCCACGCTGTCTGATATTCACAGCTGTGTCACCGGGGCCATCGGTACCCTTCGTGGCCCGCTTCACGGTGGTGCCAACGAAGCCGCCATGGCGCTGATTCAGAAATTCAAAACGCCGGAAGAAGCCGACAGCGGCCTGATGGGCATGCTGGAGCGGAAGGAAAAAATCATGGGATTCGGCCACGCCATCTACCTTGATTCCGACCCGCGCAACGCCATCATCAAAAAATGGTCGGAAAAACTGGCACAGGAAGCGGGCGACACCGTGCTTTATCCGGTATCGCTTCGCTGTGAAGAAGTCATGTGGCGCGAGAAAAAGCTGTTCTGCAACGCAGACTTCTTCCACGCCTCGGCCTATCACTTCATGGGCATCCCCACCGAACTGTTCACGCCCATCTTCGTGATGTCACGGGTATCCGGCTGGGCAGCACACGTGAAAGAACAACGCGAAAACAACCGCATCATCCGCCCCAGCGCCGACTACAACGGCCCCGACCACGCGGAGTGGCTACCGATTGAGCAGCGGTAGGTCTGAAGGGGTCTGACCCCGAACGGGGTCCGACCCCATAAACACTGACCAAGCCTCGGCCCCGCACTAGTCAAACCTGGTCAGTAAAATAGGGTCAGACCCCATGCGGGGTCAGACCCCTTGGAACCAAACCCCTTGAAGCCAGACCCATTGGAGCTTCCAGCTATGAACACAAACTACCGAAAACCCCTGCCAGGCACCGACCTGGACTATTTCGACACCCGCCAGGCCGTGGAAGACATCCAGCCGGGCGCCTATGACAAGCTCCCGTACACCTCCAGAATCCTGGCGGAGCAGCTGGTGCGCCGGTGTGACCCGGGCGCTGTGACGGATTCCCTGAAACAGCTGATCGAACGTAAGCGCGACCTGGATTTCCCCTGGTACCCGGCGCGGGTGGTCTGCCACGACATACTGGGGCAGACCGCATTAGTGGATCTGGCGGGGCTGCGTGATGCGATTGCGGAGAAGGGCGGTGACCCGGCAAAGGTCAACCCGGTAGTACCCACCCAGCTCATCGTGGATCACTCGCTTGCAGTGGAACACGCCGGTTTTGAAAAGGACGCGTTCGAGAAAAACCGCGTGGTGGAAGATCGCCGCAACGACGACCGTTTCCACTTCATCAACTGGACCAAGACTGCCTTTGAGAACGTTGATGTGATCCCTCCGGGCAACGGCATCATGCACCAGATCAATCTGGAGAAAATGTCGCCGGTGGTGCAGTCGCGGGAAGGTGTTGCTTACCCCGATACCTGCGTCGGCACCGACAGCCACACGCCGATGGTAGACGCCCTCGGCGTTATTTCCGTAGGCGTGGGCGGCCTTGAAGCCGAGAGTGTCATGCTGGGCCGTGCGTCCATGATGCGCCTGCCGGATATCGTGGGTGTTGAGCTGAAAGCAAAGCTGAAGCCGGGTATCACCTCAACCGACATGGTACTGGCCATCACCGAATTCCTGCGCAAAGAGCGGGTGGTGGGCGCCTATCTGGAATTCTACGGCGAAGGCGCTGACAGCCTTACGATTGGCGATCGGGCCACGATCTCCAACATGACACCCGAGTATGGCGCCACGGCAGCCATGTTCTACATCGATGACCAGACCATCGACTACCTCAAGCTGACAGGCCGCGAGGACGATCAGGTGGCGTTGGTTGAACAGTACGCCAGGCACACCGGGCTTTGGGCCGATAGCCTGAAAACCGCCGAATACGAGCGGGTACTGACCTTTGATCTGTCGACCGTCGAACGAACGCTGGCCGGCCCTTCCAATCCTCACGCGCACCTGCCGACGTCTGAACTTACCCAGCATGGCATCGCCGGTCCCTGGGAGCAGGAAGAGGGCAAGATGCCGGATGGCGCGGTCATCATCGCCGCCATTACCAGTTGCACGAACACCTCCAACCCCAGAAACATGGTGGCCGCTGGGTTGATTGCCCGCAACGCCAACAAACTGGGTCTGACCCGCAAACCCTGGGTGAAATCCTCCCTGGCGCCGGGCTCCAAAACGGTCAAGATGTACCTGGAAGAAGCCAACCTGATGTCGGAGCTGGAAAACCTCGGTTTTGGCGTAGTGGCCTTCGCCTGCACCACCTGTAACGGCATGAGCGGCGCACTGGACCCGATCATTCAGAAAGAAATCGTCGATCGCGACCTTTATTCCACCGCTGTGCTTTCCGGCAACCGTAACTTTGACGGGCGAATCCATCCCTATGCCAAACAGGCATTTCTGGCGTCACCACCTTTGGTCGTGGCCTACGCGATTGCGGGCACCATCCGCTTTGATATCGAAAAAGACGCACTTGGATACGATCAGGATGGCAACCCCGTCACCCTGAAAGACATCTGGCCAGACGACGCCGAAATCGACGCCATCGTAAAAGCCAGCGTCAAGCCGGAGCAATTCCGCAGCACCTACATACCGATGTTTGATGTGACCCAGAAGTCGCAGATCAAGAGCAAGCCGAATTACGACTGGCGCCCCCAAAGCACCTACATCCGCCGTCCGCCATACTGGGAAGGTGGCATGGTTGGGGAGAAAACTCTCAAGGGCATGCGCCCGCTGGCCGTGCTGCCGGACAACATCACCACGGACCACCTGTCGCCCTCAAACGCCATCATGATGGACAGCGCCGCTGGCGAATACCTGCACAAAATGGGCCTGCCGGAGGAAGACTTCAACTCCTACGCCACCCATCGGGGCGATCACCTGACGGCCCAGCGAGCAACCTTCGCCAACCCCAAGCTGTTCAACGAAATGGTGCGTGATGAGAACGGCAAGGTGAGGCAGGGCTCTCTGGCCCGCATCGAACCGGAAGGCAAGGTAACGCGCATGTGGGAAGCCATCGAAACCTACATGGAACGCAAGCAGCCGCTGATCATCATCGCCGGCGCGGACTACGGCCAGGGTTCCTCCCGTGACTGGGCCGCCAAAGGCGTTGCCCTGGCCGGTGTGGAAGCCATCGCGGCAGAGGGCTTTGAGCGTATCCACCGCACCAACCTGGTGGGCATGGGCGTCATGCCGCTGCAGTTCGAAGAAGGCACCACCCGTAAAACCCTGGCGATTGACGGAACCGAAACCTACGACGTAGAAGGCACCGCCGCACCCCGCGCCGAGCTCACACTGGTGATCCACCGTAAGAGCGGCAGCACCGAGCGAGTACCAGTCATTTGCAGACTGGATACAGCAGAGGAACTATCAATCTACAGCGCCGGCGGCGTATTGCAGCGCTTCGCAGAAGATTTCCTGCAGTCGGCCTAAGGGTAGCTGGCACAGGGGTCTGACCCCTCGGGGTCAGACCCCATTTTATCCTGACAATGCAGCGCTGCGTACTGAGGGGTCCGACCCCATTATCCTGACAATGCAGCGCATCGTATTGCGGCGCCAGACCCCATTATCCGTGAATGTCGGATTACGGCCCGCTGGGCCTAATCCGACCTACGCAGAAGTCATCCACCACCCGTAGGTCGGATTAGCGCAGCGTAATCCGACAAAAAAGCCAAAAAGGTATCCCCATGCCCAACGCCCCCCAAATCAAAATCCCCGCCACCTACATACGCGGCGGCACCAGCAAAGGCGTCTTCTTCCGCCTGCAGGACCTGCCAGAGGCAGCACAAACCCCAGGCGAAGCCCGGGACAAACTACTCCTACGCGTAATCGGCAGCCCAGACCCCTACCAGAAACACACAGACGGCATGGGCGGTGCCACCTCCAGCACCAGCAAAGCCGTGATTCTCGCCGAGCCCACCCAGCCGGAGCACGACGTGGATTATCTCTTCGGCCAGGTTTCCATCGACAAGCCCTTTGTGGACTGGAGCGGCAACTGCGGCAACCTCAGTGCAGCCGTAGGCGCATTCGCCATCACCGCCGGGTTCGTCAGCCCGGAGCGGATTCCCGAAAACGGCGACTGCACCGTGCGGATATGGCAGGCCAATATCCGAAAAACCATCATCGCCCATGTGCCAGTCACCAACGGTGACGTGCAGGAAACCGGCGATTTCGAGCTGGACGGCGTGACCTTTCCTGCGGCGGAGATCCAGGTCGAATTTATGGATCCTGCAGACGGTGAAGGCGCCATGTTCCCCACCGGCAACCTGGTGGACGAACTGCAAGTGCCCGGCATCGGGACCCTGCAAGCAACGATGATCAACGCTGGAATCCCCACCATTTTCCTGAACGCCAGCGCCATTGGTTTTAAAGGCACAGAGCTTCAGGAAGACATCAACAGCGACCCCAGGGCGCTTGCGATGTTTGAAACCATTCGTGCTCACGGCGCAGTACGAATGGGGCTGATCAGTCATGTGGACGAAGCTACAGACAGACAGCACACCCCAAAAGTCGCCTTTGTGGCAGAGCCCTGTGACTACGTGTCGTCCAGCGGAAAATCGATTGGCCCTCAAGATGTCGATGTGCTGGTTCGGGCGCTTTCCATGGGTAAGCTTCATCACGCCATGATGGGCACGGCAGCCGTCGCGATTGCCACGGCTGCCGCCATTCCAGGCACGGTTGTTAACCTTGCCGCAGGCGGAGGAGAAAGAACAGAAGTCGTGTTCGGTCACCCGTCCGGCACGCTCAAAGTCGGTGCCGAAGCAGAAAAAACCGACGGAAACTGGACGGCGAAAAAAGCAATCATGAGCCGCAGCGCCCGGGTACTCATGGAAGGGTGGGTGAGGGTGCCGGCCCATTGAAGGTGTGGAGGGAATATCGCGGCTACACTCAGGAATCACTGGGCGTAGAGGCCGAATTAACGGAATTATGGATCAGTGGTTGATAGAAACGCAGGAAACCCGGTGGTTCCGGCTGCACCATCTCAAGGGCAGATCGAGTGCCTGTCTATTAATAGACTTGTCATACTGGTAAGAAGCTGAACACTCAGTCAGTGTTTGAAAAGTTCATCCAGAGAGTTTGCTGTGAGCATTCGCGTTCCCCATGCGTTCAGATCTTCGTCCGACGCCGACGCAAGCTTTTCTTCAACCCACGAAGGTAATTCGCCAAATTTGAAGGCTAGCTGCAAACGCAACAAACCAGCAAAGCCTTCATGACGCTCTTTCTTGACCAGGTTTTCCAGATTCTCTGCCAACATGTCTTTATCCTCCACCAAACTGTTCAGCCGCTCCAGTCCCACTTCCGCTCGTAAGCGGCTCAAGTGGCGTTTAATCCAGCGGGTTATGATCCTGTCTATCCGTTCTTTGTTTGGATCGGCCTTAATGATCTCTACAACCCGATCCACAGCCTGCTGCAGAGCCTCCCAACTATGGCCGGCATTCTCGACACCAAACACCCCACTTAACGGTGTCTGGCGTAAGCCCAACTCTTCATCAGTATAACGTCCCTCGTCCACCAGGTAATACCGCAGATGTGGTTGGTAGACACGCAGGAAACCCGGTGGTTCCGGCTGTACCATCTCATACACATCCTGCTCAGCAGTCCAACGCTGTGATCCATTGTACAGCACAATCGGGAATACTGGAGGTAGCCCGCTTCCTGGCGTCGTCACTCTGGTTTTCAGCAAGTGGTCATAGAAGCAGGCCACATAGTGCATCAGCCGGATTGGCATGGTGCGATCCACACGGGACTGAAACTCCAGCAGGATATACAGATAAACTTGCTGGTGCATTCCCTGCCAGTTGATGTCTACAGACCACACTACGTCTTCGAACTTCTCCTCAAACAGCGGAGTGATGTAGTTGCCACTATGATTCTTGAGGGTATTAAAATCCATAAGGTCAGCAATTTCAGAGGGAGCAAACCCCTCAATTAACTGCTGTACGAATTCCGGATGGCTGAACAGCTCCTTGTAACCGGTATCGTGATGATTTGTTACCATGCGACCTCCTGTCTCGATGCCCGAAGTCTACCACAGCCGCCTGCCAGCGCTTACCTGATGGAATAGCATTGCGGGGTCTGACCCCGTTATCCCTTTGAAAGCGGGGCCAGACCTTTAAAAGATCTGGAGGCGGTTTGCTGAACGACAACAGCTAGGGATATACCATTGACATATCCCAGCGCCACTTCTAACCTAGATATACCAAAAAGCGGCGGGAGCTTAAGATGGAACGGGCAAGTCTTTTCAAGAGCAACAAGAGCCAGGCTTTACGGTTGCCCAAGCCAGTAGCTTACCCGGATACCGTAAAACAGGTGGACATCGTTATTCAGGGGCGATCTCGAATCATCTCCCCTGCTGGAGAGTCCTGGGATACCTGGTTTGACGGTGACGGTGCCTCTGATGAGTTCATGGCAAGCCGCGAGCAGCCAGCCCATCAAGAGCGCGAGGCCCTTTGATGCTGAAGTATATGCTCGACACCAATATCGCCATTTACACCATCAAGAACAAGCCCAGTGAAGTGAGAGAGGCGTTCAAGGCGCACGATGGCCAAATGTGCATTTCAGCCGTAACGCTCATGGAGCTGATTTACGGTGCGGAGGCTTCCGCCGCAGTGGATCGGAACCTTCGAGTTATCGAGGGGTTTGCTGCCCGGTTAGAGGTATTGCCCTACGACAACGACGCAGCAGCTCACACAGGACAGCTCAGGGCAGAGTTGAAGAAAATGGGCCGCCCGATTGGTCCCTACGACGAAATGATTGCAGGCCACGCCAGGTCACAAGGCTTAGTGGTCGTCACCAACAACATAAAGCAGTTCGAAAACGCGCCGGGAATTCGCCTGGCCAACTGGGTCAACTGATTGTTCAGCTAGGCTGTCAGTACAACATGAATTGAGACACTTCAGAGGTATCGCCATGTCAGCAACATTCGATCTCAATGAACGCCCGGATTATGACGAGGTCCTGCAAAAGATCGCGGATTACGTCCTCACCTACCAGATAGACAGCAAAGAGGCCTGGGACACCGCCCGTTATTGCCTGATGGATACGCTGGGCTGTGGGCTTCTGGCGCTCCGGTTTCCGGACTGTACCAAGCACCTGGGGCCGCTTGTCGAAGGCACCGTTGTGCCTCATGGCGCACGTGTTCCGGGAACATCCTTCCGGCTGGACCCGGTCAAAGCCGCCTGGGATATTGGCTGCATTATCCGCTGGCTGGATTATAACGACACCTGGTTGGCCGCCGAGTGGGGGCATCCCTCGGATAACCTGGGGGGCATACTCGCCGTGGCCGACCATCTTTCCCAAAAGCGAGTGGCCGAGGGTAAGCAGCCGTTGACCATAAAGGATGTACTGGAAGCCATGATAATGGCCCACGAAATCCAGGGTGTGCTCGCGCTGGAGAATTCGTTTAACAGGGTAGGGCTGGACCACGTCGTGCTGGTGAAAGTGGCCTCCACCGCCGTCACCGCAAAACTGATGGGCGCAAATCGCGAACAAATGCTGTCTGCCCTTTCTCATGCCTGGGCGGACGGCCAGTCTTTGCGCACTTATCGCCACGCGCCCAATGCCGGTTCCCGTAAATCCTGGGCTGCGGGCGATGCCACGTCCCGCGCCGTGCGTCTGGCGGATATTGCCATGCGCGGTGAAATGGGCATACCCGGCGTACTGACAGCGCCCCAGTGGGGCTTCTACGACGTGCTGTTCAACAAAACCAACAAGGACCAGAAGCTCAAGCCTGCGGATAAACAGCAGTTTTCATTACCACAGGGCTTTGAATCCTACGTGATGGAAAACATCCTGTTCAAAATTTCCTTCCCGGCAGAGTTTCATGCCCAGACCGCAGCAGAAGCCGCCGTGACCTTACATCCGCAGGTAAAAGATCGTCTGGACGAGATCGACCGGATTGTGATCACCACCCATGAATCCGCAATCCGCATCATTTCCAAACAGGGGAAACTGGCAAACGCCGCAGACAGGGATCACTGCCTGCAGTATATGACTGCCGTGCCATTGATCTTTGGCAATCTGGTGGCAGAGCAATACGAAGACAGCTTCCACGAAGCCAACCCGATCATCGATGAAATCCGGGATAAAATGGACATTGTTGAAGACGAGCGTTACACCCGGGAATATCTTGAATCGGACAAACGCTCTATCGCCAACGCGATTCAGGTGTTCTTTAACGATGGCACCAGCACAGGCAATGTCGCGGTGGAGTACCCCATTGGCCATCGCCGCCGTCGAAAAGATGGGCTCCCACTGCTGGAGGACAAATTCCGCAACAACCTTGGCACCCGATTCCCGGGCCAGCGATGCGATAAGATTGTTCAACTGTGCAAGGACCAGAAACAACTGGAAACAACGCCGGTCCACGAGTTTGTTGGGCTGTTCGTGATCTGAACGGCCTGTCAGGGTCGACAAAACGGGTCCATCTGGGCCCGTTTTCCGTTAGGGCTCCTTAATCAAGATTGATCTTTCCGGTGTTTAAAGTAGAATCGACCGGATTACTGCAACGGAAGATTGCAGTCTACTGAAGTGCTTTAAACAAGGAGTTGACGTGGCCCACGTCAGGTTGTTCCGACATTATATCCACCTCCCTTACGTCATTCTCGGCCTGATCGATTTCCTGGTGCTGGTCTGCGCGTTTGCGCTCTCTGTATTCTTCAGATATTTCGGCGATCTTTCTTTTTTCTGGGAAACCCTGGAATTTCTGCTTCCGTCTGCCATTGTTTTCGCGCTCTTTAACCTTTTGGTGATGATCTCCCTGGGGGTTCACCAGTCCCGCATAGAAGACGGCATGTCCGGCATGATGCTGCGAACCATCATGGCGTTGATTGTGGGCATTCCGCTGTGTGGTTTCGGTTACCTGGTGGCATCCGACTGGCTCTGGTATCTGGGCTCCAGCAGCGTGTTAACCACCGGCACCGTGTTCGGCGTTTTTCTGCTCGGCGCGGTGCGATCACTGTTCTTCGCAACGGCGGGCAAAGACAGGTTCAAACGCAAAGTGCTGGTTATGGGCGCCGGGTTCCGTGCACGCCAGATCCTGGAAGACCTCAAAACCCCCTTCAATCGCAAAGGGTTCACCCTGACAGGCTTCGTTGCCCTGCCTGGCGAGCCGGTTGAAGTCTCGGCAGAGAACCTGATCGACATCCCCACATCGATTCACGACTACATACTCAACAATCCCGTGAGCGAAATTGTTGTGGCCGTAGACGACCGCCGCAAAGGGCTCCCGATGGAAGATCTTCTGGAGTGCAAAATGGAAGGCGTCCGGATCGTGGATGGCGCCACCTTCTATGAGCGCGAATCCCGCAAGGTGGCACTGGAAATGGTCACGCACGGTTGGCTGGTGTTTTCAGACGGATTTACCGTCTCTTCCGTATTCGGGTTCGGAAAACGCTCACTGGATATTCTGTCGGCTTCGGTTCTGTTACTGGCGGGTGCCCCCTTTATGCTTCTGGCCGCCTTCGCCATCAAGATTGAAGACGGGCGCAAAGCATCGGTGTTCTACAGCCAGGAGCGGGTAGGGCTCAACGGTAAGCCGTTCAAAGTTTATAAGTTCCGCTCCATGATCACCGACGCCGAAAAAAATGGCGCCGTCTGGGCCAGTAAAAACGACGCGCGGGTGACCAAGGTCGGCGAGTTTATCCGCAAAGTCCGGATTGATGAGCTGCCACAGATCTTCAATGTGCTCAATGGCACCATGGCGTTCGTAGGCCCAAGGCCGGAACGCCCGGTGTTTGTGGAGCAGCTGTCGGAAAAGATTCCGTTCTACAGCGAGCGTCACAGAGTCAAACCCGGGCTGACCGGGTGGGCGCAACTGTGTTTCGCCTACGCGGACAACGAAGAAGATACGCGCGAGAAGCTGAGATACGATCTTTATTACATCAAGAATCAGAGCCTGCTTCTGGACCTGCTGGTTATAATTCAGACGGTGGAAGTGGTATTGTTCAAAAAAGGATCGAGATAAAGATCCACGATATTGACGAGGTCAAAGGATATGTCAGGTAAGTATTCATCGCTTGGTTTTAGTTTTATCGTCGCAGCGCTGGCATTCCTTGGCGGTTGTTCCGGGCAGCAAGTGTCATCTCCCGAAGACATTGAAAAGGCGCTGGCAGTCGGATCTGGTGATGTATCGGAAGATTACGTGCTGGGGCCTACCGACGTTGTGACTGTCTCGGTATGGCGAAATCAGGATCTGAGCCTGTCGGTGCCTGTGCGGCCTGATGGCAAGATTTCCGTGCCGCTAGTGGGCGATGTAGTGGCCAGCGGCCGCACGCCCGAGCAACTTGCCGCTAATGTTCGCTCCTCGCTGACAAAATTTATCCGTGAGCCCCAGGTAAGTGTTGTCGTCACTTCAATGGGCAGTCACGAGTTCACCGATCGTGTTCGGGTCACCGGCGCCGTGCGGCAGCCAATATCGACCCCGCATCGCCAGGGCATGACGGTTCTGGATATTTTTCTGAGTGCAGGGGGCGCGAACGAGTTCGCGTCAATCAACAATGCGAGACTGCACCGTAAGGTTAACGGCAAGGTGGTTACCATTCCTGTCCGCTTGAATGAGATCCTGACAGAGGGTGACATTGAAACAAACTACACTGTCCGTCCCGGGGATATTCTGGCGATACCGGAACGCAGTTTCTGATTGAAGCGTTATACGGACAATATGAGAACTAACAGGAAGTTATAGTTTATGGCCTTACCTTTGTCCAAAATACCTTTCGAAGTGCTGAGAGAAGTCCGCAAGCACAAATGGATTGCGTTTTTCACATTTGCGCTGGTGAGCTTTCTGGTTCTGGCTGCGGGCTTTGTCTGGCCCTACAAATACCAGTCAGAGGTGGTGATTTTTGTGGATGACAGCAACATCATCCGTCCGTTGATGGAAGGGCGAGCGGTCACCACTGAGATCAGCGAACGAACGTCCACGGCCAAGGAACTTCTGCGAAGCCGCCGGATAGTGGAAAGCCTGGCGAGGGATACCAAGATTTTCGGAAGTGATCAACCGACCCCGGAAAAACTGGAATCCCGCATTGCCACTCTTCGCAGCCAGCTTGGGGTCAGCCCGCGGGGCGAAAACTATTTCGGAATCAGCTACACCTCCACGTCCCAACTGGATTCTTTCCGCATTGCCCAGCGTCTTGGGCAGCTTTTCATTGAGCAAAGCCGGGACCGTAAACGCGATGAAAGTCGCAACGCTTACGACTTCATAGATAAGCAGGTTAAAAACTACGAAGCTCAGTTAACCAGCGTTGAGCAGCGCATGAAAGAGTTCCTTTCGGAAAACAAAGAAGGCAGTGAGCAGGAAGCGAATGCCCGAATGGCCGATCTCAGGGCCAAGCTTGAGTTAGCTGAACTGGACAGGAAAGAGCTCGAAACCCGGGTATCGTCGCTTGTCGCGCAAACGCAGAATGTAAGGGCTACTCTTTCGCAGGGTCAGAATGAGGATGCGTTCAGGGAGAGAATCCGAGCTATGGAAGAGCGCCTTGACTCGTTACGTCTGCAATACCACGACACCTATCCGGATATCGTCATCACCAGAGAACAGCTTGCAGAACTTCGTAAACAGCGTGAGCGGGCCGTTGAGGAATCCAGTAACGATTCCCGACGTCAGTCCGGAGGCGAGGCGATACCGAATCCGGTTTATCAGGAGCTTGGCGTTTCACTATCGAATGCCAGAGCCAATATGGCGGCGGTTGAAACCCGGATCAATTCCCTGAAAGAGCTTTTAGCCAGGCAGGAACAGCGCATGGTGCGGATTCAGTCCAATAAAGCGGAGTTCTCTGCAATCACCCGGGACATGGAAGTTAACAAGGAAATTTATGACGATCTGCTCAAGCACCGGGAAACCGCCAGGGTGTCGATGCATCTGGATATTGAAGGGCAGGGCATGAATTACCGCATTGCAGAAGTGGCCCAGTATCCGGTCAAACCGGAAGGCGCCAAGTTCCCGATGTTTGCATTCGCGGGGCTTTTCCTGGGTGCGCTTGCGCCCTTTGGCGCTTTAGCAGGCATTATCCAGCTTGATCCGCGAGTCAGGGCAAAAGAGCAGCTGGAAGAGGGCATTGGCCTTCCGGTTCTTTTGGATATTCCCGCAGTTCGAACACCGTTTGAGAAACGAAGCAGCCGTAAACAAACGCTCTTCATTTTTGTATTCGTGTTTTTTGTTATCGCCGGGTACATAGCCATTGTCGTTGCTGAACAGATGGGAGTGCTGTGATGTCCAGTCAAGATGATAAGGCGTTCGACGCGCCCGAAACACGAAAACGCGTGCGTGACGAGCAGGGTGACCATGGAGAGTATGGAGAGCATGGAGAGTTCTCAGAGATGGAAAAAACGCAGCCCGGCTCTAAAAGCCGGGAGCTGGCAAAGGATTCCCGCCTGCTGGTCCCAAGCTCACTCGAATTGGGCGAGGCCCCCTCTGCCAGCCTAGTTGTCCAGTTGGCGATTTCGCCTGAATTCATGTCAGATTGGGCGGTATGAGAGTTGTTATGCCACGTTATTCCGAGGAACGTAAAGCCTCAGTGCTGAAGAAGTTGTT
>Ga0307968_1003014_pt1:5000-14021 | contig 14021 bp, 18 predicted proteins | sample OrgLakmetagen650_FD_201834 | JGI IMG/M metagenome (GOLD analysis project Ga0307968, IMG submission 201834) | Saline water microbial communities from Organic Lake, Antarctica - #650 | ecosystem: Environmental > Aquatic > Non-marine Saline and Alkaline > Saline | place: Antarctica... | reverse complement strand
TATACACCCACATCACTACTGGTACAGGGCTTTCATGGCCTGCATCACGCACGCACACACACAGACACACACACACACATGCACATGCACACGTACATATATGCACACACACGTTCATACATACATATACACCACATCACTACTGGTACAGGGCTTTCATGGCCTGCACCGCGCTCTGCAGCTTCGCTCCTCCGGAGGCACGAGCGGCAGCACCTGCTCCGTCTTGCCCTCTAGCACAAGCAACTCCCTGCCCTCCATCTCCCTGTCTGCTTTGAAAGGGCCTCCTACAGGTAATGAATGACATGAGAGTCAATCGTTGGACAGATGGCTTCTTACGTTCCAGTGTGTGTGAGTGAGGGTGCTCCTGTTTGCCGTGGCCCTCTTGCGTATGCGTAGGGTTGGCCAGAACCATATATATACACCGTATATGACCGTATATTTGGTGATTTCCCTGTCAAAAATACGGTATATACACCGTATATATATGGTTTTGGCCAACCCTACGTATGCGTAACTCCCTGCCCTGCCGCTCCTTGTCCCTATTCAAAGTATAGAGCGTGTGTTCAGGGTTGGCCAGAACCGTGTATATACACCGTAAATGACTGTATACTTGGTGGTTTTCCTGCCAAATATTTTGCGTGTACACCGTATATATAATGTTCCTGGCCAACCCTACGTATTCTCCAGTCACGGATTGATGACCTGTGCAGTAGGAGCAAAGCTGTCTTCATCGTGTGAGTATTTGGTTCTCGTCTTGGAGCAAAGCTGTTTTCATTGTGTGAGTAATTGCTGTGGACTAAAAGCATGTCATCAGTCCCCACCATGCATTTCTCTTTTGTGAGTCGGAGAGGAAAAGGTAATGGTTTCCTGTGAGCGTTGGTCTTGTTGAAGGCCGTTCTGAGCTCCCAACAGCCGGAGCAGGACTTAAGGGAAAAGCAAGACAAAAGGAAGAGGGGGAGGAGGAGGAGGAGGAGGAGCACAATGAGGACGGAAAACAGAGCATCAACCACCGAGCCTTGCCGCACATATTTCTTGTGAATTTTCCAGGTGGAGGAGGAGGAGGAGGTGGAGGAGGAGGAAAAGTTCGTCAAACCGCGTTGAGCGCCGGCAACAAAGCTGCTTCACAGGTGTGTGGATCCGTGTGGGTGGAGGTGGATCCCACCACATGTGGAGGTGGATCCTCCCACATGTGGATCCATGTGGGTGGAGGTGGATCCCCTGTGTGTGATGTGTATGTGTAGCCTTTACTGCGCTACTTTCGCCGGGTCTTCCTCTTTGGCCATGCTTTATTCTTCTAATTGTGTAAACTTCACACTGAGATTCTCCTGTCATGCCCAGAGGGTTGTGCTCTGTAGAGGGAGTCCCCTGGAGTTGATGCTTAATCGCTGTCAGTCTGACGCATTGCACAGTCACACAAACACACACACACACACACACACACACACACACACACACACACACACACACACACACACACACACACACACGCGCGCGCGCATGCGCGTATCACACACATATTCTAACCTTGCATGGCTCGTTTCAGATCTGTTTGTTTGGCTGCCTACAGGACAACACCTCCCCCACAAGGGATAGTGGCAAAGATCATTTCCACAGCCTCGTGTCTTTTGGGAGGTAAGATCGTGCCTTTTGGGAAGCAAGATCATGTTTTGTGGGTGATTAGATCATGTGTTTTGGGAAGTAAGATCATGTTTTGTGGGTGGTTAGATCGTGCCTTTTGGAAAGTAAGGTCAAATTTTGTGGTTGGTCAAATAGTATGTTTTGGGAGGTACGATCTTTTTCTTAGCCATCTAGGACGTTATTTAGAACAGGGCGAGGAAATACACAATTTCAAACGCGTGCACTTGCACACACACATACACACACATGCACACACACACACACATACACACACACATGCACACACACACACGCACACACACACACACACGCACACACACACACATTCACATGCACGCGAATGTGCACTCCCTAACACATACACACACACTCACATACCAGCTTGCACACACATACACACACCATACATACCACACAAAAACACATGAACATACACACATTAAATAACAAGCACATACACACACATACACATTATGACACACACGTGTATGCACACAGAAAACACGAGCCAGTGTCAAAAAGCAATGCAGACTCTTTGATGGTTGTCGGGGGCTCAAGCTGTGAGGGCGAAGGAAGTGCCAACTTTGCCCCTTTGCACCAGCAGCAGCATGCACAGCAGCAACACGTACAGCAGCAGCATGCACAGCAGCAGCACACACAGCAGCAGCAGCAACAGAATTCTGATCTGCTGTCGCATCCAGATCAGCAGCATGCACAGCAGCAGCATGCACAGCAGCAGCACACACAGCAGCAGCACGCACAGCAGCCGCAGCAACAGAACTCTGATCTGCTGTCGCATCCAGATCAGCAGCACACACAGCAGCAGCACGCACAGCAGCCGCACGCACAGCAGCCGCAGCAACAGAACTCTGATCTGCTGTCGCATCCAGATCCTTGGGAGGTTCCTGCCATCCAAAGGGCACTCCTGCTGGAGCATGAAAGAGTGAGGAAAACTGTATGTGCTCCTCTTTAAGGGGGGGGACAGTGGAAGGGTGTGCCGCGCATTTGTGTGCAGTGTGCAGTCGTGTGTGTCTCTATGTGTGCCTATGTCTGCGTATGCATGTGTACGCGTGTGTGTGTGCATATGCACACAAACAGTCACAAACAAATGACGTTCTTGTGTGGTGGTACTGACCAGTGACCTTGAAACGATTGATAAAGAGCTTCTACAAAGGGTTTACATAGGGGGGTAACCAGCAGCCACATCTGTTGGGCTGGCAGGAGATGAACATTGAACGATTGATGAGGGATGCTGTTGACACGCTGCCAGGGTCTCGGCCGTAGGCTAGGCCTACAACGAAAGAGATGACTGTTGTTGTGTACAGGCACTCTCAACAGTCAGGATCCTAGTCAAGTCCGCACTGCGTTTGTGGTATTGTTAGGGTTGGCCAGAACCGTATGTATGCACCGTATATGACCGTACATCTATTCATTTCCCTGCCAAAAATACCGTATATACACCGTGTATACATGGTTCTGGCCAACCCTGGGTGTTGTGGTAGCAGGGAGCCTTAAAGCATGCGGTCGTATGCAGGACTTGTGAATATACATGGTTCTGGTTGACGCTACATTTGGGCTCACACATGGCAAAGATGAGCTGGAGCACTTGAAACTTACGCATGTCATGATTAGGCGGACACTCAGCACAAATCAGGCCATACTTACACATACCTGAGTTGGGAGTCCTCGTGGTATAGATTGACGCACTCAAGTGTTTCACAGTTGGTAATTCTCATTGCAAAGATTCACGCGTTGTACAGTCAAGCACACACATGTGGCATAGAAAGAAACAGATTTGCGTATGATGGTTAACCGCACAGATGGCACAATTTCAACCTCCCATGCACATCGCAGTTGAGCACACACACACACACATATATATACACACACTCATGTAGCACAGTTGAGCACACACACACACATATATACACACACATACACACACTCATGTAGCACAGTTGAGCACACACACACACACACTCATGTAGCACAGTTGAGCACATACATAGCCCGATTGAACCACTTGTGCATACCACACTTCAATACGCACGTGGCAAAGGTTGGGCCACTTATGCATATCAAAGTTGAACACACACACACACACACACACACACACACACACACACACACACACACACACACACGTGTAAAATACCATGATACTGACATAAGCATGTGGAAGCGTGTTATGGTCTTACTTCTAAACACCCGCACTCCACCGCCCAATGGCCGCAGGCCCCCCCTGCCAGTCCAAAACTAATCCCCATACGCACACGCCCCACAAATTTGCCGCAGCAGCAGCAGCATGACTGGCAGCAGCAGCAGCAGCAGCAACCCTACGGCCAGGAGCAGGAGGATGAGGAGGAGGAGGAGGAAGAGGGAGGAGGAGGAGAAAGAGTTGAAGGAGAAGAAGGGGAGGAGTTTGACGTGCCCCAAGCAGCTTGCTGGTGAGGCGCTGCTGCCTGCAAACACAGAGCTGCAGCACAAGCACGCATGCGTGCATACAAACGTGTGCACATGCACTCACACAGAAAAATACACGCACGCACACACACATGCACACAAATAGTACAAACGTGCACGCCAACACACATACATGCATGTTCACACACGTACGCACACATACTCACATGCATGATCACACACATACGCACACACACACTTCCACACACACACTCACAAACACACACACATGCATGCATGCATGCACACACTAACACACACACAGGCATCACATTGAGGCCCACAATGCCGTGAGCCCTGTCACCGGCCACCCAGTCATTGTCCTTACTCAGTATGATGTGTCTCGCTACGTCAACGCAGAGCTAGAAGTTAAAGCAGTGAGTGTTGATGTTGTGTGTGTGTCTATGTGTGTATGCGTGTGGTGTATGCGCGTTGTCTGTGTGCATGTTTATGTGTGCGTATTGTATGTGTGAGTGTGCATGTGTCTGTGAGTCACCAGGCGGCAAAAGCTTGTTTCTCTCAGATTCAGTGCATTTGCAGGATTATAGTGGCAGGCATCTTTAGGGGGGGGGAAGGCCTCACGGGGTGAGATTTAAATTCGTTCCAACATGGAAGCTGTTTCAGGGTGGGAATCTAAAACACTACAAATTGGGAGCTGGAAGCACACCACATTACAGGGTGGGAGTGGAGAGCATTCCGTAGGGGATGGGGGATATATAGGGTTGGCCAAAAGCGTATACCGTTTGTCCACGATCAGTTCGGATATTAAATAAATGTTTGGCCCCAATACGAAATTTCTAAATAATTCTTGGAGCCCTCTCCGAATTGCAATTTAAATTTAAATGGTATTTTTAGTTTTTTTGGGGCTTTTAAAGTCTAAAGTACAAAACACACCGGTGAAGTGCCCCTTTTGAATTCAAAATCAATCCTGAGATCTTTTTCCGAACTGAAAACGATTATTGAATTGTTTTTCTATTTTGGTCTCACAAATTAATCGTGCACAAATGGTATATACCGTACTGCTCTCTTAGTATTGCGAGGCCTACTTATTGCGAGGTGCCAAAATAATTACAATACTTAATTTGCGAGCATTAAGCTATGCGAGGCTCCCTCAGAAGTTAAGGTATTTGCAAGCTTTTCCTGTGCTCTCCTCTCTGTTCAGTGCCTACATCCATTAGAAGATTTGGAATCCTTCCGTCACCCGCAGTTGAAACAGCAAAAAGTTCGGGGCGAAAAGCAAAAAGTGTATTTTGGCAGGGTCGAACCCAAGACCTGCAGGTTCCTGCCAAAAAAATTTAAAGTCAAAGTTTTGCGAGGTCCAAATTTTTTTAATTCTTTTTCGGCTTGATTTATTGCGAGGGGCCATAATAGTTATTTAATTACTCGCAAAACAACCAAGCGCAGTACGGTACACCGTATGTGACCGTATATTTGATGATTTCCTTGCCAAAAATACTGTATATACACCGTATACATATACACCGTGTATATATACATCGTATATATATATGGGGTGCGTCGTATATATATATATATGTGGGGTACATCGTATATATATAGGTATATATATATATGGGGTTCTGGCCTGTAGGCATCATGTTTTGGCGTTTGAACACCACCTTTCGTGACTCACAGACATTTTAGAGTGTGAGGTCAGCACAAAAAAGAACGGCAGCAACTTTACCCCTTACACACACAACACATATTCAAACAAACACAACGTGCACAAAAGCCAGCAAGCACCTACAAATTAATACATAAATATACAAATACGCACGCGCACGTACTCATGTACGTGCGTACGTACACACACACACACACACACACAAACACACACACACACTCACTCACTCACACACACACTCACTCAGACACACACACACATGCACGCACACATAAACCTAAGCGCACAATGCCATTCTTTTGCAGATCCTTGACCTAGACCACTCCCTCCTTGAGCAAGTATTTCCGCATCATGTTCTCCAGGTGTGTGGGTGAGGGTGTGGGTGTGGGTGTAGGTGATGGGGATAAGGGTGGGGGTGGGGGTGCGGCTGTAGCTGTGGCAATGGTATGGGTGTGAGTTTGAGTGGGGGTGGGGGTGGGCGTGGTTGCAGGTGGGTAGAGTGTGGGTGGGGGTGGGGGTGTGCGTGTGAAGGGGGGGCGTGCGTGGGTAAGGGTGTGTGTGCACGTGTGGGTGTTTGTGTGTGTATGTGAATGCTGGTGCAGGTGAGGGTGTGGGTGATTTGTGTGACTTGCATGCCACAGGTGGGTTCTGGCAGAAATGTGTGCATTTATGTTTCTCAGCAGAACCATACTGCAACCAAAATTGTGCGCTCACCCCCGCCCACGTTTTCGGAGTCACGTTCGATTTAGCCCAATGCGAGCCATATGGGGCCGGCAATGCATACAACGACACATGCAAAAGCACACACGCAAACACACACACACACACACACACACATACAAAATCAAACACATACACATACACATGCACATGCACATGAACACATATATGCACACCCATTCCTGTGATCCCCACAGGCCATCGCAGCAAACTCCCAGGCCGTGCAGCACGCAGCCGTGTATGGGGAGCATCCCCTCAGCATGCCACCCCACGCTCAGGATGATGAGCACGACAAGACGGACGCAGAACCTGATGAGATGAAGGGCAACGCAGGAGGAACTCAGGAGACTGCAGGACCCCCACAACCCCCACAACGGCACACTGCCCCCATGCAGTTGACGCACGAGGTGGACCCGCAGCACAGCTCCCACAGCCTGCAACAGACAGGTCTGACACTGACAGAGGGGGGCACTGGCCCTCAACAGCTCGCCACCCCCCTGCCTAAGCAAGCGTGCTCCTCAGACAGCGGAGGCTCCGAATCCACTGCAGGTACAGCTCTCTCTCTCTCTCTCCCTCTCTCTCTCTCTCTCTCTCTCTCTCTCTCTCTCTCTCACACACACGCTCACACTCACACATGCACACACACATATGCACACACACTCATACACACACATATACACACACATACACACACATGCACACACACATGCACACATGCACACACACACATGCACACACATGCACACACATGCACACACATGCACACACATACACACACATGCACACACATGCACAACACACACATGCACACACACATACACACACACACATGCACACATGTACACGCACATACACACATACCACTGCACTTGCAGTGCAGCACTCACACATAGCTCATTCTTCAAAACTTTTTAGGCTTTCTAAGCGTGTGCTTGTTTTTGCCTTTAAGTATTCTTTACATGCAGGTGCCTTCCTTAAGCCTTGAGCTAAGTTAAACACTGTATTCGACCATATGTATGGTAATTCTCTTGCTAAAAATGCCGCATGTCCACTGTACATACCTACAACTGTACGGTTCTGGCCAACCCTAGGAACTTTCAAAAGAGCCACGTTGGTTTCGCGGCTCCGATGCACAGTGGTATGGTACACTAACAGCACAGTACGTACAATACGGCTCACAGTACCTTACAGTACCTACAATACGGCTTTAGGCTGTACCTTGTGCGTGCGTGCGTGCATGCGTGCGTGCATGCATGCATGCGGCTGTACCTTGTGCGTGCATGCGGCTGTACCTTGTGCGTGCGTGCGTGCGTGCGTGCGTGCGTGCGTGCATGCGGCGTAATGTTCACAGGCCTGGTTGGCCAGGACCATACGTATGCAAAATGTGAGCTCCAGTGGAGGCTTCCCCCCTTCAAAATCTCTGCTCCTCACCATTTGCAGTTTAAATATGGTTTGGCCAACACTATGCCTGCGACACACACACACACACACACACACACACCAGGACAAGCTAAAAGCGTATGTACACGTGCACACACACATACACACACATTTTTGCATACTAACACAAACACACGCACACCACCACCTTACACGCACAGAGGGTGGCACACACTCCAAGCCAACCCCAGCCGCGTCCTACCGCAAGAGCTCCAGCAGCTTTTTCTGGCACGAGCGGCCCCACGCAGCTGCTGCTATCCTGGATGGTGTGCCTTTTTACCCCGATCAGCTCTCCAACTGGAGCAGCCGTAGGAGTTCCAGTGGAGCAGTTGCCGATGGTATCAAGCCGCGCGTGCTCAGGTGCAACAGCAGTAGATTGGCCAGGGAGGCTAGGACGGCCGGGTACAATCTGCACGGGTCAGTGTTAGTGTCAGTGCCAGTGTCAGTGTCAGGTGTACTTGTCAAATGTGTCAGTGTAGTGTCAGTCTCAGTGTCTGGACAGTGCAACACTGGACTGGACTAAACACTGAACGGTACGGCATTAACACTGAACGGTACGGCATAAACACTGCACGGTACGGAATAAACACTGAACGGTACGGCATTAACACTGCACGGTACGGCATAAACACTGCACGGTACGGCATAAACACTGGACGGTAGGTCGTGCTTGAAAAAGGGTATCTCTGTGAATTTGTGCATCACTGAGCACTCTGCCAGTTGCCAGTTCATTGCTAAAACGACCTATCTCCTATTGCAGGCCTAATTGTACGTACGTGTTCCAAAGCAGTGTGAGCAAAACCTGTATGCGTTGTGTTGCATCCACCATATACATCATACACACACACACACGTATGCACACACACACACACACACGCACGTATGCACACACACACACACTCACACACACACACACGCAACCACAACCACAGGCGGTCTGCCCTCGCCAACCTGAGGCTGCAGCTGCAGCTCCAAGGCGGCGCCACACAGGAGATTGCCAGGCAGCGACAACAGCTTCCAAACCAAGGTCAGCACGCATACCCCCACAACGCATGCTCCTCACTACATCTGCATCGGCAGCAGCGGCAGCTGGGGAACCCGCGGCAAACATGTTCTCTTGACCTCCCGCAGCAAGT
>Ga0307968_1003007_pt1:0-10000 | contig 14034 bp, 11 predicted proteins | sample OrgLakmetagen650_FD_201834 | JGI IMG/M metagenome (GOLD analysis project Ga0307968, IMG submission 201834) | Saline water microbial communities from Organic Lake, Antarctica - #650 | ecosystem: Environmental > Aquatic > Non-marine Saline and Alkaline > Saline | place: Antarctica: Organic... | reverse complement strand
GTGAGTGTGATGCACAGGCACGCGTCGAAGGGCAGCACCTCTGGGTCAAGTGAGTGTGCGTCTGTGTGTGTTTGGTGGACTTGCATGCGTCTGTGTATGTTTGTTCTGTGATTGTGTGTGTGTGTGTGTTTGTGATGCACAGGCACGCGTCAAAGGGCAGCACCTCTGGGTCAAATGAGTGTGCTTCTTTGTGTGTTTGGTGGACTTGCACGCGTCTGTGTATGTTTGTTCTGTGATTGTGTGTGTGTGTGTGTGTGTGTGTTTCGTGGACATGTGTGTTTGAGCCATTTTCGCACTTGCACTTTTCTGTTTTTAATTCATACCTGTATGCTCCGACATGACAACATTCTCGTATTATACCACAAATGCCTCACCCCTCTGACCATACACCCCATGCAAGTACCTGTTCAATTGTCGGTGACCAAAATCTTTTGCCACACCACACGCGTCTCCTCCCCCTTTTTCACCCCCCAACAGGTACCTTTATTCTCTGTACTTGGCTACGGGGACTTTTGCGGGTGTGGGTGACGAGGTCTTCTATTCCAACTCCCCAGCGGAAACCATTATATTAGGGATATACCTCATGATCAACATCGCAATCCAGGCGTATATCCTAGGTAAGGGTTTGAGGGTTTAGGTAAGGGTCTAAGGGGCGTACATCCTTTAGGTGTGGACTGTGTGTGGCTCTGAGTGAATGGTGGTGTGTGTATGTATGTGTGTGCATGAGTGTGTGCATGTGCGTGTGTGTGTGTGCATGTGTGTGGATGTGCGTGCGTGTGTGTGTGCTCCTGTGTGTGTGTTTTTGCGCGTAAGCGAGTGCTGAGATAAGCCCCTGTTGGTCAAATAGTGGGTGAACCCATGTGGCAGGAATCAAACGCAACCGCACGTTCAGGATTGCATCCGCCATTGCCTTCTTAGAGCACGCACTGGGGCCACTACCCCCACGCACGCCTGTGCACCCACGTCTCCACATACCATGCACGCCTTGCACCCACGCGCAGGCACCATCACAATTGTAATGGTGAAGAAGGATGTGGAGTCGCAGGCGTACCGAGGCTCCGTCACCTCCCTGAATGAGTTCTCACAGGCCAATGACCTGCCCAAGGTGTGCTGCCCTTGCTTTATGTTTGCTCTTTGTGTTTAATCGTGAGGTTCCGTCACCTCCCTAAATGAGTTCACACAGGCCAATGACCTGCCCAAGGTGTGCTGCCCTTGCTTTATGTTTGCTCTTGCTTTATGTTTGCTCTTGATGTTTAATCGTGAGGTTCCGTCACCTCCCTGGATGAGTTCACACAGGCCAATGACCTGCCCAAGGTGTGCTGCCCTTGTTTTATGTTTGCTCTTGCTTTATGTTTGCTCTTTGTGTTTAATCATGAGGCTTCGTCACCTCCCTGGATGAGTTCACACAGGCCAATGACCTGCCCAAGGTGTGCTGCCCTTGCTTTATGTTTGCTCTTGCTTTATGTTTGCTCTTGATGTTTAATCGTGAGGCTTCGTCACCTCCCTGAATGAGTTCTCACAGGCCAATGACCTGCCCAAGGTGTGCTGCCCTTGCTTTATGTTTGCTCTTGCTTTATGTTTGCTCTTGATGTTTAATCGTGAGGTTCCGTCACCTCCCTGAATGAGTTCACACAGGCCAATGACCTGCCCAAGGTGTGCTGCCCTTGCTTAATGTTTGCTCTTGCTTTATGTTTGCTCTTGATGTTTAATCGTGAGGCTTCGTCACCTCCCTGAATGAGTTTACACAGACCAACATCTTGTCCGGTGTTTGCTCTCCTTGCTTATTTTTGCTCTTGACTCTCATTTGTAAGGCTTCTTTGCCATTTTGAGCATACTATCATATGTAGGGTTGGCCAGAACCATACATTTGCAGATATGTACGGTGTACATACGGTATGTTTAGCAGGGAAATCACCGTACATACGGTCATATACAATTATACACGGTTCTGGCCAACCCTAATCATATGAAAACGACCTGCTCAAGGCTGCCATGGCTTTACTCTTGCATATATATATATTGTTTATCTTGACCATGTACTAATAATTCCAACTGCTATAAACACTGTATACACAAGCACTAAAATGTTTACAGGGTTAACCAGAACCGTACACATACGGCGTGTATTCAGCCATCTCCCCCTGCGGTAGAGACTGTATATACGCCGTATATATACAGTTCTGGTCAACCCTAAATACCTATGCATGGTTTTAGCCAACCCTTCATATAGGGTCCTTGTTTGGAGAGACTAGTTGAAGCAGTGCTTCAGCCCTGAAGAACTGGGGCACTGGCTTGCAACAATGCTGCTCCACAGCCGAACATCAGCCCCTCACATGCACACACACACACGCACACACACATACACATGCACACACGCATCACACACATATATATATATATGCACACATAAGCGCACATAAGCACACGCACACACAAAGAAGAAGAACACACACAAACCCTGCACAACGCCGTGTGTGACAGCGGAGCTCGAGCCCTGCGCTGAATGGGTAGCATTTGCACTATGTGCTCAACACGTTTTACAGGAAAAATTTTGTACTTGCATAAATGCATGCAACACATGCTTGATACACACGCACGCGTGCACCTGCGCGTTCCATACTCACTCACACTTGCACACACACGCACACATTTTCAAACACATACGTGACCCACACACACACACAAACACACACAGGCCCTGTACACTGCCATGCGTGAGCACGTGGAGCTCAAATTCTACAGCGAGCGTACAGCAGATGAGCAGGTGCTCCAATTCTACCCCTCAACAATTAAGAGAAAAGTTCTCAGGTGTGTATATGTGTGCGCGTGTGAGTGTGTGTGCGTGCGAGCTGTAGTTATTGGCAAACGTTCTAATTACTTGCGTCTCTCTCTCTCGCTCTCTCTCTCTCGCTCTTTCTCTCTTTCTCTCTCTCTCTCTCTCTCTCTCTCTCTCTCTCTCTCTCTTTCTCTCTCTCCTTCTGTGTGTGTGTTTGATTTTTTCAATCTGTGTTGCTTAAGCAATCAACACATTGGTGGTGAAAAATCACAGTTGCATTTTACGAGCCTCCCACAACTCACATGCAGGCGTGCATGCATTATAGCAGATGTGCGTGTATGTGTGTGTCTATGTGTGTGTGTATGTGTGTGTCTATGTGTATGCGTGTGCGTGTGCGTGTGCGTGTGCGTATGCATATGTGTATGTGTGTGTGACAGCTTGTGCGCCTCTACCCTGTACAGCTTACACGATTTCATATGTGCTGCACCTAAGTGCGCACACCTTTTGCCACACGTGCAAACACGTGCACTTGTTATCTACCTCACACACAAGCGCGCTCACGTAAGCAAAAACACACACACATACACATGTATTCACACACATAGACACATGTATCAATGCGCACACCTTTTGCCACACGTGCAAACATGTGCACTCGCTCTCTACCTCACACACAAGTGCGCTTACGTAAGCACACACACACACACACACACACACACACACACACATGTATTTACACACATAAACACATGTATTAATGCGCGCACCTTTTGCCACACGTGCAAACACGTGCAACCATTCTTTACCTCACACACAAGTGCACTTACGTAAGCACACGCACATGCACACACACACATGGTTACACACACACACACACATACATGTATCCACACGATCACTTACACAGGCACCTGTACCTGGATGTCTTGAAGGACTGCTACCTATTCGGGGGCTGCAAGCCTCGCTTCCTGGACCTTGTATTAGCTGCAGTGCGAATGGAGCTTTTCATGCCTAATGTAAGTGCACTGTCTTTTGGATGCTGCACGTTCTCTGGTACACCTTTGCGTGTACCAAAGTGTAATCAAAATGTCACATGTTGCGTGATCACCGGTGTACCCATGCACGTACGAAAGTGCTCATACTATTTCGCGTTTTTCATCCACGGTTTACGCATTTACCAAATTTTGGGTGTTTCATATGGACTTTTGAGACGTTCAATATGGTGAAATACGCGGCAGGAGACATCCCTGTGTAAACAGGATTTTAGATGTTACGCGTTCCCCAGTTTCTGACTGCAAACAAGTATTAGTTTGTTGCATGCGTACTTTTTTTTGTGTGCAAACCGGCTGGCAGCAATGGTCACTAAAATGTAGGGCAAGCTCAAATGTTAATCAACCTGAGCAATCGCGCTTAAGCCTACGTGCATCCACCCTCCCTTCCTCCCCTTTCTTCACTGGGCATGGTGCATCAAAGCCACCGCATCTGTGCAAACCATCGTCTTTTTGCAAGCAACTTCATGAAGGAGCGAGAATGTTACCAGCATGGAGAAGTGTGACCCCTTCTACTGTGAGGGCCCTCCTCTCGTAGTGAACAACTCTATCCTGTTCTGTCCCAGTGGTGAGGCCCCTTTCACTTTGAGGGCCCTCCTCTCATAGTGAACAACTCTATCCTACTCTGTCCCAGTGGTGTGGCCCCTTTTACTTTGGGGGCCCACTCGCGTTGTGAACAACTCTATCCTACTCTGTCCCAGTGGTGTGGCCCCTTTTACTTTGGAGGCCCACTCGCGTTGTGAACAACTCTATCCTACTCTACCCGAGTGGTGTGGCCCCTTTCACTTAAGGGCCCTCCTCTCGTTGTAAACAATTCTATCCTACTCCGTCCCAGTACTGGGATGTGGCCCCTCCTCCGTTACCAGCATGGAGAAGTGTGATCCCCGTCGTTATCATCCCACATTGTGAGCGCATCCGCGAAGCTGACGTTGAGATCTGAGATCTGAGCGTACGGAATGCTTGGACTCCATGTGTAACCCTCCTGGCCCTAACCTTCCTATTTCACCACAGCGGATATCAAGGGTTTGCCAGGGACAAGTCTCTTGGCAGAACACATCACGCGCCCTTCACAACAGCGGATATCAAGGGTTCGTCAGGGATAAGTCTCTTGGCAGAACACATCACGCGCCCTTCACGACAGCCCTTCACGATAGCAGATGTCAAAGGTTTGCCAGGGACAAGTCTCTTGGCATAACACATCACGTGCCCATCACAACAGCGGATGTTAAGGGTTTGCCAGGGACAAGTCTCTTGCCAGAACACATCACGTGCCCTTCACGACAGCCCTTCACAACAGCAGATGTCAAAAGTTTGCCAGGGACAAGTCTCTTGGCAGAACACATGACGTGCCCTTCACGACAGCGGATATTAAGGGTTTGCCAGGGACAAGTCTCTTGGTAGAACACATCACGCGCCCTTTACGAAAGCGGATGTTAAGGGTTCGCCAGGGACAAGTCGCACACCTTCATTGACGACAGCACAGCTGCTCTCTACGCTCAGGGACAAGTCACACCTTGCCTCTCGACACACCTTTTATCACGTCACCACGGTCGTGCATTACACTCAGTGGCAAGTCACGCACCTTTGGTTACAGATCACGCAATTTTAGTCATTCTCTACACTTGTTGTGTTCACTAAGCTCAATAGTTCCCGGGTGGCCTTCTGACTGCACTGTGTTATTATTAGGGCTGGCCACAGCCGTATATATACGGTGTTTATAAGGTATTTTAGGCAGGAAAATCACCAATAACACGGTCACATACAGTGTATATGCATGGTTCTGGCTGACCCTTAGTAAATATGAATGCAAAAGCACTCAGCATGGGAAGGCGGTCTTTATGGCATCCCTGGGTTGAATAAGCCCCTTGCCTTGTCCCCCTTCTTAAAACAAAAACTGCGTTGTCCCCCTTATGAAACCAAAAATTACAATGTCCCCCTTATGAAATCAAAGTTTGCTTTGTTTCCCTTCTGCAACCAAAAATTACAATGTCCCCCTTCTGAAATTAAAGTTTGCTTTGTTTCCCTTCTGAAATTAAAATTTGCTTTGTCCCCCTTCTGAAACCAAAAATTGCAATGTCCCCCTTCTGAAATCAAAGCAAAGTTTGCTATGTCCCCCTTCTAAAACCAAAAATCACAATGTCCCCCTTCTGAAATCAAAGTTTGCTTTGTTTCCCTTCTGAAACCAAAAATCACAATGTCCCCCTTCTGAAATCAAAGTTTGCTATGTCCCCCTTCTGAAACCAAAAATTACAATGTCCCCCTTCTGAAATCAAAGTTTGCTATGTCCCCCTTCTGAAACCGAAATTTGCTTTGCTCCCCTTTAAAAAACCCAAAACTCCACACATGCACATGCACGCCACTGCTGCAATCGCATGCAGGTCTAAATTTTTAGGGCGGCGACAAAGCAGCCGCCAGAGCCGCAGCCAGCACCAACCAGAAATTAAAACCGCTTGAAACAAGCCCACACGTAACAATGCGTGCGCAGGTCCCTATCCTGAGTGAGGGCGACGTGTGCAACGAGCTGTTCCTGATCGTGGATGGGGAGGTGGTGGTGTCGGCTGTGACTGACAGGAGCAAACGCAGGGGTTCCATGATAACGATGGACCACGGCCCCAGTCTGGATCCTGAATTCCTTGCAGAAACCCAAAGGATTGAGGTGCGTGCGCGTGTGTGTATGTGTATGTGCGTGCGTGCATGTGTGTGTGTGCCTGTGTGTATGTGTGTGTGTGTGTGTGTGTGTGTGTGTGTGTGTGTGTGCTCCTATGCTGGCAGTGCTACAGCATTTTTCAGATGAGACCGCTGCAGACTGTCTGTCAATTCACTGCAACGATGGCAATGTTCACACAACACACACACACACAAACACACACACGCACACATACAAACGCACACACACACACACATGCCACAGGGAAGGGAAGGAGGAGGAGATGCTAAGGTTGGCTTCATGCGCAAAGCGCGGCGCTGCAGTTTTGTGGACGCCACCGAGCATGCACCCAAAACCTCAGGAGGCAGTGCGCTTGGCAGTGCGCTTGGCACTCAAATCTCAGGTGCATATGTGTGTGTATGCTTTTGCTGTATGCTTGGCACTCAAATCTCAGGTGTGTGTTTGTGTATTTCTGTGTGTGTATTGTAGCCTTGGCAGTGCGCCTGGCAGTCAAATGTCAGTTGTGTTTATATCTGTATTATATGTTTGGCACTCAAATCTCAGGTGTGTGCTCGTGCATGTGTGTATGTGTGCTGCAATGGGTGCTAGTCAATCTGCATGCATGCACACGTGTATGGGTGTGTGCGTGTGCGCGTGCGTGCGTGCAAATTTGTGTGTGTGCGCGTGCGTGTGCGTGTGTGTGCATCTTGGGGTGCCACTGTGCATGCACACACTTGCACCTCCGCATGCATTGCTTGTGCTTGACTTCATCTGCCACCCCTACTGGACAGCCTTAAACACACACTCACAGGCATCTTGCAAATACACCACACACACAACAGGCGTCTCACAAATACACCACACACACAGGCACCTTGCAAATACACCAAGCACACAAATATGCACGTGCGGCAATTACTGCGCACTCATGCTCCACTCGTAGCATGCAACACACACATAAACACACACACGCAAACACACACACACACGCGCGCATGCTACATACTCACTGTAGTACACACGCACACACATGCGCACATACACACGCAGACACATGTGCAGATACACGTACACCCACATACTTGCACGTACAAACATATACAATACACACAAATGTGTGCACACACACACATACACGCATGCACACACACAATTCACACAGGCTTAGAAGGGGGCCTGCAGAGCGCCAACAGCCATACCAGCATGGGCTCCCTACATCAAGGTGAGAGGCCTGGCTGCACGCATGTTGCATCGCAGCGAAAGGCAAATTTTGTTTGGGAGCCGCACGTGCTTGCTAGGGTTGGCCAGAACCGTATATGTACACTGTATATGCCCGTATAATTGGTGATTTCCCTGCCAAAAATACCGTATGTACACTGTATGTGTATGGTTCTGTGAGCCACACATGCTTGCGCTTGAGGCAACAGGCATGTTGAGGAGAAAACAAGGGAGCCCCCTAGTTTGCTGTGTTGCACTCACGCAGCCCATATGCGCACTTCTCACACACACAGATACACACACACGCACACACCCATACATACACACACACGGTCATATACGGTGGATATATACGGTTATGGCCAACCCTGATCATACCCAAACACACACACACACACACACACACACACACACGCACACACACACAAATACACATACACACAGATACACACACATGCACACACACACCCATACATACACGCATGCGCTGTAACACACGCTGCTTGTAGGGCGGAATGGCCGCATGTCTGGGGAAGGTTTCCAATCATTTGGAGGCTCATTTGCCCCAAGAGTGGCTGCCTCTGGAGCTTCCTTTACGAGCTCTGTGGGTGGAGCATCTATGAGTGGCATCCCCAAGACAGGGGCAGGGGGCGCCACCACATACAGCACCTCGGAGGTGTTCAGTGAAGTCCCGTTTTTCACAGGTGTGCTTTGTGTGTGTGTGTGTGTGTGTGTGTGTGTGTGTGTGCGTGTGTGTGTGCGTGTGTGTGTTTGGGTATGATCAGGGTTGGCCATAACCGTATATATCCACCATATATGACCGTACAATTGATGAAATCCCTGCCAAGGATACCTTATACACACAGTTTACATATGGTTATTGCCAACCCTACGTATATGAATGGTTCTGGCCAATCCTGGGAATGAAGGTGCTAGCCAGTTTCAGTAAGGTATGGGCGTACCCTGCAGTCCTCATCATTTCCAAGGTGCTATGTGTGTGCAGGAACACGGGTCTGATATGTGTGTGTGAGTGTGTGTGTTTCTGTGTTTGTGTGTGTGTGAGTGTGAGTGTGTTTTTATGGGGGGAGGTGCTCATGAAAGTTGAGTGAATGCTTTGATTACGGTGTTTTGAGTTAGTATGGTATGGCTTTTACATGTGTGTACATTATTATACAACATTCACACATACTCATGTACATACATACGCTGAATCACAGGCTTGTGAGCACTCCTTGCACGCAAGTCTAGTCTGCGTCGCTGCATGCGCTCAAACACAAGAACACATGCAATTACGCTCACACGGACACACACATACACACACGTACACACACACTCACATGCATAAACATGCCTGTAACGTTTGCGCAGGGTCGTATGTCCATGTCTGGACTACTTAATCAGTAATCACCGCACCAATTTTAAATCGTCGAGCTCGTGCTTTAAAAATCTGATACACACATGTTACCACACATCCCTGTTTCTTACTCGGTGCAGAGTCAGCCGTCGCAGCCAGTGCCTGGACCAAAACTGTCACCCGTATGCTGGTGATCAACCGCCAGGTGTATGAGGAGCTTGTGAACCTTTTTCCTCAGGAGGTGGTCATCATCCTCAAAAACCTGCTGAGCAAATGCGAGCAGGTGCGTGCCCGTGCATGTGTGTGTGTCTGTGTGTGTATGTTTGTGTGTTCATGTGTGTGTTCGTGTGTGTGCATGTGTGTGATCGTGCATGTGTGTGCGCGTGCGTGTATATGTGAGCGTGTGCGTGTGTGTGCGTGCATGTGTGTGTGTATGTGTATGCATGTGCTTGAGAGTGTGCCGTTTTTGTGTTGCATCGCTTGCAAAGCACTTAACACACCATCACCCCTCAAACACTGCTTCTGCTGCAGAGGATGAGCACACACGTCACACACACACGCACATACACACACCATCACCCCTCAAACACTGCATCTGCTGCAGAGGTTGAGCACACACGTCACACACACACAGACACACACACACCATCACCCCTCGAACACTGCATCTGCTGCAGAGGATGAGCACACGCGTCACACACACACCATCACCCCTCGAACACTGCATCTGCTGCAGAGGATGAGCACACACGTCACACACACACACACACACACACACCATCACCCCTCGAACACAGCATCTGCTGCAGAGGATGAGCACACACGTCACACACACACACACACTCACACACACACCATCACCCCTCGAACACTGCATCTGCTGCAGAGGATGAGCACACACGTCACACACACACACACACCATCACCCCTCGAACACTGCATCTGCTGCAGAGGAT